>JGI24021J15306_10004057_pt1 | contig 16853 bp, 7 predicted proteins | sample Ectturendosymbi1_FD_15306 | JGI IMG/M metagenome (IMG submission 15306) | reverse complement strand
AAGGACCTGGGCGTGGCAGAGAAAGTATAAACCCAGCTAAAATAAAACTCTGCCCGGGTTGTCATAACCCTTTCGCATCTAGCAAGCTCCACAAATTGTTTGCAGTAGTTTTTGCTTTTGGATGATGGTTGATTTGGTACTATTGGGATCCAATCTGTAGAGATGTTGCCTTCGAATTTCTTTGTTCGGTGCTCTTGGGATCCAATCAGTAGAGATGTTCGCCAGTAGTGATATGAGGGAACACTGGGAAAGACGTGCTGTTCCTGCAAAACAAAAGAACACCAGCAGCATCGAGAAAACCAAATCACAAAAATACACAAACAAACAACAAAACAAGAAATCCAAATCATAAATACACAAACAAACAAAACAATCAAAACCTAGGCAAGCATGCACAACCTAGTTGTGTTAATAATGGGAGTATGTACAATAGGCTTAAAAGTATGGAATAAAGATGGCTGTGGGAGGAGGGAATATGTTCAAAGGGAAATGTGCAATTTGAAAAAGAAGTGGGCTACAGGTGAGATGAAATGGTATACAGTTGACATAAAGAACTTTATGTTTCAACACCATACTGGGATACAAACTGGGATAAGTATCATCGGCATAAAGAACCGTTTTAAATGCAGAGTGATTTGGAAGATCATTCACATACATTACAAACGATGCCACTAAATAATTGAACAGGCTTTGTGAAAGTCCAGTTTCAACTCGTGGTTTTGCGTATACGTCGGAAAGAGCTGTCAGATGATCAATAGAGTTGTGCAGGGAGATGCTGGGTCGCACTAGCTCACTAGATCTGGCGTGTTTCTGACTTCTTACAGCATATACAAAAGCAGGCAACTCATATTCATGTACGATAACTTATAATAACTGATGAGTAACGATAACATAAAGACAAACTGAAGTAAAGGCAAAGACGTCGTGAACTCGCTGTACCGGCTGTCATGAGACCAACAGATCTTATTTACTCCGGTATGCAATTAACAAGCTCGGCGCGCACAATAATTGACAAGCTGAAAGGTACACGTCCATGAACAGAGAACGTTTTTCAGAGAATGTATCAAACTTGTACCTTCTTCCTGTCAAAAAAATATGACTGTCCCGTAAAAGTGGGCTAAGTTGCAGCATACAGGTTCAGACGTTCATGGATCATACAGGTTCAGACGTTCATAAAATTAGTCATGAGTATGTCCGCTAAAAAACGTTTGATAAAATCCAGTAACGTTAATGTTTCTTATAAGCTTTGCTGGGACACGAACGATGCAAATTATATTTTTGGTACATATGCCAACCTTTTGTGCAGCGTACCAGGATTAGTTCTTCGTTTACTATCCTGTTCATTTAAACTCAAAATGTGTATAATCTGCCAAACGAAACGAAAAATGCAAAAGTATTACAGTATTTGCAAAATAATAAAAACGCATTCCTAATTTTGTAGACACACGCTAACTAAGCTTTGGGAAATTGGTAAACAGGTTTTGCAAAATAACTGTTATAACTGTTATTACAAACACTATAATTTTCAGTCATGGTCTGCATTTGCAAAATATTTGTGAAGCAAGACGGACTGCAGAGGCAACCCCCTGTTTTCCTGACTGGTGAACAAATTGACAGAAATATCAAAAAATTGGCATACCAATTGGCACAATCGAATTTTTATTAAATTTAATCTTCAGCCAGCAACATGTATCGCAGTCGGTTTATATTAAATTTCAAATCAGGTTTTCTCTTCTTTAACGGGAAAATTAGGCAATAAATGCCAATAAAGCTCACAACTTAATGCACTTTTTCCTNTAGAACTCCATTGAAGGCAAGAGAAAGAATTTGTTCAGAAAGGTTTATATCCAATTCCCTTTATTTTGCAGAGTTTTCATACCCGGAAACTGCAGTTTACGAAAGTGTGCAAGAAAATGCAAAAAAACATAAAGCTCAAGCGAATCATCCTTCACAAATTGATTATCCAGCCAAAAACAACCAGAGCGGTTTGTATTGAAATTTTTATCTACTTTGTAATGGTGTGCAAATATGAAATAGGTATTTAGATTTCATTAATTTGTGAATGCATATATTTAACGGCAAAGGACGGCAGGCCTGAGTCTGGAATGCCATCTGCCGAGACCAGTTGCGACAACACGATGGCAAATTAACAGATCATTTGGCAAAAAATCAACTGATCACGCAAAAGAAGATACATTACTACAACTAGTAAATCAGGACGGAGAAATAGAAAAAAATTATAATACAACATTAACAAAGAATGTTGGGTCCCCAACGCAAGAAACACCAATCGTTACAAATACGCCAAAGCTGATGAAATCAAGCACAAACCGCATCGTATAATTGCAAAATGGAAGGGCGATTTAATTTAACGTGGCGACATAAGAGAGTACTCTTCCACACAGCTTGACCGAGTCCGTTTGGTTGAGATCATGTCAACAATTGCGCAATTTGTGTAACATCGATTCTACATTAAAAAGTGTAACATCATTTTGTGTAACCTGTCTGCATGAGTTGTCCAAAATCAGTTGAGTGAATTGCCCACTTTTATAGCAAGCACTGATCCTGAGAAAGTGAAATTTGAAATTGTAAAACGGAGCATAGTGTAACTTTTTGGAGCCACTGATCAAATGATAATTCTTGAAATACAATGTATCCCTAAAGAAACTAAATTATCCACAAATTTATATGAAAAGCACTTATCATTAGAAAAAAAAAACCAATACAGGTTTTTATATGAAACTTAAACAATAATATATTTTATGAACTGATTCTGGTGCATACAAAATCATGTCGCCTTTTTTCTTTCGTACACTATTATTTGAAAATAAACAGTTGTGCCAATAAACGCTAACATGTAGTGGAAGTAGTTTATCAACAAGTTTGTAAGTGTTGTTCAAAGGAGCCTGATGTTGTAAAAAAATGAATAACACACGCTTATGCAGTAATTCGATCTACTGTAAAGGTGAATCGATTAGACAGATGTATCTTTGTGTGGAGTTGTTTATGATGTAATCAACTGCTTCTTGTTAAATATCGTGACTGAAAATTTTCAGAGCAAACTGTGCTTTCAGTAAAAATTATGATTTGATATTTTGTCAAATAATGTATTGTAACACTTCAAAGGAACTACGCGATATGTGTTTCCACGCAAAATATTTTCAATTCTTTTGATATGTTTAAGTTTTCTTTCGATATTTAACTGAAAGTTTCAGCTTGCAAATTGAGTGGAAATTTTTCAGGGAAATTGAAAATCTGTAAACTGCTTTGGATTTCGTTGTGCTCCCTTCTGGTGATTCTTGCCATATGTGGAACAATTCTGCTGCTGATGAAGGTTTGTCCACAACATCTCCTTTATTTGTAGACAAAATTGTGCAATGAGGTATTTTCGAGAAATTTAAAACACTCATTTCATTGATGTTTTCATTAAGACAATTACATTTATGACATATTTTAGACATTTTACAGGTTAAATGTTTTTACTGCAATTGTTGGTGGCTAATGCTTGATTTCTATGTGCCATGCTTCCCACAAAAGACTAGTTTTATTTGAATAGAACTGTTGCACTTTAGTTCCATATTGTTAGGCCAAATGGATATCCTAAAGAAATTTTTAATTGATCCAATCCTGCAACATTTGTGGAGATCAGTTACTTAAATTTTGATCAAACGTGTTTTCTTTTCTGTAGACTCTACTCTTCGAAGAAAAAATGAAAACGGTCTCAGTTGCAAGTAAAGGTAAGAAATAAAAGGGACTTGCTGCAACGTTAATAAAAGTTTAACCGTGATCTTGTCTATTTTTACGGTATATTGCAAAATTCATTTTTCAATGTCTTCCTAGAAATACCTCAAAGAAAGCAATTCCATCAAAAATTTTGATGAAACGTCTGAGCCAATAATTCAGAAAATGAATTAGGGGGGCTTTCACTTTTTCTTACATATCTCATCTAAAACATTTTAATGTGATTAAATTTTCCCAACAAAGAACATCTTCCAACAATTCGTTAACGAACGTATTTCGTGTAAAAGGGAGGTATTAGGACTATTTACCACAAACGTTTCAAGGGTCTGTTTTGTTAATCTTGCTGACGTCTCCCCAGTTAACCAATGAAAGACTGAGCTAAAGTTTTTAAGAAAACGTTTGCAATCAGCACAAAATTGCAAGTTGAAGCACACGGTTATTGGATTGGAATTTCAAAGCTGTTTTATTGTCAAGCAAATTCTAGGCGACATTAAACTTCAGACCAGGTTGCAAGTGTGAATGGAGTAAAGGCGAAAGCGCAAACACCACGTATTATTCGTTGTTGAAAATAGCTGTACCATGAATAGCAGCATTTTGCTTTGGACGATATTTATGTGTCTGACCATAAGGAATTCTTATTTTCAACCACGACTGTGCAGAAATGATTTTAGATTGTAAGCAATTCCTTATTTACCGACACGTATTTTCTAATCGAAGGCTGAACCCAAAATGTCTAGATTGCTGTGATTGGCAGCACTGTCTCGGCATTACCAGGTGCGCACATGTATTGCTGAGTCTGCTGAGTCCTTTCTTTCAGTATGTCAATGATATTAATCTGATTCCTTTCGATTTGGGTTTCGATGCTCGTACAGTTCAAACTGCGTGCGATCTATTCATTTTGAACATACGTTGGCTTCCAAGTAGAAAACTAGGTTTGAAAAATAGTTGACATAACGTTATAAGCTAACATAACACATAGTACCATACTGTTACATATAAATTTGAAAACTGTATTCTCAACTGGGTATTCTTGGACAGAACATGTCAGATTTAGTTTTGCCCTGAAACAAGGAACTTTTCCATGCAATGTGTAAGTAACAGCATAAAAGGAAGCCAATTCCCAAAATGCGTAATCCGCAATTTTTCAAATACACAATTCATTTTTTTTTGTATGATTTGAATAATCAGTCCATGCCTAATTATAGTTAGTAGTGTTGCAGCGCCAGCATGTGCTGCGTGCTGTGGAGAGCAGCGCTCGAATAGTTTTACAACGTGTATCCAACAACCTCTCGTATACACTGACACCACAGAAATTCCGCCGAACCAACACAACTGCAGCCTCCTATTCCCAACATAAATAACATACAGACCAAAAGATTATCAACGCAAAACTTGCTGTCACAATTTTAGCAGCAAAGTTCAACAGCGATTGATCGTCGAATACTGTTTCTGAAGCAGAAACAAAACATACATTCTTCTCACGCAGTTAGAACTGATGAAACACACTTCGCTATCGGCTACCCAAGTTCGTAACATACTACAATAAAACAATTGCTCCTATGGACAACAATCAATTGCGAATTGCAGCTGAACGTTCATTCTCCCATAACAAATAATAAAGCCATACTGCCAAAAGCATTTTGGTTCCATAACTCAAACTTACCTGTCTTTTTAGTTTATCAGAAGGTTCGTTGTAACGAATGGCAGAATTTGAATTGAAAATGGCAGAAACATAAGGCCAAAAAAAGTTATTAACCGTGAAGACGACAAGGGGGTAAATTTATAGCGTGTATGAGGAGAAACAGAAAAGGAAAACATACAGTCATCGCCGTTGCAAACTGCGCTGATGCGCACAAGAGAGTGCTCTCCACAATGGGGGAAAGCAAGGAATCCATCCGCAAAATCCTAACAGGAAATCGATTTCACGTGACACTACACAGCGTCAGTCCGGAAATCTGCAAGCAATGCTTACAGGTGAAACGCTGAAAGGCTGAAACAAGGGCAGAGAAAGCAAAGAAACTCAAGACTGAAATGATGAAATCAGAACACAAGGTGCGACAAATAAAAAACAGAAAATGCGTTTTAACCAAGTAATTTATATCACTACAACATTGTAAGAGACTGATTGACTGACTGACGCCAAACACACAAGCTGTGACAAATTGGTTCATTTGTGGCTGGGACAAATGATTTGATATGACATGTCAATTCGATTCACAGTGGTTGCGCGCATTTTAAGAATCAGTACAGCTTTCATCGCATGCAAGTAGATTTCGATTTCCTCGTATTGCCGCACGCAAGGGTGAGGCGTTGGTACATATTATTACGCGAAAATAGTAAATATGCAAGGTCAACACACACGGAGCTCTGTGTGAGCCGCTAAATATTCTTGACATTTCACAGTGCTGCACAGTGACCTAACATGAAAAAAATGTTAAAGGCATCAGACGTGTAAACTAAGCGGAAATTGTTGTTAGTCGAAGTCAACGCAATTGAGACGAAAATCTGTGCTGGTGCGTGATTTGCTTTCGGCTCACCGTATAAATCATGACTAATTTGGAGCATCATTACCTATTCATTAAAAAAAAATTAAAATTGATGTGTTTTATTTATTGTGTGATATTGTTACAATTTACCAATGTTATTAGTTAATTTCAATGTCTCTGGCCAATTTCAAAGAATTCACAATAACACAGACGCTTTACGAATTTCACAACTATGCATCACACTTAATGCTGATAGACGGCTGAGCAATTTTATAGGCAAAGCACACATAATAATTCGATATCTCTAATACAGCACTAGAAAGACACGAGTTTAGTAAAAACTCCCTGCATGTTCACTTCCTCCCTGCGTGTGTACTCCCTTTAACGTCATATGTGCCGAATTCGTCCCATCCAACGTTTTGTTCTTTCATTCTGCACACGCTTATTTTTATCGCTCAACGACCGGTGTCCCGAATTCGGCCGGAGTCGCACTTTCGTTTCATTCGCTTTATCGCCTTTCAGTGATTACAGGTTTGACATCCACCATCTTGAATTCTGTCGACAGTTGGTTCTTAGAAGGAGAGATTGAGTAGAGATTTTGATGAACATTTTTGGGAAAAGTTTTCAGTTCTGGACGACACAAAAAATCAGGAATGTAGAGTTACTCCTGTAGAATGGAAATCTGGCGGTTCTTGTTTAGTGCCGTTGCTTTGGGAGTTTTTAAGCAGATTCCTGTGGATTGGACGAATTCGGCACAGTGGTCATTTAGGCATAAAACCGTGGATAAACAATACTATTCCGCAAGTCTGGGTACCGCAGGTTTTTTTTTGGCAGTTATTGCTGTTTGATTATGCCGAGATGTTTGTGAAAAAGAGCGTAATTTCTTACTGAATGAAACCAAGGTCGTTTTATGGCAGGAAAGTGACTGGAAAGTAAGGTTTCCAGAATGTGAAAGTGACAATGGCAAGTAGTACGACAATAATGGGGTTCCACACTATATTGTTTCTACAAGAAAGGACTTTACAGCGATTCATCTGATTCCAAAGAAGACACTTGTGTCATGGCATTTTGCAGTTAGAATTTTTGCAACAGTGATTCAAAAAGAAACACAGAAAGAGTCTCAAGCTTTCCACTTTGGAAGAGTCAGAAATTGAAGCATAGTGTATTCCTGAATCGGGCTAAGATGAATGCAATATTACCATAGTTCATATTTTCGTCTTATTGATTTGGTTCTAACGAGTAGATAGTTTTTGTATAGATATATTTGGGATTGTGAATATTTTGGTGTTCCAAATACAAAGCAAAATGATTTTCCGGACTTCAAATCCAGCGTAACTGAAGCTTTTATTGGAAAAGGCGAAGACATATTTTCCAAACAAATGCAAATCATCTTTGGAATTGAAATCTGGGGTTCTACAGCAAGACGCCGCTAATTCTGGGTAATCTGTTCTCCGCAAACATGCAGGTCACAAAATTACATGTGAAGAGATAAGATTGGTCGGAGGTGGGAGCGAGGCGACAACGATGCTAGAACCTAACATCAGTGATGTAGTCGAGACCTAAACGTCGGGACCGAGACCTGGTCAAGTCTTCGAGACCGACACCTCATCGAAAAATCCGAGACTCGAGAATCGAAAATTTGTGGGTTATGCNGATATTTTTCTACAAATTTACAAAANATTTTGTCGCAATTGCGAAGATGCAATTTTTTTGGATTTCTGGCATTTATNCTACCTGATTTGGTTATTTCGTATCTGTGAATACAGCAGACCGAAAACACATTCATTTACAAAGGTTTCACTAAGCCATATTTTTGCAGTACTTAAAGCCTCAAACGAATGTACTTGTGATCGAGACCAAGACAAGACCTCAAACCTTCGAGACTGAGACTCGAAAAATGGGAACTCTCGAGACCAAGACCAAATCTCGAGACCATCACTGCCTAACATGCAATGGGGAAGCCAATATTCTCTGTGGTGAAAGCAATGTACAGCTGTGTCTGAACCAGTGACTGAGTGTCAAGACCCATTTTTGCGAGGCGCAGTCTCGAAGGTTTCCGGTCTAGTCTCAGTCTCGAAGGTTACAGGTTTCGAGACTTTGAATATTGCATAGAACTAGATTAGTAAAATTTACAAAATTCAACGTTTTTTTGTTTGTTGTATTTTCAGGTAAGAAACAACCAAAACATGTTGGAAAATGCCAGAAATAAAAAAATCAACTCAGACATTATGACGACATTCAAATGAAAATTTTGGCAAAATGCTCACAATTTGACGTCTCGAGTCTCGGTCTCAAATTTCAAGTCTCGATTCTCGGAGTTTTTGATGAATTCTCAGTCTCGGAGTTTAAATCAGGTCTCGGCCTCGAAGGTTGCGCTCTCGACTGCATCACTGGTCTAAACAAACACAAAAGTTGTTTCAAGCTCTATTACCAGTAATGTACTTAAACTGCGATTCTAGAGCATTTTTAAATGCTTTCAAAACTTGCAACAAACGTTGATCTGATATACGCAATGCTTCCTTTGATAAAGTGCAGACCTATAATAAGATTAAGATTCTGATCAGTTTTAGAATGCTTTGTTAGAGACAAAGAATAAAATTACCCTTTCAACAAAAAAAACATAACGACTTCGAGATTCCTACGGTGTAAAATCGCTACATGGTTTTACCCATTAGTGTGTAAACGAGCCCAAATGACCGGTGTCCCCAATTTGGCACATGGACCATTCCCCCTCAATAAAGTTTAGGATAGGAATATAACACACAATTTTGTTTTTAGGTTTCATATTTGATAATAATTTTGAGTAGAAACATTTTTTTCCACAAGGGGATAATTAATGCGGACATTAAGGGGTTTTAATAATGCATATAATTAGTACAAATATTTCATGCGAGGTAATGAAACACAAAATTTATTCAAGTTTGCCATTTGGAATTTTTACAAACCTAGGCCACCTTATACATTAAACATTTCTAACCACACACACAAATGTACATCTTCGTCACAATTTACAAGTAACACCTCTTCTATTGGCAAACGCATCGCTAGACGTGCTGAGATTATTAGGAAGTGACACAACTTTCCAGGAAGCGAGATTTGGTGTTAATGCAAGTTCTGGCTGGAATTTATCTGGCAAAAATTTGCAGAACAGGCAACTCTCCAGTCATATTCTTTTCTATTGGCGACTTTTTGTTGCTACACATTTTGCAGTTGTGTGGGCCGTTAATGGGCAAGTTTTCAGATTTTTAGATTTTTGCCAAAATGTTGGTTTTCTGGTCATAAGTAGCCAACCGCAAATGCTGGATTGACAGTAAAGCCTCTGACGATGTGGATATTTGCCTATTTCCCTTTAATAAACAAGCAAAAATTGCCTCATAGCGGGATATTTTTAAGGAAAATGTTAGGTACCTGGTATGGACATGTAGGGACCCGATATCTCTGATTCTAGGGACCCGATTTTCAATTCTAGGAACTCGAATCGTGTTCCTAAAAATCTTTGAAAAAACTGCTCTTGGTGTTGTGACCCAGTGTCTGATGCAGTAGGCAAAAAATTCCTAGACCCACCACCATTTTTCATCGACATTACAAAACTTTGCGCATCTTTGGAGGGTTTGAACAGCTCTCTAGCTCAATCATTTTTTGGCGAGTTAAGTTGGCCCAAGTTGGTACAAAAAAGTGGCCTCGCGAGAGAAAAAGCGAAGCAACAATTCGTCAATTGCCCATTTTGAAATCAATACCCCATGAACCTGCAATAATGAAACGTTCCCCTATTGCCCAAAAATTGATTATGGCCACAGAACAATAATTTCTTGATTCTGACAACTGTCATCATCGTACACGCACATTTGCCTTTCATACATATATATCTTTTTGACCAAAATATCTTGCCATCCAGTTTTTAATTTCATATCAGCTGCAGTAACCCTGTCGTATGTTTCAGAGTTCAATCAGAATGTTTCATTGCTCTCGCAGCACACGAAGGAAGCTAAAAAAATTGCTGAAGAACAGTTTTTGAAAGGAATAAAACAAGAAAGTATCAACCAAGGTAAATAGCAGGAGGCCAAGATTTTCTTGCAAAGTAGACCTGTTTCAACTGTTGTTACTTATATATATTTTTAGGAGCTTGCTTGTATATTTCAAAAAATTTGAACCTGCGTCAAATTTTTTTCTGGTGTGCTTGAATGTCCCAGAAGCATTTATTTGAACAAATTAAACAGCCAGTTAACCTTCCTTAGATCGAAACCTACTGCTCGTTCTATCACGGTTGTTTTCACTCCAGACACCTCTTTTGCAGTACTTGTTATTAACAACGCTTGACATGAACGTCACGACAAAAATGAAAATGCATGTACAGTATCAATTATGAAAATCAATAGCAGTCCATGAATTATTTTTCACACAAGAAGAAATAAAATCCTTCATACTTCGACATGCACAGGTGTAGTAACAGTGCAATATGAATAAATTACCAATATCGGCGCAATGGTGACTGCAGCCTCGAGTAGCATGCTCAGATAAGCGTCAATAAAATCAAATGTCTGCAACACGTCTGCGCGTTTCGCAGATCTCCTAAATCTCCATTTCACGGAAACGAATACGTACACGGTCTGTTGAAGTTACTTAAATAAAAGGATGCCTAAAAAAATTGTTATAAACAAGCATTTCATTAATGCAGTCAACAACATTGAAAGCTGTCAATGAAACAATGTATATATTAACGTCAGATCACAAAAAAGGTAAACTCTTTATAGTCTCTGAATGCCCACAAAAGAGTTAACCCCGCCAACTCAACAAAAAGGTTCTTCATTGTAAATTGTCGAATGTAGAAACGCAAGCGAATGCAATCATGTTTTTTTCAAGAGATTTGTTCAACCTGCAACGAAATTATTGGAGGAGACACTTTTTGTTCCGTTTTTGGAACAATCGTCCCAACCGGTACCAGAATCAAAACCCTTGCTGAAAAGACTGTGCGATTTAAATGCTGCACGAAAATAACATCCAGCAAGTGCAAAATAATGTATAGTCAATGAGAATAGCACACGGCACTGAATGAACGCAAACACATATTTTACTAGTTTGATCAGCCAAAAAAGCATTTTTCATGCAGTCTGACATTAAAATGATCAAGTTTTCAAAGGGTTTTGCATAATCATAACAACTTTCATGCTTTTCCGCTTAAACAGGGTGATGTAATCCAGGTTTTGTGTTGGTATTTTTTTTAACTGAGCAACGACAAAGGCATTGTGGACGTTTTCAGCAATCCGACTACAACTGGCCTTGCAAGCACAACTCATTTCGGGCTGTTCAGCCGCAGCATGCAATCTCCAAGGAACAACCTTTATCAAAGCTCAAATGCAAGAGCCAGTATCACAATTTCATTGTTCGTCTTTATTGCGTAACAAATCTGCCGAGCAAATCCACATCACCCACTGCTGGTAATACTGATAATACGAAACGGTTGACTTGCATCAATTATTTTGTTTCTTGCTGACTATCGCGTTTCGTCATTACTCTTTACTATACAGTAGGTTGAGATCGATGGAAATTGAAAGCAATGGAAAACAATTGTGTTTTCTTTCCATTTGACAATTGTTACGTAGCCATGAGAGTGACAATAAACAATTGTGGTAGTATCCCGTTCAAACAGTTGTCTAACCTGAACGATAGACGAGATGGAGTAAAATACTTTAATGAGCGCTATTGCGCAGCTGTTAGCCGGCAGTGGACAATTGTTCCATTATTGGAACATGTTGTTCGAAAGCAATCGCAAATGAATGACGGACTTTTGTTTTAATGTTTGTGTCAGGATATATACAAAACGACTATTGTGAAACACATGGAAATGATTTGTATTTTAAGTAGTAGTCATTAATGAGTTAAAACCGAATTTTGTTAGTAAATTCTTGAAAACCTAATTCCACCTCAACAATATCAGTTATCACAGCATTTCCCAACATGGAAAACCTGAATTACCTGNGTGTTATTCTTGACAATACTGCAAAATGGAAGTCTCATGTAGAAAACGTAAAGACGCTGNGATGAAAAGCTTGCGGTAGACGTTTATTCAAAAGGAACATTGCGCAACGCATTGCGTACTGAAAACTGCCTATAACGCATTTATTTCATCTCTACATTAGGCACACTTACACTTTATTACATAGGGAAATTGCTTCGAACGAAACTATTCAGTTTCTCATAAAAAAAACAGAATACAATTTAAAAAATAATAAGACCGACTTACCATACCTCTTTGGGAGAATCCTTCACATCAACCCCTCTAAAAATCTGCATATCAGCTCCGCTAAAAATTTTGTTTCACATTGTTCGTGCAACACCAGACGACAGCCATCAATCATAAACCACCTTTAAAGTTTAAAATAAATGTCTTGTAAAAACGCAAAGAAGGTGATTAAAAAAAGGGAACAGATAACTGCTTTGGTTTTGCCCACATGTTACTCGAAATAAAATCACAAAATAGTAGTTCCGTAGTGCTGCAGCGGATACTGCACTGACGACCACTGAAGCAACAAGATCTTGGAATTGGCTAATCACTCACGCACGCCATTTCCACCAAGTCGTCCTGTCAGGACAGGATACCGCAGTTCGCAGTGAGGAGAAGACGTTTCGAGGACAATCGTTTGTGTAAGAATGTTATGCTGGGACAGAAAAAGATGGTTCCTTTATCGAACTTTCACCACGCTGCTAACCTGAGAATGATGCAACGAGTATGGACAACAAATTTTGTTGTCACTTTCACGTGATAACCACACCCATGAGTGATAAAATTCATGGACAAGTGATGTGAAGGAGATGATAAATTCTAGGCAATATCACAGCAAAGAAGATTGAACTTTGCACTGAGCCAACAAAAACACTACCTGGTTAACACTGAAGCAAGAGCAAAATTGTGAAGAATAGATGAGGACACAGGGACTTAGAAATTGTTTTTTGAACAAGAGAAGTTTCGACATGAAACCATTTAATTGACTATTAAGAAATGAATATACTGATAATGGAAAGGAAAAGGTACTCATAGTCCCACCGAATGAAGTGGGAGGCTTGTTTTTTAAACATTTACAGATAAATTGTTGATGACGCAAATTTGAGTACTTAATCAGAGGTTAGGACCAGTCAGTAAATTCTCGTATAGTTTCATCTTGCAATAGGACTTGCATCAGTAAATCTGAACTCCGTCATTTATTGAAAGACCATTATTCATAAATACTGTGTACAAACTTAATACTTCAAGGAAATGTCCAAGCTAATGCTACAGAACCTTACAGATTATGAATGTGTTTGAAGATAGAAAATTTATGAATGCGGTTTGTAATGCTTATTTTAACTAAACGAAGTTGCAGATTCATATAAAATACGAACTATTACATTATTCTTTGCCTAAAAGTTGAGTACCGTTTTTGCACACTAGCAACGATGTTTCTTTGAAAACGGAACCAAAGATAAGCGAATTACCCTGAGAATCTGTCGCCAAATACGACAATAACACCTACTAGACATCCGAAGTTTAAAATGTGTTTGAGACGGAAAATGTTCAGTACGTTTCAGTAAAACCATTCTGACAAAAAGTTTTTCATTCCACAATTGTGAAAAAAGATCAACCAACTGACAATGCTGAAATACTAGGAACTACAGTCGAAAGTTCAGCCATGAACCTTTTCGATGTTTACGGTGGATAGCATTTGGAAAATGTCAGGGCGAACCAAACATTAAACATGGAGCCCCCACGTCCTTATGAGTGCAAATCGTCAACTAATGCAATTGCTCAGAGGTAATTTTACAGTAAAAACGCATAAATCAAGCACATCTACCCACTGCATTGAACATTTTAGACCAAATGTTGTAAATTATTTTGTTTCATGTCCAAATAAATTCAAAACTTTCTTTTTTTCCACAAGCTTTGCCGGATGTTTTTTCATTCCAGCTTCTCTGTTCTTAATAATACAGTATCTAATAAATTTTTCATATCTTTCAGAGTTTAATCGTAATGTTTCCTTGTTGTCACACCATATGAAGGAAGCCAAGGAAACTATACAAAATCAGTCTTTCAAAGGAATATTACAGGACAGCAACATGCAAGGTAAAAATGATGCTACACAGAGGGCAAAAATCAGTCTTTTGCCAGTTTTTTTTAATAATTTTGCATTTTGTTCGCTAAATTAGCTCCAAATTGCCACAAAATTTTGACATTAACTCGTGACTATTTGTTCTTCACCCCGAAACTGCAATGTTTCCAAAGAAAGTGGCAAATCACTTTTGAAATTTGCAATTCACCAGGTTGGAAAGTTGCATTTGTTTCATTTCCTCACGAATGCAATGAAACTATTACCAAGGGAAAGCACGAAAAACACTTTTTCGTTTCCAGAAAAAAATCAGTTAAGTTTTTTTTGCTATAAATGGATTTGCGGAACAACACCACAACGAATAAACTGATTTTCAACGCATTGTGACAAATGCCAGTTAGTTGTTGAAACTTGACTGTAAATGACCTGGATTGTGTTTGCTGCCTCACAATGTACCGAAGATGTTGTTTGGTGTTCAAAATGTCTTTCCAATTGGCCGCGTAGTTCATTAATGTGTGTTTGCCTGGAATGAGTTGATCATTGCCGAGCACCAATATGCAATGAAATCTGACAGACTCAAGAGAAGAGTAATGCAGCTCAGGCAGCAAAAGTGGGCCTGCTAGCTGGGAAAATTTCTTGTTGCTTGTGCTGCTGATACATCACGGCCCCGTATTCTGAGTTAGCGTTTCAAAAACAGACCGTTGGAAAATCGATTAGTAAATATGCATCAGACCAGTCATTCATATAAAACGGCTTACAATATTGCAGCAGCAAACACAGATAAGCATATGTAACAGTAGTGGTAGCGGTATGAAAACGTTTGAGCGATATAATGAGAATTCACGTATCATTTGCACTAAGGTGCGTGAAAAGTAGAGGAACAAAGAATTCTGTGAAGACCTCAGTTCTGGAAAAGATTATATAAATGATTCACACATTGTTTCCCTACAACGGAGTCACCACACGTTTGTCCGAAGGCCACATAAGCTTATGCACAACAGTTCGAGGGCTGGACATCTTACGTAACGTGTTTGTTGGGGACATGTTACATTCTGCCAAGTCAAATGTTGTTATTATTATTTCAATATTAACAAAATAGCTTGGTGGCCCGGATTTGGCTCTCGGGACGTAGTTGGGAGAACCTTGGCTTTCAACACTTTTTGTGACCAGCCCCTATATCAACCAACTTTATCTCAACATTCTCCTTCTAGAATTTCAATTAAGCAAATGTATTACAGTTGTGTACATAAAATATGTTCAGGGCTACATGCCACCCTCCAACCATGCTTCACGACCCCAGTGGGTTCGCGATTCTCATATGTTGATACCAAATGGTTTAGAATAAGATCAAATATTATTGAACAAGTTTGTTAAGTCGTCGTTGTGCGCTCACACCGTGATTGGGATATGACATGTGTAAAAATACAAAGCTTACACCAGTAACCGTCAAACTCCGTTCACTACAAGTCGGAGTAACATCCGAAACACTACAACATAATGAGTATGGTCCGCTGCGGTTTTAAACAGTTACAGAACAGCGTGCAAATGGTTAACACCACNCTTTCAGAANACTGNCAACAACATCCCTTTACCAAAAAAATTGTCGCAAAGTCGGTGATGTTGCATCAGCGCGATTCGCTNTGATCTGTCCATCTTACCGAAAGCAAGACAGTCTGCTAACTTGTGGGATTTTGNGCATCATGGACGCTTCTCCTGTTCATCTTCTTTGGCATTAGTGTTNAAAGAGGCCCTCACCTGAGGGCCTTTATTTGTTTCAGTGCGNCGCTGTTCACTTAACATCTTATTAAGTGGANAGTTTATCACGTTATTCTCTTCTTTCAAGAAATCGAGTAGATCTTTNAAACGTGGCAAGCAGGAGCGCTTCTTGGTGATCTATGCAATGCGACGTCTCCAACGATCTAAAAGCTTAAAGGACAAGCGATTAGATATCTTCACTNAAGGTGGANGGTTGTCAACCTCGGAAAATTGATTAATTTCACTCAATGTCAAATAACAGTCCCTTCAGAATCGAGCGAATGCACGCAGACCATCTTCATCGTTAGCTGCACTCGGGGACCATCAACAGCCCTTTTCACGCAAGCATGAGCGATAGTATAGGACTGACTATATTGCTCGATCAGCAGTCGGCGGGCTTCATTGTAGCCTCTCTGCGGTCGCATTCTAGTTCAGCCTTCAATGAGTTTGCGTGTGTTACCTTTACAATGCTGCAGTAAGAAAGAAACTTTTTGCGCATCACCATCCCCCCTTTCATCTGTGATTCGATCTTTCGCACAAAACTAAAAAAATTCATTGGATGCCATCGAAGTACAAAACCTAAGGCTTAAGATGATTAAAATACCTTACCAGCGCAACAACATCAGACGCCTGATGGTGTCTTAGTGGTTGTGTGCGTGGAAAGGAATCCATACCTCGCTGGCGTGGCTCATCTCGAGAATATGTTGCATTTTGAGTCGAAGGTCCGGGCCTAGAAAATGAAGATTGAAGATAATGATCGTTCAACAACGGATCCTGAAACGGAGATCTGTTA
>JGI24021J15306_10004054_pt1 | contig 16857 bp, 10 predicted proteins | sample Ectturendosymbi1_FD_15306 | JGI IMG/M metagenome (IMG submission 15306) | reverse complement strand
TATTGTTTTTCCTTATTGGCAAAATGTCTACGCGGGCCGGATGAAATGGCTTCGCGGGCCGGATTTGGCCCGCGGGCCGTAGTTTGGAGACCCCTGATCTAGATTCTAGATGGTATTGATCGATATAACTTACCACATGAAAAAATGATGTGCTGCGCGCAATGTCACGCACCAGTATTGAACAAAATTGTGCTGTTGTAAAACATAGCGCTGCTGCGTGCATCACGCAGATGATGATGGTTATTTTCTGAAGTTGCTAGAACCAAGCAACAGGTGTTGATTCAGTACCAGGACGACTGTTTGGTTTTGAACATCAATGTTCCTTTGACGGTCGATTTCAACAAAACTATATCATCTGAATATCATTTGCCTGTGATGATCTACATTCATGGTGGAGCCTTCACGTCAGGGTCGGGCACTTCTTCTGGTTCTAACGGACAGTATCTGAGCAATTCTACCAACACCATTATCGTGACAATCAACTACAGACTAGGTACGACTAACAGAGCTGGTGACGTGTGAAGTGCATAGCAGCTTCAATAACGCCGCAACAAAGGTTTGATGGTTTCTAAAGATGAAAGCAATCGTATTTCGAAACGTTCCTACTATTTCTTTTATTAGAATCACTGGTTGTTGCGTTATTGTTACTCAGAAAAATTTGCATGCTTTTGAAATTTCACTTTGCACCACGATTGTTTCATTACAAAACACAAACGCAACTTTGGACCAGGTCTGACTGAGCCTATAGTGTTGGGGATGACAGCACTCAGTCTAAAAAGGGGAAAAATGTTCTTCGGGCTATCTAACAGCTCAGTTTTACCCACACGAAATGGCTACACAGTAAAGCAAACAACACGCTAAAGTAAATAACAATGCAACAACAGCTGTGCTTGAAGATTCCAAAGTATGTTAAAACATCAACTGCGTGAAAAGCAGTCGTGTACTTGGAGTATGGCTGTGGAACCGGAACTCAAATTTCAGGCTCCGGATTTAACTGCAGCTCCAGGCATCGTATTTTATTGGCTCCGGCTCCGACTGCAACATCCAAAGCGTTTTGACACCGGTTTCAAAAGCATTTGGTCCAGTGAAAACTGAAAACCATTGCAGGCCTACTGTTTTTACAATTGTGTTATTACAGTAGCACATATAGGGTGTTACAAAACGAATTTGTCGAATTTCATTCACATTTCCAGTTTGTGGAATTTTTGCCCATTTCTTTTTATTTTCCTTTTACCAAGGTCAGCTCAACAGCGAAGAGATGAAACTTCTACTCGTTTTCTAATGACATGTCCATAGGGCACCTGAAGTCTCTAGATCATGGGCGAGTGAAATCGAGACTTGCATCCTTCGTGACCAAAACTCACATACTGTAAATGCGTCTCGAGACCGAGTGTCCATCATTAATAAAAAGTATCAACAACAATTACTTTGTTGGCGGGGCTTCTAAGCTGTAGTCAAACACAACTGGAATATACTACGGTTCTATCAACTTGTACGAAACGTAGTTGCACAGGCTCGTGCCGAAAGAGATTCGGAAAAAGATTTGTTCACCTTGTGTGTCACTTATTTACGAAGCTGCTGCAAAGCTAACAAGCTTTTTTCTTTTAATACTGTTCTAGAAAATGTGTTGTTGCCTTCGAAATATTAGAACGTTTTTCATATCGGGAACTCTTCGGCTCTGACATTTCTATTAGTAGTTTTTTTGTAGTAGGTAGAGGTACTGACACATGACTATCTATAACTGCAGACGCATTAGGTTTCCTCGTTTATGAAGAAGGAAACACGACATTTGAAGGAAATCAAGGAATCAAAGACCAACAGATGGCGCTGCAGTGGGTTCACGACAACATTCACAAGTTTGGGGGGAACAAAGAAGAGGTAAGAGTTAAACGTTTCGTTTCTTTTAGCTGCTTTCCTATCATGATTTGAAAGTATGTGTAGGAGCAAGCAAATTTTTGGAGGTGCGAAGGATTTTTGTCCGAATTTTCCCAAACTTGCGTGAAAAGCTTTTGTGCGACTCTTGCCTACAAATTTTCTTTCACAAAAATCATGTAGACATTTTTTTGGTTTGACCTCCTAAAAAGTCTTAATTTGTTTTACTGCAAACGTTGGGTTCCATTTTTTGAAGTGAAACAAGATTGGGCGCCATTTTACCCCGGATTTCAGGTTTTCAGGGATTTTGCCCGGATTTTCAAGGATTTTGCCCATATTTTCAGGGATTTTGCCCACATTTTCAGGGATTTTGACCGGATATGTGACAAATCAAAACTTTTGGGGGTGCGTTTGCATCCCCTGCACCCTGCCTCTTACACCACTGGTAGGGCGTACTTGCAGCACTTAGCATTTGACCTGACAGTCCGGTCAAACTGAATAACTTCGAAAGCAAACAAAATTTCAGTGCTGAATGAAATGCTTGCAACACAGCAAGGCTGAGACTATGAACCTATTGAAGCGGAGCACAGACATTAATGCAGCGCACATTTGGAAACCGTACCCAGTAGTTTAAATCTCATGTACCAGAGATTGCTTTGGGCTCAAAAGTAGGCATTTTTGAGAACCACACCGTCAATCAAACTTTCAACCTGCTCCGTTGGACTCACCCAAGCATACTCGTGCGATTAATGGACGTATTATTTTTAATTTTTTCAAACTGTTTCTCTGTCGTGACCAAGTCTAATTTCTAACTAAGTTCCTAACAAGTCCTTTTTATAAGATTTTTACTTTGCAGGTAACAATATTTGGCATGAGCGCAGGAGCACAGTCGGTCATGCTTCATTTGTTTTCGGAGACGAGTGAGCCTCTTTTTAAGAGAGCACTGATGCAGAGTAATCCAGCAATCTTCCTTTACCCCAGCCCTGACGAAGCAAAATTGGTGACGGATAAACTGTTGAAAGCTCTCAACTGTTCTTCAGATCCACTGAATTGCTTGAGGTTAATTGAATGGACATAAAAGAAAGTGAAAATGAGTAACTAATTGACTTTACCAAAAAGAACATACAGACTAAGTGATACAATAGCACGCACCAGCAGCGTTTCTTTACGACATTGAGGCGTTCACTCAACGCCTATACGGTGAACTTATTTTCAAATACGCTGACAAAGAATAATGATTTAACCTTGATTTTTCCCTGATTATATTTATCCATTTCCACCAGAAAAAATTAGCAGCTGTCTTGACTGGTATGGCATGTATTTTTTAAAAATGATTTCCCAGTCTGATTTAGGTACTAGACCACTAGTAAATTAAACAATAATTAAAGTGCTTAGACCTTTGTCCAATGTGTTCAGCAATGGAGAATTTTTAATGAGTAACAATTTTCAATGCAAGATTGTATCAATTGGAACATTATTAAGAATTACTATTAATCTGACAGATATAGATGAAGTCAGGGAAATGACTCAAAAACCTATTCGTCCTGCTTATTTGGCTGACATCGAATACCATAGCCTGATCATCCTTTTGTCTTACCCCTGTCGACCACAGATTTTAGTCTTTTATGGGACGTAACGTAACATTTGGGATGAAACGTAAAGTTTTGTCTATTAAAAAAAAAAAAAAAATTTGGTCAGACATGAGATGGTTGTAAACATTTTGGCTTCTTTAATAAAGTGTTGTTTCTTTTGAAAAAGTTTCTTCGCCAAGTCAGTGCTTGCGCAGAACCACAAGCTCGAAGGACATCGTAAATGCAAGAGTGAAGGTCATGGCGATGGCGCTTGCTGAACGAGACATTCAAACAACTGCCGAGCCTTACCGACCAATCACAGACGGCGTAGAGTTTACTGACCAAGCCTTGAACTTGTTCCGTGACGGAAAATGGCAAACTTACAAAGAAGTGTTGATGGGAACAACTACGCAGGAGTTGGCCGATATCAATGCTATATTCTCTGATGCAATTATTGGTGAAAACTTGTTTCAGGTAAAGCTATATATAAATCCGTTCTGTATTTGCGATTTTCTACGTCTAACAGGATGTTGATTGGTCAAATGTTTACTGAAAAATATTGATATCTAATGAACGCCGCAAGTTTTTCTTGATACCATGGAAGTTGTTAACATTCATCTGTCACCACGGGCTTTTCATCATAAACACGTTGTCACTCCTGCACGCCGCAGACAATTGTCTCCACGACATATATCACCATACAGACATTTCTCAACGAGAAAGCTATTTCGGGATGGTTGCTTCTTAGTGGTGAGAGCGGTCTTTGTAACATTTTTTCGGCGAAAGATATTGTGGTGTAAAAATATTATTGCTGAGGGGTGACGATGGGCAAAATTCTTGCGCCGCGAGGTTTCGCGGCGAGAAATTGACATTGTGAACGTTGTCGAGGTGACAGGTTGATGGTGATAACAAAAGTCCTACAAACCGGAGTTCTGGATGGAAGTCGCCCCTATCGCTGCGAAATTTGTTGAAATCAGATGAATAAGTGCAATAACTTTAAGTGCCAAAAATATTTGTAAGTGCAATGATTGCACTTATTCATCTGATTTCGACAAATTTCGCAGCGATAGGGGCGACTTCCCACCAGAACTCCGATTTGTAGGACTTTCGTTGTAATGCTTGTTCTTTGTGAAAGGACAAAATCAGGGCAGACAGGTTGACGGGAGTTGCAGAACTAAACGTACAAATTATTGAACATTCAAACAACACCTTGAGAAAGTTGGGTGCTGACGTTTTGCGATAATTCCATTTTGCAAAGTATCCATGATCATTTTGTTGTTCTGGTCATTTTCAGGGAAAATGCAGGGAAGCTTTGTCAAAATTTGCCGATGCAGATAAAGACCATAGATACAACGCCGATAATAAATCCGCAAAGTGTTTTTTTCCAATTTTTCAGGGTAAACATCCTTACCCCACGGATTTTTTAATAATTGTTGACTTGCTCTGCTCTTTATCCAGGGCCAGATTTACCTATTGGCTATATAAGCTTAAGCCTAGGGCCTCAAGATCAAAGGAGGCCACCAGCAAGCTGTGGTACGCATAGAGTCAATGACCGGTATACGATAGGTTCAATAAATATTCGTAAAATTTTATGACTTAATTATTCAGGAAATTCAGTTTTATTCACCTCATCAGATTCCGTGTTGATAACGGTAGGGTCTTCCAACGAGTTTACATGAATCTCAATATGACCGTTGGTCAGGCCGCATGCCGACTATTTCACTATTGTGTCGATATGCTCAAAGCACGTTGCCTGCTTCCTGTGTTTGCTGAATCGTACCAATTGTTACACAGGAATCAGGCGAAAGAACCTGTGGCTGTTCGTGTTTGAAATACACCTATCAAAGCTAGGTTGTACTGCAGATAAGAGCTATTGGTAGGGCTAGCAGCATTATCCTACAATAAAAGCATAGTTGCTTCTTCTGAGGAATACTGTAGTTTTGTTGGCGTTTCTAATACGTGAAGCTCGTTTGGTATTTTTAGATGTGATTTTTTCCATTTTAATTTTCTTTAACGAAGTCCTTCAGAAATCAGATTGCTACTGAGTACTTGCGCAGGTTTGTACTGCTCCCGTGCTAAGCATATAAAATCAGAGAAGATATTAATGAGCTTGAATAGCAAGCAAAAGTCACTTTGCCAACTGGCAACCACAGAACTCTACCCCAAAGAGACAAAGAAAAGGGTTACAGCAAGAAAATGACAAAAGCGCGTTTACGTCTGTTGCCTTAGATTAGTGGTTTTTAGTTGATCCAACCACGCAAACCCTTATTTGTTACTTGTGATCACTAGCTTGATGGTTGCTTAGGTGAAAGGTCTTCTCAAGATTCCAAAGAATGAAAAATGAATGAAAGGGTCGCAATGTACCAGAAGACATAGGTGTAGGAGCAAGCAAATTTTTGGGTGTGCGAAGGATTTTTGCCCGAATTTTCCCAAACTTGCCCCAAAAGTTTTTGAGCGACTTTTCCTACAAATTTTCTCCCACAAAGATCATGAAGACCGTTTTTTGGTATGACCGCCAAAAAAGGTCTTCACGTGTTTCTCTGCAAACGTTGGGTGCCATTTTGTGAAATATAAACAACATTGGGCGCCATTTTTGCCCGGATTTTCAGGTATTTTTCTCGTTTTTTCAGGATTGTTTCCCGGATTTTTGACATATCAAAACATTTTTGGGTGCGCTTTTATCCCCTGCACCCCACCTCCTACACCACTGCCAGGAGAGGTTGCCCACACCAAGCATTTGGTGCATTAAAAGTGATAAAAATAGGCAAACAAATAATGAATTCCGAGATTTGTTGTTGTGAAGAAGGCCAGGACACAACCTTTTTAATTATTTTCTAGGCTCTGTTCAACCTTACTTGATTCGATGATTCTAGCTTTTTGTAAGAATGCCAACAATGAAAGTGTAGGCTGAACCCCTCCAAATTTAAATATGAAACACCACAAATCAGTGGAGATTTTATCAAATTTTCAGAATGGCAAGTCCCCCTGCGCAAATGTAAAGCCCTCTATTGAAAGCGTTCTGGCTCCTGTTCTGGTTTGAACCTCACATCCTGTCACACGACGGCTTCGTTGCGTTCCATTCTTAACAGTCTGAAAAATTAAGAAACACGCAAATCGTGAACCTAGCAGTTGCAACCATTTGGGTACGTTTTACTTGACGTGTTTTGCTCGTGTTTGTGAGATTTTTACAGCCGTGGTAAGCGAGACGCAACGTGGTCCGCACGTTGTGCTTTAACCTCTGTATGCCGCCATACATATGTGCAGTGTGTTTGAGCACAGATAAGAAAAAGCAGGCGCGAAACTTATAAAAAACATAGGCCAATGTTTTTTGTCAAATATTTAACCGTGACGTTTTCAGTTGGTTTGCCTACAAAAATTAATAGTCCTGCTCCCTCCAGCCGAATACGATTTCAACAATTCCGTGTCATTGAACGCTTTTGCGTTGAAGGCAGCAACAAGCGCAGTGATTGTGGGAAACTGTACTGTAGTTACTAGTAATGATTTAGGATTTTTTATTGACCGTACTTTTAGAGCAGTGGTTGGGGGTGCGAGTCTTCACGCGTCCCAAAACATGGAAAGTTTGATCAATAAATGTACCAATAAATACATTTGTGTTTGCAGCTTATTTAAAGTAAGGGGGGCAAGGGAAGCGTGGCAGAAAAAAGGTGAACAACCACTGGTTTGGAGCGTCACTACCGTCATATTCGGCTTTGCGCAAATGGATTAACGCTTTTCCATATTTAACAGTGGGAGAGGGGGGCCTCACAAGTGGATTAGCCTAGGGCCGCGCATCAGCTAAATCCGGCCCTGTCTTTATCGCTATGTTTTTTTGCCCCGCTGTATTAGTTGATAATACCTGTTTCACCTAGCAGTGCGATTAATTGCTGTAACCAGTTTGCTATCTGCTGGAACGCTCAAGTAACATTGATATATTTAATCTTTCCGTGACACAGGATGGAAGAACGTATCATTTTAAAATTTAAAATGTCTATAGAAACATTGCTGCACTAAGTTGATAATAATCATTGAGGAGCTCCGCGCAAAGCCACGTGCGTTTCGGTGTTTTTTTATCGGAAATCCCCAAAAGCGACCGGACGCCAAAGTGTTAACTGCTACAAGTGTTTGTTAAGGATGCCAACACCTTTATACTTGGGGAATATTATGGACCAATGATTGGACAACGGTATGCACATTTGGCGCAGCAAACTAGCACTGGACGGTTGGATTACACTGATGCAATAGCACAAGAAATGTCTGACATGTTCTTTGTATGTCCGTCAAGGGCAATGGCGAGGTAAGACGCTGATGCAGACTGCATTTTTAACACTATGCTTTTCAGAATAGTTTTGAACTCTAGCAACTTAAAAGAAAAAACTTTAACAAATAGCAATCTCAATAAGTGGGTATCTTAAACAATTCGTGAGTTTCTAGATGGATCCAGAACGGCAACAAGAAACTTTGGTGTGTGCGCACACAAAACTTTAAGGAGGCTTATGCGGAGTGACTGAGCAAGTAGAAATTACGTTTTGTTGAAATAGTGTTACAATATTAACCCTGCTCAGGTAACCTCTACACACAAACACTTTTGTTGTCCTTGCCCAAATTGGACAGATTTTGTTTATTAGCTTATACTGGACTAACTCACAGGTTTAGACGCACGCGAGGGTTTTTGTACAACTTAGGAAGTCTTCTCAAGCTCATCCGATCAGAAAAAAGCAACGTGTTGATTTTGGAAAATTTTTTATACGATGAAGAACAAAAGCAATTTTCCAAACAAAAATGTGGGAAGTGCTCCTAACAAATTAACAAAAAAGTAAAGAAAAATCCAAAAATTCCACCAGTATACGTCATTGGTGGTCGCTTTAAGGCTTAAACAGAACCTCATTTCAAGCTTGTGGTTCTATCTGCAATTAAAGTAAATTAGGTTGAGACATGAAATTTTTCTATTTTCACTGCGGTTTTCAGCCACATTAATCAACCTTGCCCAAAATGGGCAATTTTTTTACGAAAAACAAGCACATAAGTGAACTTGCCCAAAATGGGCAAATGCTTTACGACAATTGTTGGGCATTCAGATTGATCGCGGCACTGCTATTGACTTTCATGTCTCACATACGGCCAATCATGTCGCTACAGGGCGGGTTTGGTAGGCTAAGCCCTCCCAAACAATGCTCCAAGCACCAAACCCACCCAAACTGAAATATGAAAACTAAAAATTAGTGCAGTTTTGTCAATTTTTACAATGTCAAGGCATCAACAGGGAAACAAAAAACTCACTCTAACCACAACGTGGGATGATTTTCACCCGAACTCACACTAACCATAACGTGGGGCATTTTTACCCAAACTCACACTAACCATAACGTGGGGTGATTTTCACCCCGAACTCACACTAACCATAATGTCGGGTGATTTTCACCCGAACTCACAATCAACCATAACGTCGGGTAATTTTCACCTAGGGACCACGTGGCCACCGCTCCTGTCCGGGTGGAAATCACCCGGGGTTAGTATTCCAGGGGTGTGAGTAATCTTTGCAGAAAACTTGATAGTGATCAGTGCAAACAAGTGGTTCCCATCGCTGGCACATGAACCTCGTTTTGTTCTGTTTTGATGGTGGACAGGTTCCACAGCGTTGTCTGGTCTCAAAATTCATGTCCTCAATAAAATGCTTTGGCCTTATACCACAAGTGCACGCACAACTAAGAGCAAGCCTTTTTTGGCTAAGCCAAAGTTCTAGAAACTTCAATTAGGAAAAGAGGAGCACAAGGTTCATCATGTCCTCAATAAAATGCTTTGACCTTGCACCACAAGTGCACACACAACGAGGTGCAGGCCCTTTCCAGCTCCAAATTCTTTCCTCTGACGGAGAAGGCGTCATATATTCTCCTGCCTGTTTCTCAATCTAAACCACGAGCTGAGCAGGAACCACGCCCGCCAAATTGGTTTGCGTCGTCAGGGCTTGCACTCGTGTGATCTACTCCCGTGCTGGCTTCGGTCAAAGGTTGCTGGCGTGGCTGACTGGTGAACCTACAATGTACCAACTCCTTTTGCCCAAATTGGTCAAGGTTACCTCAGGAGGGATCTTTGCGTAGGAATTTTGTTACATGTTAGGTAACCATGGGTCAGTTTGGGAAACTTTTTGTTCCTCATCGAAAACTACAAAACTTGTGCATATTTCGATAGGACTGCCCGAAAGAGCGTCTAAAAAAACGCAGCAACTGAAAGAATCAGCTTTCTATGTGAACGCTAATTTTAAATCTAAGTAGAAGAACCGTTTGCCCAAATTGGGCAGAGGTTACCTGAGCAGGGTTAAACTATTGATATTTAGGGAAACACAAAAAATGCTGGCTTACGTTGATAGACACCGGATTTTATTGTAAAAGAATTCATTAACACTACGAACAATTTAGTCTCTAGTTCCACAGTGGCGACGCAAACGAATCCATCTGCAAATGTTTTAATAGAAAATCGATTTCACGTAACTCCACGTATCCCCAACACGGGAATCTACAATGTTTCCTAGTGAAATGCTGAAGAGCTAAAACAGGCGTCACCACTCACCAACCTTTTTGAAACAGAGAACTATTTGGGCACCGAACAATACGAAGGGCTACCAGTTTAATAAACATTTCTGAACCAAATAATGTTGCTCAGTTTATCTTTAATTGTGTTATTATTAATCAATTTCATGATATTCACACATGTGTGAAGACAATGATCATGTTAATGTTGTTTTCAGAACGGGTTCGCTCGGGTGATCCAGTGCCGTGGGCGCCATGTTGGTGATCCCTGGGTTAAGCAAGGGCAGAGAAAGCAAGCAAACTCGTGGCTCTAAAATCAATAAATCAAAACATAAGCTGCGAAAAGTAAACACTGGAAAATACACCGTTCTCAAATAATTGTTTTTAATATGACTAAAAACTATCTGATGCCAGTTATAAGGTTGCCAGATGACCGGTAGTCATATATGCCATCCTCCGTTGCCCAAAACATGATCTGTATGAGACTTTCTTTTGGCAATTAATCGTGAAACCGGCGTAGGTGGCAATGTTGAACTATGCTGTACTCAGTGGCGTATAACGAGTGTGTGTCGCCAGCGACCGACCACAAAAGTGCCGTCCTTTCCACCCCTCGAATTTGCTCACAAGTGAAAATAGAAAAGATCGTGTTTTGTGTCTATTGAAGATATCAGGAAAAATAAAGCATCTTGAACATCAGAATCAAACACTCACAACTGAAATCAGTATTGTTTTTCATTCCCTATTATGAGTCTTGCTTTTTCTGCTTGTTCGCAAGTTTCTCATCATTAGTCTTCCTATTTTTTGCCTTCTTTGCGTATGCATCTATGCGCTCGGCATAATTCGTTAATTTTTTTCCCTGCTACGTAAAATGCGAATTTTGGGAAGCTTATGCCGTCAGAAGTAATTGGCTTAACTTTGCCACATAAATTGTTTGCAGTTTTTGCGTGTATTATAAACACTGTGTGATAGCTGGAGATGAAAATGTGCGAAGCAACTTTCATTGATTAAGTGTTTCCTTAAATTTCGTTTGGTATAAAGCAGTTTTCATCGTTAAAGTGATTAAATCTGCACAGATTATTCTCTCGGAGAAAACTGTTAGCACAATTATATCGCCAATGCCAAAGGCTGTGTTTGAATGCGCAGTGTTCTATAACAAAATAAATTAGCGTACGCTTTAATTCTCTTAATTTTTCGATGGTAATAAGATTTTTGTCGTTTGCAGTGGTAATAGAGAATAATAGTCTTTTAAAAAATAATAGCAATCACTTTACGTTCACAATCACGCCAGCTGCATTGTACAGACACATTATTTCACCAGCGTAGTATAAATGGCTTAATGGCCAGCGAATCAACCGGGAGGTCATGTTTCAGTTAGCCTTAGTGGTCCAGACTCCAGAAGGTACTGGGAAATTTTTTGAAGAGCTTCAGGTGAACTAGAAAATGTTTGTTGCAGACTGCGTTTTTTGATTAAATTAGGTTAGCTTGCAAATGCTTAGCATAGGACTATAGACGCTACTCACAAACCATACGTTTGAATGCAGTTTGAAAAAATTTCAAACCAAGCATTGTGGGAGCTTCATGAAATTTAAAAGAAAGTAACACGAAAAATAAATGCATTGTCATAAAAGCGTTCTTTTAAAAAAATATTATTCTCGAATCCCGTGCTATTAAATATGCACTTACGAATTAGGACAATTAGGACATTTGTCACTACTGAAAAAATGGTCGGTACTTTTACAAAACGCATCTAGCAACCATAGCCAATTACCGCTACACTCAACCACAACTACGGAATTGCAGCTACGAGCAAATCCACGGTGACTCAACACAAAACAGCAGTGCTATGCGTAAGCATTTAGGCGGTCATGATGTCGAGAGGTTGACAGACGTACTCCAGGGAGGGATTTAAATGGTAAACATTGAATAAAGAGGCACAAAAATCGGCAAATAGAAAACTACATGTGTGGCAAGAAAAGGGTCAAACAAATGGACAAAGCCGGATGGAACAAATCAATGAACATCGCAAAGGGGGACAAGAATTGTTTCACACGAAGGAGGATCACGTTTTTGTGATTTTGGTTTGTTAAGCCATTTACCTTCACAGGTATCCAGAGAGTTAAAACTTGGTTGTTCCTCAAAAGCAACAGATATAAGAGCAGGACCGTCGCCAGCGGGGGGCCAGTGGTGCCCGGCCCCCCATTTGAAATCGGTGCCCCTCCATTTCACGTTTGGCCCACCGGTTGCTGCATACATCCAATACTGTATTTNAAAAATGCCCCCCCTTCTGGTTTTTGGCCCCTCCTTCTGGTTTTTGGTCCCCCCTGCTGCAGGCCTGTATAAGAGTCATAAATCGGTGTTTTATTTAGGATACCATGGAACACTCTATAGTGCCACCACGTTAGGGCCATTTGGTCGCTGTCATCCATCTTATGCGGTTTGTTTCAAGTACCTTGGTGCGCTGACATCTGTTTGGCCAACATACTGATGATAGCATATGACACAAGTCCACATAAATACCACAGTTTGCACATTTCAGATTTTGATTCAGTGTGACAGTTGTTTTTTTGCCAGGTGTTGTGAGACAGTTGGGAACACATGTATTTGTTGTGTTTTTCATCCCTATACAGTAATAAAGTGCACAGTGTTTGCAAGGCCCTGACGAACCTTTGGTTTGTTTTTCGTCTGATTTAAAAAAAGGTGCTTGTAACTGGTTAGTTTTTGTCCAATTGTGGTTGGTGTTTTGTAAGTAATGATTGTCTTCGTATTTAAGCCTTTTTCTTTGATATAAGAGTTATCAGGCGGGGAAATGATGTAGGCCAAACTTGTGGTTCATCTTTCTTTTCACATTTTGGGGAGCAGTGTTTCTTGAGCGGATCGCTTTTTTTTCAAGTTAGTTTAGGCTGGTGAGGAAATCTTTCCTTTTGCTGAGTCACCTCAATCTTATTGCCTCTCCGAGTAAGATTGACTGAAAAATGTCGCGTTCGGGTGGTGTGATTTACCGCTAACGACCTGTCTTCCGTCTGCTGTGGGTTTTACAAAGTCTTTAGTGAGAAATCCAAAATCATCTTCAATGATTAACGTCGAAGAATATACTTCGCCCGTCTGGTCAGCTGTGCAGGCTTGGCGAAACGTTAGTTCCAAGCCGCTGTGGGTAAATGCTGAAGTTAGCGCTTGTCGAATGCGTTCATTTGACGTATCTGATGCGGTTATCGTAATTATTTCATTGATGAATCTACGAAAAAGTTCCGTCACACTTAGCAAACCAGCGATCAGCTGTAGGGTATCTTGCAAAGAAATGATTGTCAATGAAACGGAGTGATTATCTCCGGTTTTAATGGGTGGTCCAAAAAGATGTATCCATTTTTGATAAGTAGCATTTTGTACTGACATGAATAGTTTGCAATTGTGTTCGTAGGCCTGTCTTACAGACATGTAGGTTTTGTATGATGCACATTTTTCCTCGGCTCCTGAATTTCTATCAACAGCCCTTGTCACAGGAATTTGTGGGATTTCAGCAATCGTCATAATGGAGTATGTCAGAAAAATGTACAAGCAACTTCAAAAGCACTTGTTGCAAAGTAACAAATCGTTGAGCCAATTCGCGCGTGGTCCAAACGAGTTGCAAGCAGGGGCGTAACGAGGGAGGGCAAAGGGGCCACAATTTCCCGGGCGCCGAATCTCTGCGGGGAGCGCTGAATCATTGCGTGGGCGCCGAAAAGTCCCAACAATGTCACACGTACTTTCTTCTACACAGTACATTTGCTTCAGAAAGACCTCAGGTTCGAACATGGGGGCGCCAAACTTACTTCTTGCCCCGGACGCCATATAATCTCGTTACGCCCCTGGTTGCAAGCAAAGTCAAATTGTTACCTGTAGTCATGTCACGTTGGTTCATCGTTTGAAAGAAAAAACAAACACGTAGTCCTATTGACAATGGACGTAGCAAGGACGCCACTTGTGACGTTTATGCACAAGATGCTGTCTGTGGTGCTGATAACAAGAATAGTTTTTGTACATTGCAAAAGAGATAATTTTTGTTTGGGAAGGAAAGACTCTTCACAAAAACCAACCATTCAGCAATAATAGTTAAGTCACGGCAGTGACCCACACCAAGCGAATCAAACTATTATTGCTGAGTGATGAGTGCAACCTTGACTCATTGCAAGAAGATGGAGCAGGACCAGGCAGCAGATTCCTCAAACAGCCTGCTGCAAAGCTAGAGCCTGTAATTGTTAAAAACCAAACATGTAATGAAGTCGCACAATGCGCTGCATTGCGACTTTTAGGGCCCCTAGAAGCATGGCACCCTGACATCACTTGCCGTTTGCCCCTTATCGGTAGGCCTGTGCCAGTGCAGACGAGTTTGTCTCTTGTCAGACCAGGGATGACAGAGCAGCGGTAGGGCAGGGGGGAAAGTATAGAGTTGAGGGCAATGGAAACTTATAAAAAAACAAAAAAATTGTTATCAATTATGCTTGTTTCTACTTAGCAGCAATGTTGACCTCAAAAATAATAACATAAATTATAGAAAACCCTTCTTTATTATCTGGGTGCGCGAATAGCTGCAATAAATTTATTTCAATTCGGTATTGATAAACCATGAAATTGCCCATAATATTGTTATGAAAAGGCACCTCCGCCCCCGTTGACCCCCTTTTAAACGGGCAGGGGGAGGCCAATACCCCCGCCCTTTCCCCACTCTCCGGTGTGCCTGTGTCTAACCATACATGGAAATCCCACTCACGGTTCCACCCACGATAGCAAACAAACCGGGACAGAGTAGAACTATATTCTTACCGGTCAGCACTGAAACGTACGCCATAACCAATTGACTGCCTACAGGTCTTGCAGAGATTTTTATCCAGTTCGTTAATATCACGTAAAACCAGTTTATCAGTGCATAATTTTTAGTGGAAATAGTGCTTGTGTTACATACACTGCTTTTCGCTAGAATTGGAGACGTCTTAAATGTACAGCATTTTGTTTTCCAGGTTCATTTCTCACACATCAAGTAAGGCATACGAAGAAAGTCCTGTTTATCTTTATGCCATGAATCACGCTCCGTCAGGAGAAAGCTGTGAAGAATTTCTCAGCAGTAGACCAGAAAAGTGTGGGTATGCTTATCATGGAGTGGATACCATGTTTTTGTTCCAAACCGGCCCTGATAGAGGGTGAGTAAATGTGAAAATAGGTGAGAACCTGGTGGTGCCAATTTGATCAATAAATTACTTGTTCAAGCAGTAAAAGTGGAGACGTGGTGAAGGAAAAGTGGCATATGAAGTTTTTTCAGTGGTTTGAAGCTTTTAAAAGTTAACCCACTAGAATTAAAATATTCTTCTAGGCTTGGATTCAAAATTCATTTATTCATGATTTACACAACGTAGGTAGAGCAGTCAAAGTAAATGCAGTATGGATAGAATATTTGCGTTGCAGGTTTTTAGTTACAAATCCGTTCTTTGGCCAAAAACAAAAAATTACAACATTTATCTCTTGGCCCGGTATTATTGCAACAACGGCAAAATGAAAGATTTTTTTAATGCAACTAAAATCAGTTAAGCAATAAAACCCTATTATTTTGTTTCGGCAAAATTTGAAAGGGCGAAGAAACAGGTTAATAAGATTTTCTCTATTTGCAAAAACTTGACCAAAACACACAATTGGTAAAGCCTACTAAAATTACATTATTTATTACCGTGCATGTTCTGTATTCAACGTTTGCATAGGTTTAAATGCCGAACAAGCTAAGCTGCATGCAACTGTGGTACACAAGAGTTCTTCATCACAACAGTCTCGCACGAGACAAGCAGCCATAATAAGTTTTTCTCGGATGTGCAAGTTTACAAAATTTACCCTCCATGCATTGATCGACGAGTGATTTCTGAGTCACATGCGATACGAAGATATATTTAACGACAATTGGCGGCTGGCCGTAGCCTGATTAATCCTTTTTGTCAGGGCGGTTGGGATGAAGGCTCTTGCGCGAGGAGCGCTACGGCGATTAACTCAGTGGCCGTGGATCGAATACCCAACCTTCCAATTGAGAGGCGGATACTCTACCACTCTAATATATATCGTTGATCTTCGTTACGTTTATATTTCGTTTTAAACTGAAAATTTGATTAAATTATAAATGCACCAGCTTTCACCGACACGAAAACGTTTCTCTTCTTCAGTAAAAATTTCACGTTTTTTTGTGTGATGCAGATATGAATTCAACGAAAATGACACTGCAGTAACGGAAATGTTCTCCAATTTGTTTGGCAGCTTCGCTCACAATGGTTTCCCTTCTTCAGATCCAAACGTGTGGCCTTCTTATGTTGATAAGGTTAGCGGATTTGCGTAAAATCATGGTTGCATCGTGAAGAGGGAAACCGACATAAAAGTGAGAATCAAGTGAAATAGGATGAAATATTTTAAATAACAGCTTCCCAAATGGACTGAACAGGGGCTAAATTGCTTTTGAAGCATATAGAATATTGATCGTTTGTTTCTGAAACTCAAGTGTAGCTGTAGGCTATGTTTAAGATAATTCAGTTCAGTTTAGTTTCGTTGTATTCGCTTTTATACTACTTTCGGAGCGCCACGAGTGGTCTGCGGTACCCATCTACGCTTGCTTGCACCGTGGACCACCGGCTGCTTTCGCAGTGAATGCTGCACCGGTGGTGAGCCTATGGCAGCACCGCGCGTGAACCGTTTCCTTGCACCCATCCATCAACGCAGAGCACGAGGCTGGACAGGCGGCAAGCATTGTTTTTCACAACTTCGGTATAACCCCACAGGCAATCGAACCCTGCCTTCGAGATTTGGTAGAACCCTGCCTACGAGATTTGGTAGAACCCTGCCTACGAGATTCGGTAGAACCCTGCCTACGAGATTCGGTAGAACCCTGC
>JGI24021J15306_10004052_pt1 | contig 16859 bp, 3 predicted proteins | sample Ectturendosymbi1_FD_15306 | JGI IMG/M metagenome (IMG submission 15306) | reverse complement strand
TGCTTAACATCTCCGACCTTGTTTGGTCCCGTCTTGGGTGTGGAACTAGCAGGGTCATCAGAGGTTGCTGGAAAGCCTGAGGCGTTTCGAGATCTCTTAGGACTGTTTTTCTGGCAAACCTCCCTAGAGGAAATCCGAGTGGAAAGTGCGTGAGCTTTAAGGAAACAAATATTTATAACCTTCCAGTTTTGTGTCAGCGCCTCCAGCGGCTGTTTAAATGACTCTCTGTTGCACAAAAATCATCCGGTAACTATGCAGAAAATCGTGGCAGTCGTTAAAGACAACCATTGGAAGCATTCTTGTTCACAGGGAAACTCACTTGCTCATTGACTGAACTATTGTAACGGTCGTTTGACGTTCAATCCTTACCTGAAGGTCCCGATGCTGACACTGATGGGCACAACGTCTAATTTGGCAGCCCACGTCAGCTTAACATCTTCGTAGACGAGAAGTTGCTGTGAGTTGGTGCAAATAAGTGACTGAACTGTACGGCTCTCATTCAATACTGATGCGCGAAAGCAAGAGACGCTGCACTCAAACTTCTTCATAAATCTCAGATCCCCGGATTCCTCGATACAAAAGAGCGACCGTTCTCCTGCAACGAGATTGGACATGGATTTTTTTTCTCGTTATCAACAGTGCTTCTTACTGTAGCCCGGAACTTTCGAGTAACGTTCCGTAATTCCAGTCACAAAAAAAAGTATTTGGCTAAACGCAAGAAGATTTTTTAAAAATCAACATAGTTGTTTGTGGCATCTATGCAATTGAATTTGCGTTTACGGGTCTGATTCTATAAGACGTTGATGAGCGCTTATATACGCGCGAGCTTCGATTACACAATAAATTATAATCTTGGTTCTAACAAATACGCCAGGAAGCTCCAAATTAGCGTTGGCGCCAAGCCTCTTCACGCCTCTCATCAGAGCTTTGTTTTTATTGTTGAAAACAACACTTGTTCCCGAGGCGGAAAATTTTTGTTTTCAACACAATTTTCTCCGAAACAGTCAAGACATTTTCATCATTAAAATTGACCGCTGCCGATAGAGTTTTGCCTGGCGTTGACTTTTTGTTGAAAACAAAATGAACTGACAATTTTTTTTCTCTTTTCTGGCAGCACTTATTTTTACGACAGCTTTGGCAATTTTTACACAGCTCCAGAAAACACAACGTCGCGTCATCACCAAGAACAATATTGCTCTACCACCAACTTGAAAAGAAAGAGCTCATATTAGCATCCAAACACTCTTACCGCAGTGAAAACACGCCTGAACGAAAAAATCATTTCTTCACCCCAACACTACAATAAACAAAAACTACAAGCAATTGGATGCTTACGTGGGGGTTCTACTTCATGAAAATGAATTTGTTTTAATTTCAATTTTCTTGGTTCCAGCCAAGTGTAAAACATAAAAAGGTTGATGATAGCAAGCACACGTTTGAAAACGTGTACACGAAAGCGACTGAATGTTCACAATTCGTAATAAAACAAGAGCATATTTGCAAACAGTAACAAGCACTGAGAGTTGAGAAAAACTCAGTACAGTCGGTTCTGATGTAGAAACTTATATCAGACGGTCTTCTGGTAAATCCTGCTTTATGCCAACTAAAGACATCAATAACAGAAATGTTCTAAACCTCTGAAATCTCCAGAATCCCAATCTGTGATGAAACCATCTTTAGTGGTTGTAATCTAGAAGCCAAAGCGTTGCTAGCAAAACTGTGGATTATGTTTCTGTATCCGTGCAACTCTGAAAACTTTACTGAAACATCACACCTGGCATCGAGACGATTGCCTTAACCCCAAGACTGCAAAGCTCAGCGATAATGCAATTGATTGTGTAATTGTTTCCACATTCCAAAAATTTTTACGCAGTGATATTGCAAGATACAGATCTGCTCTAATAACACCTTACCCAGAACCACAATGACCGACTTCTCGTTCTGCTCCAAAATAGCAATATCTAAAGCGAATTCCCCAATGTTCAGATTCCAGTCAACCTGCAGCAGATTTAAATAACAAGAGATTTTATAAAACAATCTAAACGTTTACGTAGCAACGATGGGGAAAATAAAACAAGAAATCTCACAGTGATTTTCTTCCCACCAGACTGACTTTCTTCTTTCTTGCTTGACTGTGATGACACGGCCAACACTTGGTAGCTGAACAATATTGAATTTAAGAAACGCTGATGTTCATTTCACGGTAAGGTATATTACTATACAAGCTGCTTTCGAAAACGACTGAAATAAGCAAATGACTTCACTAAACGATAGCAAGGTTTTTTCGCGGTGAGCTTAAAGGTGTTTTCCAAAGAGTAACGAAAGGCAAGAGAAGTGGCGGAACAAACATAGCAAAGTGAGTGCAATCAAAACATAGTTGTATCAAAAACTTGCGTTTTTTAAAGAATTCTTTCAAATGGTTCAAAGAATTTCGGCCGACCGACGATAAACTGAAACCAAACACAAAAACAATAGCCGTTGCGAGTTGACGGATGAAATTCATTTTAATGCTTCCGTCGGATTCTGGTTAGCCGACCATGACGTGTTGAACGGCAAAGATCATAAACGCTGTCGTTTCCGAGGGTTTCTGTGTTTTGCGCATGTCAATCATGCAAATATGGCCTGGCGTTGCAAACTTGACCGCTGTACAGGACACTCAATAAAATCAATCGTTTTCGCTGCTAGTTGGGTTACAACGAACGCCCAAACACAAGTTTCGTACTGAAAGAGACCACAGCACTCGCGTTAATGCTACTTGACATGTACGGAAATAAGTCTATCATACCTGTAAGACTCAACGAAAAGACTGGACGAAACAGTGACAAACGAATCCGTGCGACAGTTGTAGGCTAGCGGTCCGGGAAGTAAGAAGCCGGGAAGGAATCGTGAAAATGCGAAAGATTCATGCTCAAAAATGGACAAGGCGCCGTCTATCGATTGTACGCATATCAAATCCCGATCTGACAAGAAGCAGTAAAATCGCAAAATGAATGCTATATTTTAAAATGAAGTATTTGTATGAATGAAGTCACAAATAATGGATTTTTCAGTTGAGTTATTAAAAATACCGTTGCAACAAACAACTAAATTCGCCTCTTTAATATAAAATTGAGTTAATGACGCTGCTTTATTAATGAAGAGCCACTTTTGAATATTTTGATTTTTGATAAATCGAAAAGCCAAATTATCAGAACTTTTGCATAAACCCCACAATAGTGGGAGATTCAATGAGGTTTCCAATACACTCCAAGACTGAAGAAAGACAATTGATTAACTAACTAAATGTGATCGATGAAGAGCAGTGTCTACAATGCATTCAAATCTCTCACAATTCAAAAAAGCAAATAAATTTTTCTTTGGAGCAGGGGTTCTCAACCGGGGGTGAATTTACCCATTGGGGTACATTTTTCCTATTCTGAGTGTAAATTTAATGATGCGGAAGTTACAATACTTTGTTTTTTTTCTACAGCGCTAGTGAGTAAACAAAAAACAGGGGGTAAATTCTATGTTAGGAAGCTGGTCAGGGGTAAACGGGAGAAAAAAGGTTGAGAACCCCTGCTTTAGAGGGTCTGCATGACACTAAAGAGCATTGCAAATAAAAAAATAAAATTTACTTTAACCATTACCATCTGCAGTTAGCCAGAAACATTATAATCGCACAGCAGTTTGTTCTTTCTCAACCAGTGCTGCATTTACAGTAGTTCGAACCCCACTAGCAGCAAAACAACTTTTGCGTATTCCAGTACCTATTGTGTAAATTCGCGTATCTACAACCCGTACTGTTTTCCACCCACAAGCGCTTCTCTTTAATAAGAACAGCATAATTCTTCAGTGAAATTTGAAAGGACCCTCCTATAGAAGGAAGCTGATGTTACTTTCAGAAATTACGGTGCAATAAGCTTTCTTAATCAGGATCTTTGACATTCCAACAAAAACAATATTTCTGAGTTCTGATTGAGATTTCCCTGTTTTTGCTGTATATTACTATGTAAGCACACAACCCAGATACAAGTACACTGCACAGGTAACCAACGACACAACACATTATTGGCGTAACAACTCATGAGGATAGGCACCAACGACAAATTCATGAGTAGGGGACGTGTAGGACCCATGAAACGGATTTTTTCAAACAAGCGTAGAACCTTGATTCTCTAGCAAGTTTCTGAAATTTTGCCCAGTTGAACGTTTATGGACCACATTTGTTAATTCCAAGTTTTAGAAAAATCAATGAATGTTTAGTATAGTTTTTTTACGTTTAAATTTTTTTTCATTTTTGTTCCGCAGATCCCACCCCAGTGGGACCTTCAGAACACCCCACAGGCACCCATGGAACATTTCCTTATTATAAATAATAAACAACAATTATCTCGGTGATGCTTGTAAAATATTTTGAGTATGCTCTGTCGTTGTTAAAAATAACCTGGATCAGAAAAAAATCAGTTCACATTGGCTAAAGTTTTTTCATTTTGTATAAATATATAAAAGTTTATCGTACATACATGAAAAATGTGAACTGTTGAGTGCTTTTGCCGATGCTATTTCGCAATATGAAATTACGTTTGAACAAAATTCTATCCGGATCATATAATTTTTTATAGTTTAGTTGTAAATCTAATTTATTGGGTAATCTAATAGGATAAACTCATAATTTTCATTAAAAATATATTATACGTTGGAGCCATTGTGTAATATCAATACATGTAGGGAGTATCTGTAGTGTTTACCCTACTTTCATCTCATATCCAGATCATTCCTGGTGAAACTTACAAGCGATTGTTCAAGATATTCTAATTTTTGAAAAGAGCTTTAAATTATGACGACCAAAGACCAAGTTCATGTTAAGCTTGTTTATTCTGCCTTTCTTAAGCTGAGTATGCTATGTCGCTTTGTAAATTCTCTCAGCAAATCCTGTAGGCTGCTGCAATAGTTTCTGCTCCCATGATTTTCGAATGTTCTTATGCTTAGCTTTGACATGTTGAAATGTAAAGAGATGCGCTTTCTTTTTGTTCGATGCACACATTAATTTTGATAATAAACCACATGGTCCTTTAGAGCAGGGTTTCTCAAACTTTTGGTGTTATGGAGCCCATGAAGAGATTGACCATAATTTACGGAGCCCCACAATAAATTTCAAAAAATAAAAACATAAGCAAACAAACAGCTCGCGGAGCCCCGAGGTTTCTCTCGCGGAGCCCTGGGGCTCTGTATGGAGCACTTTGAGAACCCCTGCTTTAGAGCACATTCCTCATCTCTGGTGACCTAGACACCTGCACAAAGGATACTTTATGACTTTATGTTAACCTTACTTAAAGCTAAAACCTCAATAAATGAAACTTAGTTACCTAAAATATGAGCACAGATTTCTGCGAAATCATCTCCTAATTACTCTGAGTAAAAGTTTTAAATCGGGTGTAACGACGGAAGGGTGGCCAGTGGAATATCTCTTGTTTGCCACTTGTCTCAAGATCAACAGTTTTTTACATCATAAAAGGCTTTATTTCAGTTGTTCACAGTAAACAAACCTCTGTTCGTCTTTCTTTTAAATTCAGCATCATTTGCAATAAGAAATTACAAATTGAGAGACCAATGGAACACCATTGTTCCATGGGTCCCATCTTTAGCCATATTTGAAAAAGTGTACGATTCTACACTGCATCTCAAACCTATCATCACAATTTTCTCAGACACATTTCTTTGACTGCTAACATATCCTGTGAAACGTTTGGAACTTTCTACATTGCAATTATGATAGGCAAACCAATTGCTAAACATTTGCAAAATATTTTATTTTGATGCCTCAAAAACAAAAACTGCTTAAAATTTTTTCTGGTCAACGCAGCTTCTTCTTGTTGACAGACAATTACTGTTGTCCACAAATGCAATATTCACAACCAGATAGCAAAAACAATAAGGCCAATAACTGGGGAGTAATTTAAATGGTTCTTCGGTCCCTGTGTTTCAAGGGTCCTGCACTTCCCCTATATGCAACGCCCAGAGACTACTAACGCATCTTGTCATATCGCAGTTGTGAAGCTTAGGTTTGACTCATGCTACTAGAAATAGCAATTGGGACCCCTAAATTATGTGCCAGTGGCATGATCACCATTACTCATCTCTCATGACGTCACTTAACCAACAAAGAGGAAGCAACAGTATGCATTTTTCACAAAACTTTATGCATGGGTGAATGGTTATGGGGGTCTGGCATTGATTTTTTTCAAGAGAATGACCAAGGAATGAAGAAATAAAGACCACGTTGCCATATAAGAAACTGTCATTGGAAAAACACTAATCTCAGCAAACAGTACTATCTTGCAATCTAATAATTTTTCCAGGGGTCAAACAAAATTCATATCTTGAGTTCACAACGTTAGAACAATGACAATCAAAAGGAGGAAAAGTAAATTTCCAAAATCTGGAAAAAAACTTTGGAAACCTTTTCAAAAGGATCCATGACCAGTGTTAAAGTTCACATATTTTCAATCATGAAACCTTCATGTATATGAAGGCCATAACTGATTTGTTATATGTCAAGATCAGGTTTCGTGCAACTAATTCCAGGGTGAATGATTCATTGGAAATCATTACTGAAGGCCTCCAAGACCTGCAATGCATGAAATGTGCCATTTGTTGCAAAGAAACCTATGAAACTATTAGAACTGGTCTATTTCAAGTTAGACTTGGATCCAACAGTTAGTCAATTTATAAATAGACAGCAAGTAAAGCAGACACAATCTTCCAGCACATTAACAACCTCACAACAACACTGCCATGCCACAAAACTATGCATCTACAAGAAATAACCAATGGCACATGAAAAAATAATAAGGAAACTAAATAAAAAAAACAAAGGGTAGTAATTACTTTGTATCTGTCCAAATGGACCAATCACCATGTTGGCAGCTGTTCTTTCAAGCTTGTGCTGATAAATTTTTTCCAATTTGTATTGATATCCATGATCAACTGCACCTTCACTAACAAAAATTTTGTAGACCACAAGTGAACGAGGGTGCAAAATTGCCAGATGAAGATCAGCAGAAACTCTGAATTCAAAACATGACAAATTATTAAAAACTACATTTTTCTTCTTAATCCTTTTATTCCATGTATGGCTATACTGCAGAACTTGCAGTAACGAACATGCTTATAATTTCGGCAAACCTTGAGCAGAATGAACACTTCTATTCTAGTTCAAACCACAAAATCCTGAGGTATACTCATTAAACCTAGCATAATGCTAGGAGCAAAAACCCAATAGTTATGCTTTGTACTAAAAACCAACACAAAGCCACATTGAATAAGTTGAAGTTTGAACCAAAGTGCAATAGGCACATTATTCAGGTGTTTTTTTTACAGGTGGTTAAATTGACCGATGACAGTGAGGCTTGTTTTGAGGAAAAGCAGAAAGCTGGTCTGGTGCTTGTTGACCTCAAAGCAGCTTATGACTCTGTATGGCACCAGGGCCTAACTCTGAAGCTCCTACAGGTTGTCCTGGATAGACAGATGATGCAATTTATTGTCAACATCCTTTCAAATTGTAGCTTCAAACTCAAAACAAGCGATGGTCAATGAAGTCGTTTGCGATGCTTGTGAAATGGCCTACTACAAGGCTCATCGCTGGCACCGCTGCTATTCAACATCTATATAAGTGATATTCCCTCAACTAGGTGATGTCAGTATGGATATGCCCATGACTTGGCCCTACTCTATACGAACAAGTCTTGGGAAGAGCTGGAGAAAACTTCATCCGTGGATATGTGCACAATCGCCAACTACCTCTCAGCATGGAAACTGAAACTTAGTGTGACTAAAACAACATCAACTGCTTTCCACCTAAACAATAACGAAACAAAGCATCAGTTAGCAGTCAATGTCCAGGGCAACACCTTGCCCTACAACCCCAATCAAACTTATCTTGGGGATCATTCTCTGTCAACTGTCCCAGCCAGTCAACCCACCATCTCAGATTTCCCTCAAATATCATAAGCAGATAGAACTTTTCATGCTGATTCAAAAAAACTAAATTTCATTGAAATTGGCTAAGGTTTCGTGAAGTTAAGGACCGTACAAAATGACCACCTTTTGTGGTTAATGAAGCGTAACGACTAGCAAGAAAATCATCAACTAACTTCAAAACTAAATCATTCTCTCTGTAATCATTTAATTGTTGCAAAAACTTGACAAAAAGTTGTCTAAAGTATCTTTTCTTCAGTAGTGAAGAAAAATTTTCAAAAATATATGCGCTGACCCCAATTTTGGGGTAAAGAAAATGGGTAGTCATGAAAATAACTCATGCGTGATATGAATTTTGAACGGTGATAAATCCACGGGCACACATGCTATTGGCACGTGCAATACATCATCTGAAAGCTCTCACTGAGGAGATTTTAGTCGTAAAATATCCTTAAAGCTTATTTTATAAATAATCCCCAAAGGGATTTCTGGGGACATCCCTAATTTTGTTGCCTTTTTTTGGCCATAACTTTAGAATCAGAGATGCTAGAAAGCTAATCAACCCCTGTGAAGACTCGTAGAACAACCTGGTTTCCAATAAAATTTCAAGTCAAAAAATTGGCTTTTGACACTGTCGCCCTGGGCCTGATAATCTTATCCAAATATGCATAAACTTACTCCCATTATCATGTCACCAACAAAACAACAAATATCTAAAACTTTCCAAATTTCCTTTTCAAATTGAAACTACAAGACTTTCCGCATCGGTGGAGTGTTTGAACAGTTCTCCTGCTCAATTGGCTGATGAGTTATGGCCTTCAGCCAATATGGCCAAGGTTACCTTTTGTCCGACTTGATTTTTCATCAAAATTTGGGTTTCAGAGCCATAATTTTAGATCCAGAAATGCTAAAAAGCCGATCATGGACTCTAATGACTTGAATTATAGCCTAGTTTCCAATGAAACTTTGAGTCAAAAAATTGGGTCATTGGTTTGACACCCAGGGCCCGATGACCTTGGCCAAAATGCGTGAACCGACCCTCATTATGACGTCACCCAAAAGAAAACCAAAACCCTAACTTTTCCAAACTTTAAAAAAATATGAACTACAAGACTTCCCGCATCTTTAGAGGGTTTGAACAGCTCTTTTACTCAATCGCCTGGCGAGTTGTGGTTGTGCAAAGTTCAGCAAAAAAGTGGTGCATGTGGCACTGAAAGGGTTAAAATATAATTGCATTGAAATACTAGACAAAAACTTTGTGGGATGTTTATTCAAAAGAAACAAAATAAGCAATGAGGATATTTTAAGACTAAAATCTTTCAGATGATGTATTGCACATGCCAATAGTATGTGTGCTCATCAAGATATTACCATTCAAAATTTATGTCACGCATGAGTGATTTTGTTGACTACCCATTTTCTTTACCCCAAAATTGGGGTAAGCACATGGATTTTTTGAAAATTTTCTTCACAAGTGAAGATAAGATACTTGAGACAACCTCCTGTCAAGCTCTTACAACAATTAAATGATTACAGTAAGATTGATTTAGTTTTAAACTTAGTTGATGATTTTCTTACTAGTCATTACGCTTCATTGACCACAAAAAGTAGTCATTTTGTATGGTCCATAACTTCGCGAAACCTTAACCAATTTTTTAAAAAATTAGTTTTTTTGAATCAGCATGAAACGTTCTATCTGCTTATGAAATTTGAGGGAAATCTGAGATGGTGGGTTGGCTTTTCCAATTTTTTTGGCTCATTTGACATAGAATGACCCTTAGGTCAAGCTGGATCATCAACTGTCCTACAAGTAACAAGTTGAGGGCCTATGTCAGAAAATCCTTGCACGCAACAATCTCCTGCACTGCCTTGATTGCTCGTCATGGGGTGCCAGTACACCCACCATTCGTACATCAGCAATCGCATTTGTCTTTAGTGCAGCGGAATATGCTGGCCCAGTTTGGTGACGTAGCTGTCACAGCAAAAAACTGGATGTTGGACTAAACGACACGCTGCGCCTTATTACTGAATGTTTGCGTCCCACCCCAACTGGGCTATTGCTGATTCTGTCAGGCATTGCACCACCAAACCTGTGTAGGAAACAGCTTACATATAGACTGGGATGCCAAGCCGCAATTCAACAATCAACACTGTACAGGTCTATCCCAGATCTGCAGAGCCTCCAACCACAGCATCTGAAGTCAAGGCGCCCTGTACACTGCCACCCTGATAGCCTCTGGGTTTGAGATCAAACGAGCATGGATGAACACATGGAAGGACATTACACCTCCCTCCCAGTTTTGCTTGAGCCCAAACATCGGCCTTTCACCTGGCTCCAACTCCCCCGTAATCTCGGGGTCACCTTAAACAGGCTCAGAACTGGAGTTGGACGGTTCGGCTCTAACATGTGTCAGTGGGGGCTCAGAGAGACAACCTCGTGCATATGCGGGGAAGAAAACCAAACAGCACACCACATTATTTATCATTGCAAAGCCCTCCGGCCACCAAACTCCTTTGACGACTTGGTGTCTCCCGGCCCAGGAGGTGTTTGTTGGTTGGACTGACTTGTTGGGATCGCTTGAGGGTTGCTGCTCATACGAAAGAAGCACATTATTCAATACAATTAAACAAAAATTTCTAGATATTTCAAAACTTAGACTGAATCCTTACAAGCAATCAACTTTCATCATGTGCATTATGTAGTGTACAATGCTTTTTTGTGGCCGAAGAATAGCTTGAGAAACATAAAATTCAAGACTGAGAGTTGAAAAATGTATAGCTGGTGACATTGATGATCTGGTACTTCTTTTACCTAGTGCACAGTTTTACAAAAGGTATATATGCATTATTTCTTAACTACTGACAAGGTAATTTTTTCATGTAACAACAAAACTCTACAAAAATAATAGTAAGCTACTGCTGTTAGTGACATTCATAAAAACAGCAACCATCAGTTGCAGAAAGGTGGTCACAGTTCAGAAACAAACTTGCCAGTAGCTTGAAATATGTAGCAAGCTAAAATGATATGCCACAAGAGCTATATATGCAATAAAAAATTTATAAAAAAATAAAAAAAACTTACGAAACAAATCTACCAGTATTGACTTGCAAAACAGGCAACTGCAAACTTGTTTCCAGAAGCACATCATGGGCTTGGTTCAAGTTGTTAATAGGACCATAAATGTGCAGATTCCCTTGGAAAGAACCACATATGACTTTCTCTGTAACACATGTTCATTAATAAACACAAGATATTTCCAGTGTCCTGCATTTAACATTTTCAAAGTGACAATAATGTGAAAAGCAATCCTAAATCTACTAATAATGAAGTAAAGTGTGCAAATCCTTTACCATTTCCATCTTTTGCATTGTCAATGTTAGCGACACATAAACATCCTTGACCACATTCTTCTTCAGCATCTTGTTGGTTACACCACCATTCACGAGTTTGAAACAGGGACATTACAGCCAGTAGACGTAAGAATCATAGGTAAAGCAACATAACACAGCTTTCTCAAATAACATTTACAGTTCATCCACAAACCAGCTGAAACATTGTACAGCATAAACGATAAAAGGACTGTGACATAAAATTGAAAACTTTTACAGATAGGTTGCCAGAAAAAAATTGAAGCTGAAGCACACGTAGCCAGATACCTTCACTTAAAGAAAATTACAATAACATGCTGAAAAATCATTTAAAGCAGTTTCCTGTAACAACTTTATACATGGTCAGATGCCAGAAAACTCCTTTGCAATCAGCTGAAAAACATTCTAAAAACCAGGCAACAGTTAACTAAAACCAGTTGAATTCAGAATCAAAGCTAATTACTATACTAGTGAATAGCCGATAGGTTTCTAGGATGCTGGGTGAAATGGAGTGTGATGAAACACAAATCAATCAGCTTATTGTCAATATAACACAAACACAAAACATGTAATTTTCACATTCTTATCAATGACAACACCAATTTCCTGTCATATGAATCACATTATACACCAAATCTCAAATCAAACAGTTTGCTGAGAAATGCAACTTATTTGTTTTTCCACACTTGCTGTCAAACAGTCACAGTATGGACCATCTTTTCAAAACTTTTGTTTTATTTACCGTCTTCATATAGAAGCATGGTATGCAGCTTGATGCAAAATTTTGAAGCATGTCTCTCTTATGCACATTTGGATTTTATGCAAAACATCCTATAACAGCAACATAACATATTAATTTCAACCAGTAACCTAAGTAAAAAGACAGGAAGCTTAACCAATAAATATCCTAATTTGTTTTATTAAAGATGTATCACACTTCAGTCTAACATCCATCATTAAAGCAACAGCTCAATACGAAAACTGCCAATTTTCCAAACATGATCATGGAAATGTATACTGTTGCAACCAAGCAAAATATTTCTGTTGTTTGTTTTTCAGGTTACTTTTTAGAAACACTGAATGGATTAGAATCTTGACTTTGATGCAAGCTACTTTGTGACTGGACATTGATCCAATTATCAAATACATAAGATGGTTCTATACGATTTTCATGCACATACAAATCACGGCCACCAATGATGGTAGGTGCTTTCACAGAATCTGAGACACCAGTTTGAGAACCACATGATAAATAGGTAGGCATAACTTTTTGGAAACGCTTAAAATTTTTTATTCCATCTTGATGGATGATTTGACCACGTGTCAGAGACTTCTGCTGCTTTATAAGGTTGATAAATACTACATTTGTGCAATTTGTAGATGGCAGTGATGTATTCAAGCCAAACTCACTTTTCACAAAAACTGAATTTTTTTCAGGAAGTAAGGCATGCTTTGACTTTTCTTTATCAGTATCACAGCAATCACCAGTAGCAACAGGATAAACATCTCTCTTATTTGATGATGCTACATTTGCATGATGATTCTCACAGGATAAGCTATTTTGGTTCATGATCAAATCAGTTGATTTTTGCAACTCATCTTTAACTTTGATATTGCACATAGTAACACTACTGTGTGAGACGNTGTCACAGACCTTTGAATTCTTAACATGAGCATTTCCGACATTTGATGAAGTCCACAAACTGTCATCACTAATACAACTATCAGGAAGGTCTTCCCACGCTTCCTCGTGAAATTCAAGAACAGCAGCATTGTTAGAACGAATAATTGTTTTGGGAATTGTCACTTTTTTACAATCAAAACTTTTGTCATTTGCATGTGTGTCAATGGCACATCTTTGGTCTGAAGTATATGTTGAAGATTTTGCCACACTGTTTGATGCAGACACACCCACGTTTTCTGCCACTGAATCATGTGTGCTTTTTCCATCAGCATTCTTATTAACATTAATTGCTATTTTCTTAGGTGGTGAATCACTATCATCACAATCAGAATGGTGTCGCTTTTTTCCTCCACACAGGGAGTCAAGTGAAGTTGTTTCTGTCATTTCATCCACAACAGTTTCTGGTACTCTGGAAACAAAAAGAGATTCAACAACTTTATCTGGCATTTGTGGGATTTCATCATTGTTTGCTTGTGACAAGCTTGGTCCAGGTAAGCAACATTGTGATAAAGTCTCTGCACTAGGAAGGTCAAATGAAGGATTGCAGTAAGCTTCAACAGAACAGTATACCAAAGCAAGACCAATTTCATGTTCTTGAATAAATCTTAACTTATTCTGAGTCAGTTTATTTTGTACAGTGTCAAACTGGTTGCTTGAAATCAACTGTGACTCCATCCAGTCAGAAGAATAAACAATAATTGTTTTAGCAGTAATCAGCATGTTTTCATTAAATGTAGGGTCATTTACTAAAATTGCTGTTCCACCAGCAAAAATGCATGTTTCCCCAAGTCGCTTCCGTTGCTTGTTGGACATAAACACAAAAATCTTATTGTTGAACAAATGCCTGCGACTTGATACAGGCAGAAATGAGCAATCTTTTTCATTCAATTCCTCTTCAGCAAGTTTAGGTACAAAATCTTTAGGATGTGGTAAATTGTTCAACTTGCTTTCAACAGCATTCACAAGGCTGCTGAAATATGCTTCAGTAACAATATAACAATTAGTTGCTAAAGCTTGGGTAACTTTAACATTAAGCACTATGCTTTTCATGCACAAATGAGTGACATCATTTGACCATGAGGTAACAACTTTTCCTCCAAGTTTGTTAACAGTGTTTCTCAAATCTTTGAGAGAAGCTGAATCAAATTTAGAGGCTACTACCACAAGTGGATTTTTTACCACTTGAAACATTGATTTTAAAACACCCACACGAACAATGTCATTTGCATTCAATTCAGCACTTCCTTCAACTTTTTCAAACTGCAAGTTTTCTTTTGATGCGCCATGATCAACATTCCTTGCACAAAACGTACCATACTTTGAAGTGTCATTGATTACTAAGCACTGCTGTTTAAGTGACATTACTTGAATAGAGCAATGCTTTCTGCTGACAGAGGAGTCATTTGAAATGATGATATCAGTATCTCTTCTGCCAACAGAATATACCTTGCCACAGAGGAGATGGGTTGCAGATTCAGGACCTTCCTTTAAAAATTCTAGATGCCACATGGTTTTAGTGTATATAATCTAACACACAACATCAATTTTAAAACTATGCTGCAAAACAAACTCAAATTTAAATTAACATAAAATTTACTTAAACATGATTTTTTAAAATTCTATTTAGAAGTATTCATTTATGGCATTTCCTGCAAAAGAACTATGTTTACACAATTGATTAAATTGATATGCGCCTTTTCACAAAGTTAGCTTGCTCACATATGGTTCAAAAGATATAATCTATTGTACATCTTTAACTGCATGGAATATGAGAACGGGGTGTTTGGGTTCAGCTTTTTAATGACCAGTCTGCTATTAAAATTGATCTGCTAAGATCACAGATTTCATCTCCGCTCCCCAAGAGAACAATATTTTTGACTGCACAACTTAAAAATAAAACATTTTTTGTTTAGTTTTTGGTATTCTGCTATCTTCCTTGCTGGCTATCTGTAGCAACCTCATCCTCTGCAGCAACATTGATTGTTTGATCATAAATGCATTTACAATATAATATATGCTGACATTGACTCTGTGATTGCTAAAGCAGCAGCAAAGAACTTTAACTGCCACTTATGACATGTTTGTTACCAAAGAATTTGTTTCATTGCCATTATTATACAGCAATAAAGTGGACAAAAATACAAAACAAAAAATGGCAGATAAAATTAAAAGTCAAGATAAGTTTATGCTCCAAAAGACATGGTTCTGGCTTTGGAAAAACAGCTTTTTGTAAAATGTCCACAACTGTTTCAGATGACCTACATTAGCATTTATAAGAGACAATTCTTAAAGCCTTTTCATATCATTGGTTTTGACGATAGTCTTTTCAAATGCTCCAGTGACTCAGATGGGATGCAAGTGAATGCATACCAAAGAAAATTTATTGACAACAATATTCGTATTGTAAAATGATCATGCTGAATGCAGGGTAAAATGTGCCAAGATTTTTAGTTCACCACATAAAGAAACACATTTTCAATGCATTCTATAAGACCTCCAAAGCATTTACCACTTCAGTTTCAACTAGTTGCAATTGAGACTACTATATGTATGGCAAGACCTCTACTCCTTTTTTAAGTGGCTTCACTCATAAAGAAACTTGTTTATATGTCTTTGTTTGGTGATCCCAAGGAGTGAGTGACTTTTTTGATGATCCCAAGGAGTGACTCCACCAGCGCCTGTCCATGGCTGTGGTAATGGAAGTGTTGCAAGCATATTGGTCAGTGATGCCAGTTTATTTTACAAAAATAAGCAAGTCAATTTGAAAAACAAGCCAAAAATAAGTAATTTAACCAAAAAACAAGCCCAACATCACATGCATTGGTTGCCAAGAAAATTCAGCAAAATAAAAAATCAGCAAGAAAATTAAATTAAGAAGCAGAGAAGCAAAAACAAAAAAAACAAGCCAACAATGAGCAAATCTTCACAAAAACATGCCCAATATTGCCTTTAGCAGCAAATTGAAACAGCAAAATTACTATAAAATTTGTAAAAAAAGCAATCCGCAAAACAGAAATCTGCAAAAACCAAGCCCAAATAACAAGCAAATTTCAATTAAAACTAGTCCAAAACAAGCAACCTACAACTCTTCAAAAAAACCTTCAACTCCACAACAAAACAAGCCTAAATTCATAGAAAAACCGAAAGGTTGGCAACACTAATATTATATTGGCCCATGTGCAAGTTTGATCTGACATTATCTGTTCTTTTTGTAGTTGTTTTTATATAAAAATAATATATAATAATATTAGTTTATTTCAGACACTTTGTCCATACAGACACGATCATAGACACAAGAGCACAAAAAATGGTTAGCAACACAGTAGCGCAATTTGCACATGACCATGGAAAGAAGCAAAACACTTTATCATCACCAACTGTGGTGTCATTCACAAGAGGACAAAAAATGGTTAGTCATGCAGTAATACTTTACAAAATCGGTGTTTGCACATAACCTACCAAGATTGAGGAGAGTAAAGTATTTTAATAGCACGTCTTACTTTTTGTATGCATGGTTTGTATACATTGCACACACATTTTTTCTTTTTACTACTGTATATAAGAGCAATACTGATGAGATGCGAACATCGAAACAATGGATAACACTAATTGGACGGCCGGTGGGCCGAAACAATACACCATTCCATACCAACAGCTACTGGGGCTGGTCTTCACCAGATCATACACAAGCTTTGAATAATTGAGGAAAAATCAAAATGAAGATTTATAAAAAAGAAAGCATCAGACAATTGAAGCGAATGAATAAAAAAGTTGGATGAAGATGTGCATCAGATAAAAAATCGGTACAAATTGTTTCTCAGCACGGCATCAAATGTCCTGACACAAATGA
>JGI24021J15306_10004050_pt1 | contig 16864 bp, 9 predicted proteins | sample Ectturendosymbi1_FD_15306 | JGI IMG/M metagenome (IMG submission 15306) | reverse complement strand
TTGCTGAGCAAAAGCTTTTCGCAAATCTAAGTAAACCGCACAAGATACAAATTTTTCATTAAAGTTTCAGAAAACGTTTTTACAGAAGTCTGCCCTGGCCGTGGATGTGAAACGGTTAATGCGAAAACCGTTTTCTTGCTGACTCAATAAATGACGATCGCATGTGCTTGGGTAAGAGCTTAGTTCTTTCTTCTGTAAGCACGTGTAGTGTTAATCTTACCAAACCATCTCTAAACGTGTTTTTTTATTGGTACAGTAAAAACTTATTTCTCAACTTATAACACTCAACTCCTGTTTTGGATGATAATTAGCGAAAAATAATGGATATTATACGTGGGTGAATGCGGTGATATTTATCTTATCCTGGAGTCGCAATTCCAACAGCAACACCGCAAGGATTCAGATTGTAGTCCCCCAGTGCTGGTAGACCAGGTCAAGAATATCGTTCCACAATGCATATGTATCTTGAACTTTGGTTTATAGGTTCTTCAAACAATATCTTAATTTGAATAAAAGCTAACTGTTAACTAGTCGCTCCCAAAAACTTCATTACAACCTCCATTGCAAGATGTGCTAATGGGTAAGAGTCAGGCTCATAAACAAAAGTGAGCAATAGGGCGGACATTGCGACTCACAGACGGGGCTCGAACTGCATTCATACAAGAAAAACAGCTACTCGGTTTCACATTTCTGGCGAATTGTTGTTATGTTGTGATTATTACTGATTTGTACATCAGGATTGTGGATTTCGATGCATGTAACAAACTTAATATTATTAAACTAAAAGTTGCTTTTAGCAAAGAGGTGATAAACGAAAAAAACTCTTTGGTCTTAAAAATTAAACTTGCATAGACTAGCAAAAATAACCTTGTCTATTTTACTGTTTCAAAAAGCTTGTGAAGTTGTTTTTACACGTCTAGCTCTACCTTGTTTCGCATCGTCCAAGATGTTTTTATTAACGTCCAAAATTCTTTCATCCTTGATATATCACGAGGCACTCAATTCGTGAAATTATTGAACTTCAACTTGGAAGCTGAAATTATTGCTGAATGATGAAAGATGCAGACCAGCAAACTCTTCTGTAGTTACTATTAAATTTTGTCTGTCGCGTATGTTTGAAGTAATGTAAAGTTGGGCCGGCTCGGTGAAAGAAGGAAGGGTCAACGTCCTCGGCTTAGGGCTTCGTCTGGGTCAGTGGTTCTTAACCCTCCCAACCCCCGGTATACTTCTAACTCTTAAAGATATTGGCTAGGCGACCCATTGTCCGCGCAACCTACAAAGGAGGTGCATGATGAAAGAACAAATACTATTGCAACATATTGTGATAAATAAAAAGACACCTTAATGAAAACACAGTTATGCTGGTGCAATGTACAAGGCATTATGCGAGTAACCAAGCACTGCGCATATTATGTCATAGCCTAGTAAGTTCACGTGTTTCCTGGGTAAAGCAGCCTCATGTCATCTATAGGCAGGGCCGGATTAAATGAACGCGAGGCCCCGGGCAAAGTCGTGAGCGCGAGGCCCCCTAAACGCTTTGCGTAACTGGGTAGCGTTTCACATACCCTCGTTTCAACTTTTCAGAAGCACCGGTCAAAAATGTCAAAACTGATACGATTTGGCAGCCTACACTTCAGAGACAATTGGGGGTGACGATGTACGGCGGTTCGTATATGGTTAATTTGTTCAAACATGCAGTGATGAGATTGCAGTTCGCTCATGTCCGATCCTTTGCCTGCAGAAGCAGGTTGCGAAACTTGCTGGCGGATTGTTTTACTGTTGGTCATTGTTGCGTAACAATAACACGGCAATGAATCCTCAAACCTACACTTCAAGTTACTCAGTTACGGTAGTAGGCGTTTTGACGCATGTGACCATGCAGGTCTCCCACTGAGGGTTTTTTCCACCCAGATTTTCTTTTTTTAGTCGACCTGTGTGTTCAGGTATGATGAAAAATCGCGTTTAATCTGGATTTTTTGAAGTGATAAATTCATCAGCAACTTCAATGTGCTCAATAAAGATAGGCCTAACTTTATATTTCAGTGTTTGCATGTGCACATCAGGTGAGAAAGTACGCATATCGGATGAAGCAGAACGTGTTCAATCGGTTTCATATCCTCATATAAGATCAATGTCGGGGTTGTATATGTAATATTATTGTCTCTAATGTCTATTGAAGAAACTCTTGAAACAAGGGTTAGGACTGATTGTTTAAATTTCGATGTTTCGCTATGCATACAAATTTTTAAAATTTTCAATTAGAGAAAGAAGGTATTTGGACTATATTTTTGTGGGATTTTTTATCCCGCTGCAGTTCAAGATTGCACAAAATTTCCTAGTTCAATAACAAATGTGCTCCTACAATTAGTGGGAGATATCACCAGCGGGGTATGTTACCAAAGTTATGAAAAACGTCTTGAGCAGCAAAGCGGTCGTTCAAATGTTAATGTTTGCGATGGAGAAGAAAATTTGGAAGAGGAACTATAATTAAATCATTATTCGATTATCGTTTCAATTCAAATAAGCACACTCATATGTTTTTGTTCGTAACACAAGCTTTCTGGGTTTTTATTGTGCGATTATGAACATGGATGTTTTTGGTGTGCAACCTGTTTTTTTTAATCATTGAATGGTAGCCATGCATGTGACTGTTGAACACAGACATATCGGCAGATAATGCAGCGGGACAGTGACACTGCTGATGGCGGTAAGTCACGTATATACTGTGTGAAAAGAAGCATGAGTAAGTCTGTAGCAGCGCTTCCACAAATTTGAAAAATCCATTGCTAGTGTGAGACTGTGACCAACGTGCCCGAGTGAATAGCTCACCTTAATCAAACGACTCCTATGCCGGCTTCTTTTCACACATTATAAAACTAGTGGTTTGCTAGAATACGTCTGTGTAGACTTGTGGGAATTCGTCTTTATCGTTAAGGTTTCGTTCTGATTTTTAGTGAGCACAAACAAAGGCGTACGCAACGGGGGGTTGGGGTTAACCCCCCCTTGAGCTTGATATTTTACAAAAATGTTATTACCTGCGCAAAGGAGATTCATTGTTTTCACATACTTTTTGCTTGTTAATTTGTCGACTTAATGCAAATACGGAATAAATTTTCGTGCAAATTTCAAGAAAAATTGTAAATGGGCCAAAAAGTAATTACTATGTTTCGGTGGGAATCAGGGTTATCGTCTGCGTCCAGAAACCATCTCACCACTTTATGCAGACGTTTCATTCACTATGCATGTTTAAGATTGTGTTCCGCGACAGTTCATTTTATCAGACACAATTGCATTTATTTTGTCTGCTAAGGCTGATCAGCTCAAGCTCTGCTCTGATTGGCTACATTATCAATATCTGTAGCATGATAAAACTGTTGCACGAGCTCAAAAACACCAGTTGCTAACATAGAAGCATTGAGGCATTAGATAATAAATGTCTCAGGGAAAAAGGAAGACTAAAAGTTTGCTGGACTTCTATAAATAACAAAAAATCGAATGTTTTCTTGCGTACTTTATGCGCATTCTCAATTCTTGTGTAGTTTAGCAAGATTCGGTCTTTCAAACCGGGGTGCGCGCCAGCCAGTCCAGCCGCACTTTTTCTATGTTCGACTGTTGGTATTCGACAAGACATCAGCGCAGCCTCATTTTGCAGTTGTAAATTGCTCTGACCCATTGATGAGTGTGTTTTACTCCCATGTTTTAACACACAGCCTGATATTTTTGCAGTTATGAACTGCTGTATCGTAGCGTTGAGTGTATTTTCCTCCGATAGTCTAACTTGGAGCGCTAATAGTTTGTATTCAGTGCAATGACACATAAAAAAGTGGATGGAGAAAAATATGCATATTATGTCAACAAATTTCGCCGAAACGTTGGTTTGGAAACATGACTAAGACGTCAAATTGTGACGTCATAAACAGCGTACACCAAATACAAATGACCATCATATGCCACTGCATGAAATCCCCCCATGAATTTTTTCTGTGTACGCCACTGAGCACAAAGTGCAAATCTATATTTGCTGTGGTGAGCTTTCGTAATTCATCTGATCAGTTTTTTAAAGCCGGCGTGGTGTTCTAAGTTTAGTAAGTTGTCCGATAGTCTTGTCAACATATAGCTCTACTCAGAACCGTTGCCAGAAAGTTTTTCAATAGGGAAATTTACGTTTGTTCAGGGGGCTTGACATTCTGAAATTTGATTCAAAGTCCACCGATTTACAGTACTTCATTATTCAAGTTGGGGGGCTTGGAGCTTTGTTTGAAGTGGCTAAGCCCCCAAAAGCTCACCGTGGCGACGGACTCTACTTCTAGTTGCTTGAAACAATTTTGCGAAGTGTGTAACTTTCTTGTTTTTTCACTACTCACGTTATTCTGGCCGTCTATTCTTAAATTATGACTTGTTTGTAAAAACTGCTGGAAAAAATGGATATTAGGCAGTTTATGAAAAGAAAAAATATTTCTGATAGCCGAAGCGTAGAAAAAAATTTCAGACAAAAGCTTGAGAATTGAGGTTTAACCAGCACAGGCGAATGGGATAGAAAGGATAAAGCGTTTTGTGAACGTCCATTTGCATTGCATGATCAGCAACCTGTACAGGATAAGCAAGATTTCGACGTTGCCCCCACCTAGAAAATTTTCTGTGGACACCGATGGATACTGATTTCGACCTAATTATTGGGTCATAATGCATGTTGTTGTTTGGTTCAATCCTTTCAATTCACTCAAAAACGATAAATGCCAAAGCTGTCACTTTGCTTAAACCATCTGCTAAACGCGGTCATCAAAAACTCTACAATTTTGACGCGTGGTGAACAGCCTAAGAACATAAAAACCAGTAAAGCAGTGTTTTGATATTCAAGCGCGAGGCCCCCAAAAGCGCGAGGCCCCGGGCATTTGCCCGGTTTGCCCAATATGGTTAATCCGGCCCTGTCTATAGGCAATATCAGCAGTTTCAAATTGTGCGATGAGATGTTTGCAAACATTTGGAATTACCACTTCTGAAATTATTATTTACAAAACACAGAAAATTCTGCAACTAGACGAATTCATTTTTTACGAATAAAATTCCAGTCTTGTCACATTTTAACAAAAAATATTATATGGGTGCAATTCAATACCCGGTCGGTACTATTGTTGGTGGTTTAATTTTCATGTTTTAATGTAAACACACTTCACATGACCTCAGCAATTGAACTGGTATGACCGGACTTTTGCTCATAATAATTGAGTAGCCCTGGTCTCGATTCTAGCCACATACACAATAACAAGGCAAGAAGAATACTACTAGAGATCGAGAAAACTTCAGCTTTACCTTTTTCGCTGTTTTGCTTTTGTTTGCATTGTTTTGCACAAGTAAACCGAAATAATTTTTACAAACTGTCTCAACTACCTTTTTGTCCACGATTTACAACGCTTTACACAGATAGATCTTTCAGCCGTAGCCAAGAAAAGAAAAATCTACTGATTTCTCCCAATTTAATTAACATATTGCATGTAATTTTATTGATTAGCTTATACTTATTTCTGGTAACGGTTTGAAGTTGTTTCATATTCAAGTCCAAATATAATTCTTATTCAGATTCTATTGAAATAAGAGTTGATGATATTTTATTTATTTATTGTTTAACATGACTAGTCAATAAACAGAAACAATAAAAAAGCCATCATGCAAAAAAGTAAGCAATTGTCAGTGTAAATTAGAATAAATGAAAACACAATGGCAAGAAAATTTATCAGTGTCAACAAGATTTTTGTCACTGTATCACATAGGATTGGTTACGGATCATGGTGTCATCTAGTCAAGCAATCCCATTAAATAGTTATGACAAGTGTTAGGAAACAGCAGTTGGAAGTAAAATAAGCACTTTTCTAAAATAAACAAACACATAACATGGTGAGGAAAAACTACAGATGAAGAGAACCTGCCTATGTACACAAAAGAGTGGATCTACATCAGTGGTTCCCAAACTTGTTCGAGCCGTTACCCAAATCAAGGTAGCAATTATGTCTTAATTACCCTCAATATGTCGCAGTGATCGCTCATAATATAGAACAACATCGTGGTTTTGGTTCCGCGTTACCCCCCGAAGAATCGCATATTACCCCCAGTTTGGGAACCACTGATCAATATTAATTGAGGAAATTTGGTTTGGTCACAAAAATGTTAAACACAATATAAAAATAAAAAATTTTAATGAAATACAAATTGAAAAAAATAAAAATAAAAATTATGGAGTGTAATTTAGTGCGTGAAAACGGTATGTGCACAGGAAAGAGTAACAAACAAAAGAGTAGAGATACACAGAGAACAAAAACAACTGACAATATTCAAATTAATAAAATCAGTATCAAATTCAGCATTTTGTTCCTCATAAAGTGAAAATTATTAAATACATAATTGTGTATAATTTTCATGTAAGAGGTGTTTCTTAACTTGCCATTTGAACATAAAGGTGTCAGACGAATTGGTAGAATCTGGTATTGAAGATCACACTTTTGGGCAACTCTAGGTAAGAACAGGTTGTTAGAAGTGGAGAGTCTTGTGGAGTGAGAGTGAATTGAGCTGATCGGAACAAAATAGTCATCAAAATGGTTTGGAAGCAGGTTGTTGTGATAAGAGTGCATAAATTTACCTACTGATAGCTATAAAGTTTAGGAAGGCATAAGATGTTTGAATGCTTTTTGCTGACGATATGGATTTAGAAGAGATGCCTACTTAGTAGGCGAAATGTATACTTTGATGAGATCGTAGTGTCTGATTTTTGGCTGTGAAAGGATCCTTTTCTACAGACAGTGCATTGCACAGACGAGTTTCCTTTTCGTTAAAACTGCGTGAACGTTGTTTCCATCATTTCATGGAAGGCTTTCACTCTTCAAAGAACAGTTTTTGTGTGATGATAAATGCGTGTTTACAGGAAATGTTTTTGGGTGATGCCAACTCCCTGCACTCAAGCAGTAGTCTGAGGGCTACTTAAGGTGGACACTCACAAGTCACTGGTAAATTTTTTTCAAAGGAAAAGGTTTTCATATAAAATAATTTTCCCTAAGGAAAAGTACTTCGCTTTTTTAGTCTTATCCATGCGGCAAAAAGAAAATCTTCATTCTTTGACAAACTTCTGTTATTTATCGGCGAAAAACAAATGGAAAGTCATGGAAACTGGTTGCATATGCGCTGCGATGCAACTATTGGTCTAATCAAGTGATCAAATATCCGAAGTGCTTGCGGAAAAGGAACTCTATTAATAGGCTCTACGCGTTAATAACAAAAGTGATTTATTTCCAATGTAGATACTCCTGCGCATGACAGGATTTTGCGGATACGACCAACCAGGTAGACATTATTTAAAATTTTGACAAATGATTTACTTCAAAATTTGTGCTGAGGGATCCTGTGAGCAGGTCAGTTCATCATTTTAAGTAACTTGGAAAGTTTAGCTGCAGTATTTTGTTGCAAAGCTCATCTTCCTATCAATATCTTGGATAGTTTTCTGTTAAAACTTTCAAATGTTTTTATACAAACACAACCCATTTCAAAGTTTCCAATTTATCTGCTATTTTCATGTTCTTTTCACACTGCTGTTGCAGCATGTCATTTGCCATTGCAATTTACGGGCTTGTCCTCGTTATACAAATCACCGCAAACAAAGTGCAGTTTTCGACTTTGATATCCAAGAATGTCGACAAATGAAACTGATTTTTTGCGATCTGTCACTACATGTAGCGAGGCTCAAACAAATTAAATTTTACGAATGTAGGTTGAATTAAACAATTTTCGAGGGAAAAAATCCAATACTACCTTCTTACAACACGGGTGCTGTCAAATTTAAAATTCATTGTTTTTAACCTGAAAGTCTGAAAGTACATTCTCAAAAATGAATGCCTGGGATCCTGAATAATGATCATATGACCTTGTCGACGTTACTTTCTTATTAATTTTTCTAAATAAGTTCTAGTGTGTGTCATCTGTTTTCCTAGGATTTACTGCAAGATCCCATTCCCATCTGCGTTAACTAACGTCATGAAGTGTATACGATACGCAAAACACCCTAAGGGGATAAGCAAGGGATCCGTAGTCTTTATAGAACAAACGAAAACAGGCTTCAAAGCAAATTAGTGGGGTGAAATTCCACCACTCATATATTAAATTAGGAATTATTAGTTTTGTTCGTAAAAAAACGTTGTTTTCTGCATAGTTTCGTTACTATCATCAAGCAATTAATGGTGCATGGGAGACATGAGAGACTCTTTGCTGCCACACAGCTGTAAAAGCAGACGTGCGTGTCACTGAAGCTAGCGGTCTTGCCTGCCATGGCCTGAGGCCAATCAGGCTATGTGAAAATTAAAAGCCAAGCAAATCATATGAGTATGATGAGGTATCAATGTTTCCGGAGGGGTATGGTGCAAAGTCAGCATAAAGCAACAGCTGTCACAGCTCTGCCTTGGTTCAAACGTAGATCAAAGTTTACTGTGCAGCCTTGGAAACAGCTGCCAGTGGCTTTTTACCAAAAGATGTTCTCTTGCTCAGCAGCTCTTATTCAGACATGNTATAAACGTTTTAAATTGAGGACGTGTCCCTAGTTGTGGTTAATTTTCGATTAATTTCGAAGTTTTCATGCGCAATATATGCATTATTGTTTTTCCCTGTTTGTCTGATGCAAATCTCAGTTAAACGTCAGTTGTTTTTTCTGCAAAGATATCAGCAGTTTATCGAAGCTTAATGCAGACCAATTTCATACTGTACAGTACGCAACATATTGAGTTAAAATTACGTCCACCACAGGCAAAAGGTTTCATCCCACAAATAATACAGTATCCAATAGTACAGAGGCTGCTGAGTAATTCAGACGAGACCAGAGTTACAGCAGTAGTATTCAGAGATTTTGTTGTTGTTCACATTACTGCTTTAAACATATTTTACGTTGAGACTAATGCTAGCAGTGTTAAATTTGCGTCCTTTGTCAAAAACGTTTTTGAAATGCTGTTTTTATACCATCACAACTATTTATTTAGAGAAAAGAGCGATGTCAGGTCAAGCAAGTTACGTCTTGTAAAGCTATCCAACATGATTTGTTTTATTAAAATTTTTGTTTTGTCAGGATAAAAACAAACCCAGATACAAATCTCTTGGTAAGTAAGCTAATGCGTTTCTGCACCTTTAGTGTCAATCGCAAGAAACAAATTTTAGGTTGGTGCGGCATAAGATATTTTTATCAAGCTATTTTAAGGATTCTACATTTATAAGTATTTGTAATTGAACTATATCACGCCACAGAATGGCTATATCCAAAACATATATCTTTTAAACATCTGCAATCTGTGATAAGCATAAACGTGTTTTACATATGAATAAGATGAAAAGGGATTACATCAGGAGTTTTTTCAGGAGAAAAGTCTCCATTCAATATAAAAAGGATCATGACATAGCCTTTGCAGATTTTTATTACAAAAGCGTCAAGTACGTGATTTTTCCTTACATCTCATTAAATCTCTGAACTACAGTAATGTGGAAATCAGCCAGTATCTCATGTTTTTCCAGTGATTTTCAGTACATGAAAGGAAGTTTTTAAAAGCAAGTATTTGTTTGATTGATACCAGAGTTAAGCAAAATATCTTGATAATATATACCTAAGGTTTGAAGAAAAATGCAGTTCCTTATAAAACATTTTTCACACTTTTGACATTTTTCAAAGATAGCTTGAAATTATCAAATCGTCACCTATTGTAATATTTCCTAACTAGACATTTGTTCTACAGGTGTTAGGTTGCGCGTACATCAAGTTTCTTACACTTACAGTCGTTCTGTAAATGTATGACATGCGCTGCATATTCAACAGCTGCTTGATCAGCACAAGCAGAATACAAATGAATAAGTTAAGGAAACTATGTTGCTTTGATCTTACTGTGCACATAAAAGTCGTGCCGAAAAATTTCAGTTTCATACAATAGCATTATGATCAAGCTATAAAATTGTATTATAACAAAGATTTAGTTATTTCACGCAAATTGCTAAATCATATAAGAAGTTTTTTGTAAAACGTGCTTGGGTAAAATATCCAACCAAGTTATTTTTTAAAATTGATGTTTCCATTTCACTATTCAAATAGAATAAGATTATAGGACCCAGGATGCGTAGTGTTACGTGAAATCCAATTTCTACTATTAAAAAGTTTGCTGGTTGATACCTTGTTTATGTCCCACGTATCAAAGATACGTGAATATGGATATGTGCAGGTTTCACTCATCGCAAAAAGAAAAACGTAGAGCCCAATTGGCTAATTCTTCGAATGCTTACAGCAAACCTAAAGCCTTGATTGTTTCCAACTAACTTATTGTTTTTGTAAAGCTATTTCAAACAAAACAGCTCCGTATCGATCCCCATAACTCTGTTTCAAAGCGCTTGAAATGTTGTTGTTCCGAATCGGCATGTTGCCAATACTTCTTTTCTTTTAAGCTTTGTCAAAGTTTTGTGATTCAAATAAAGCTTTAGGTTACATGAATGAATTTTAAAAAAGTTATCACCAGTTAATAGCTTGTTTTTTGTTTGTGAAGAGGATGCATAGAATGCCTGGACACATTATTCCTTTCGTCTTCAGAATCATATACAAGCAACCCTACTGTACTAAGCTCCACGTTAACTTCCTTTTGGCAGAATTTAAAGATTGAACCCCATTTCGATGGGTTTTTAAAAACGTGTTTTTAGTGCCGCATATCAATAGCCATTCTTGTGCATTCACACGTGATGTTAGTAGCTTTCGGACAACATTTTAACTGCTTGAGGTTTTTGACTTAAGAAATAATATCAGAAATGAGAGAATAGCGTTATTGTTCACATGCTTTTTCATAAAGGCCCAGTGAATGCAGATTCCCCAGAGCAAAAGCAATATGTGCCATAGCCACACCCTTGTTTTACTTACTTCAAATGTGTAGGCTTCATTTGCAGTCGCTTACCTGTTCTCTGGTGTGTTTTTTCGAGCTGTGATTCCTCTTGCCTTTCCTGCTTATAACAAGTAAGGAGCTTCTTATAATATACCCGAGGTTCATTTTTAATGCATCTCCCAAGTGCCCCAGAGGAGGGCCGGATTTAGGGGAGGGCAAAGTGGGAACCTGACCAGGGGTCTCAACAAACTGGGGGTCTCAACAATCATGAACCGTGAGACCCCTTTTTAACTCTTTCGAGCATCTTGCATTCATCAAACTGTACAATCACTTAACTAAGTTTAATGTATGACTGTTTAAGATTGCATATTTACAGCTAACTCATAACGGTGTTTGATCCTTGACCTTGAATAATAATATTTCCTTGAAGTACTGAAGAACTCCACACAAAAGCTTCCCTGGGGCCTCCACATGTTTATATCCGTCCCTGTCCCAGAGTTTATGACGGTATCGCTAGTCTAGGGGGTTCCATATCGCTGCGTGACCAAGACAGCTCTGTGATATGTTATCCTGCATGAGCGGCGGAACAAGGGTTGGGTGAGTCTGGACCCCTGTTTTTCAAGGATGCCCCGAGATACAAAGTAACCTCACTAGTTTCGTGCATTTTTAGGTTTGTTGTTGCAGAGTGCGTCATCCTCAAAATATTGCTGAGTCGCTTCTCATTTCAACCTTGTTGTGCCATTATGCACTTACACGCGTCATTCCGTCTTTCAATGATGACCTGATGAAGAATATATCTGTGACAAATTAATCAACGGTCCGTTTGTTATGAGGAAGCTCGGGATGATCGTGTGCGCAGTAAAACTTTAAAATGGTACGCAGTTCCAACTACATATTACTTGCACTGGAGGTTGGCGACCAGAGTCTAAAGATAAAAATTCTTACGAACGGCTATGACGAGAATGTTTTTGGTTGATAAATTTAACGGCATTTCTTGAAAATTGGCTGGAATTTTGTCTGCGCAAATTGGAATTTTTTATCGTAGGTTTGCTTCATAGAGAACCATGTATCTTTCGGAGTTACTGGTAGTGACATAATACGAAAATATCTGCGACAAAATCACAGCGAGCGTAGGTGCATTTCCGCATTTCAAACTCTATTTGGAAATTGTACAAAAAGTGCATTCCAACGTTGAATGATCACCGATGAAGTCACACAGTCAACCAACCATGATGTAGGTAGTACGCGGAGATCGGACCGCGGACTTCCACTGTAAAATTCGTTTCGCCGCCTTAATCATCCTGTCACCGTGTCTGTGATGGAGGATGTTGCAGTCGGTGTTGCCAGTAAAAATTCTTTATCATCTTTTTACGGGCGCATTCTGTTTCGTGGATGAGCAGCCATTGCAGCTGAGATCAGCACTCTATTGACAGAAATGCATCAATGTTGAATTTTTCATAAATCTCACTGCAGACAGAGCATTTCGTGTTTTAGCACCGCACAATGATTTCATTGCAAAACGTACTTTTCCTCTGCTTGTACGCGCAACATAATTCTGCTTTTGAACATCAAGTGTTCATGACCATAACTGCGAATTTATTAAAGCAGAGGTGGCCAACCTATGGCNTGCGCCAGATTTGGCGCATTGGATGATTTGAAGTGGTGCATTGCATACCTGTGATCGTAGTAAATTACCGTAACATAGTAAACCTCTCCAATGTGCTTACTGATTTTTGTTTCGTACAAATCCCTTTTGAGTTGCCTGTTATCATCTTGAAACAAGCTGTTCATGATTTTCTGAAAGATAAAAACGAGCTAATTAAGGAAAGATATCTTTTATGTGATAACAAATGGCTATTTGATCTGACATTTATAGGTGATGTTACTAACCATCTCAATCATCTGAATATGGCTTTGGCGGGCTTAGTCCCCAAACAATATTCCAAAACGCCCCCAAATTGAAATATGAGACACTATAAATCAGTGGAATTTTTTCAATTTTCAGAATGTCAAGCCCTCCTGCACAAACGCAAAGTCCCCCTATTAAAGACTTTCTGGCGACGGTTCTGATGTGTCGCTGAAGATGGCAATTGAGAAAATGCCCTGAAAAGATCAAATTATTGCAAGATTCATTTGAATGTCTTGCAAGACTTTTGTGATTTTGCTAACAAAGAAGACTGAATTTTGGCATTTATAAATCCATTCTTACTTAGTGAACAAAAGATTATGAAAATGCTGAGTAGCGTTGCAAGTGGAACATAAAACAAATTCCACATTGAAAACGAAATTTGATGAGCTTACTTCAGTCCTTGGTGCTTCTGATGTGATTAATTTTTGGCGATCCTTACCCTGCGAAAATTTTGCAGAACTAAGAAAATTCACTCAGAGTTATGTATATCGTTTTAAAACGACGTACACATGCGAAAAAATGATTTTTTTCATGAAATTGATTAAAAGCAAAACGAGGTCGCGCCTGACTGATTCAAATTTGAAAACTTCTCTGCTGCTCTCAGTAAAAAATTTAACTCCAAACATTGAAAAACTGGTGAAATCAAAACAAACTTAGAAATATCATTAAAAAGTAAGTAACTGTGAAGTTTATTTACTGCTTAATCAGATATATTCCGTTTGCATTTAACAATATTACCTGGCAAATCACTAATGATGTGAAATAACATGGCTATGAAGAAGTTGGCGATGGTATGGCGCGGCGGTATTTGCGTTTGAAAAATTGGCGTATGATGTGCAAAAAATTGGCGACACCTGGATTAAAGGCAATTTAAAGCTGTGGTTTTGTTATGTGGTTTTTGAAGGGCGTCTCGTTACTGATGATGTTGTCAGGGGTATCGCAAAGAAACGCCGCCCCCCAATGTTTCTGGGCAGGAAACTTCTTTGCCTTATATTTGATGTGACATCAAAATAACGGAGCTTGTGATGTTACTTTTCAAGGACTCACAACAATAGTCATTGACAGTTGTGACTGCAGTAAACTCAGCCTTCTTTTTACCAGAGCGTTTCCTCATATTCTTTTTGAGTAACACAGCACAGCTTTTTACGGTTGCCGAACGATGAAGATTGGGAAGCAGTTGCCCCTTTTGTGACTTGGAAGCCGACCACTGTCTTCTTTCTGTCACTCGTGAATATCATCCAAAAATATGAGAACTACTCTGCATATTGCGGTGCCTCACCTCTTGCTCTCAGTCTACAGAACACACCAACACCTGATACGTTTGGTGCAGGGCCGTATTTAGCTGATGCGAGGCCCTAGGTAAATCCATTTGCGAGGCCCCCTCACCCATTATTGTGAGGAAAAAATGGAAATGTGTTAATCAATTTGCGAAAATCCGAAAATGACGCTCTGAGAGTACGGTCAGTGAAAAATTCTAAATCGTTATTAGAGTGTCCCACGATCACTGCGCTTGTTGTTTGACGCAAAACCGTTTAGTGACATGGAATTGTTGAAATCGTAATTAGCTGACGAGAACAGGATTATTAATTTCCACAGGCAAACCAACCGAGAATGCCACGGTTAAAACGTTTGACAAAACATATGGCCTATACTTTTTATAGGTTTCACGTCTGTTTTTTCTTATCTGTGCCAAAAAAACAAAAACACACTGCACATATGTGTAACGGCATAAAATGCAAAATCTCACACACGTGTAAAACACGTTAAGTACAATGCACCCAGATGGTTGCAACTGCTAGATTCACGATTCGCGTGTTTGTTACTTTTTTCAGAATGCTAAGAATCGACGACACTCTCGTGCGAAAGGATGTGAGTTTTATACCAGAACCGTCGCCAAAAAGCCTTCAATACGGGGCTTCACATTTGCGCAAGCGGACTTGACATTCTGAAAATTTGCTAAAATCTCAACTGATTTATAGGTTTCATATTTCAGTTTGGAGGGGCTGAGCCCACAAATGCCCTCCGTGGCGACTGGACATGTTTACACTTTCCTGCTGTTATTATTGAAATAAATATTAGGAAATAAAAAGCTACAATCATCTGATCAAGTGAGGCTGAACATAGCACAGTAAACAATTAAAAAGGTTTTGTCTTTGCCAGTGGCGTGCAGAGGTCTGGTGATGCCCGGGGCGACTGTTTGATTGGATGCCCTCCTTTCAAATTCCAGCATTGAACAGTGGCGAATGGTGGTCATTGTTACTGAATATACACTGTTTGTGGCGTCACAATATGACGTCATTTTCACGTTCGCAAACCAACGTTTCGGCGAAGTTTGTTGACACAACATGCATATTCAGGAACGTCGGAGCAGCCGCAGGGGGAGGAGTAAAACAATTTAGGTCCATGGAAACTCATAAAAAACAAAAAAATCGTTACCAATTACGTTTGTTTCTGTTCATCAACAATGTTGACCACAAAAATCATAACAGAATTATACAAAATCGTTCCGAATTTTCTGGGTACCCGAATAGCTGCAATAAATTTGTTTCAAGTAGATCTTGATAAAACATGATATTACCTATGATACTGTTATGATAAAGCACTTCCGCCCCCGTTGTCCACCTTTTGAAAGGGAAAAGGGGCAATGCCCCCGCCATGCTTCCATTCTCTGGCGTCCCTGTGCATGTTATTCTGCACGCACTAACTTTACGCGTTGTTGTAGGCTACAATGTGTCACAGTAATGAACATAAATTACCAGCGGTCTCTTAACACAGAGCAGTTCATAACTGCGAAAATATCCGACAACGCGTTAAAACAGGGGAGTAGAACACACAGTGCTACGTCAGCGCGATTCACAACTGCAAAAATACAAGGCTGCGCGAATGTCTCGTCGAATAGCAGTCGATCCGAAGGTATGCGGCTGGGTTGGACACCCAAGGTTGACAGCTTCAAACTTGTATATTAGACAAGAATTGAGAATGCGCATAAAGAACGCAAGACAACTTTCGTTTTTTATTTTGTAGCTGTTTTATGTACAACTACTAAGGGGAAAGAACAGATATGGGCTTGTGTGAGTTGTTATGATCAATCCGCCTGAACAACCAGTTAATGACGAAGCCCGAATCGAAGCACATATTGCAAGTACAGGTGTGCAACTGTATTAGCACCAATCAATTAAATGTCCATAATTATCTTTAGAGGTGATGTAATTGGACCCAACCAGAATAAGCACTTGGGTTTTTTGAAAAATCCCACTTAAAAAAACAAAATCCCAATCCTATCTTTACCTTTGAAAAATGTACTATGCTTAAAAAGTAAAATAAGCAGCACACTTGCACAGTTAAGTGGAATTTTTTTTAATGATACAAAACCAACAGCAACGCAATTTGAAGGACTTGAAAAAAGAGAAGAATAATTCGAACAGTTTGGATAAATTCTACTGGTTATCTTCTTCAGCTCTGTAAAATCGGTATATTGTAATCACTTTTTCTGCTTTCCCTGCATCTAAGCTGTTTCTGATGTTGGACCATACCAAACCATATGTTGAAAAAAATACACTATATAGATACTGAACTTGCAGGGCATGTATTTAAACGTGACGTGAGCTGCAGAGTTTGTGTGGGAGTGACTTTTCTCTGTTTGCTGTCTGCTGTACGCATGCTTGCAAGCCTTACCACTTTGGAGTGAATTGACCAACAACACTATGCGAAAACAATGATGGGGTGCACACAAGTTATTATTGTGTAATTCTGGATATAACGATAGTGCATGATAAAATAAAAACAATCCAGAGCTGGGTTTTTGTGGTTTCTTTCCAAAAAGCTGATTAAAAAACAGGTGGGTTGCTTTTTTTAAAAAAAACGGGTTTTTGTCAACCCTGATTTTCTTTCAATCATTTCTGTGATTTTCCTTTGATCGCACGATCTGGAACAAGTCACGTCACTATCAATTTGATCGGGTGTGCGCCGCACACCCAGAGCATAGGTACTGAAGAAGCTGAGAATTACTGGCATTTGAATGCGTAAAAATTAGTGTTGACCACAAAACAAGTTTCGGAAATTTAAATCCATGCAGCATGTG
>JGI24021J15306_10004049_pt1 | contig 16865 bp, 8 predicted proteins | sample Ectturendosymbi1_FD_15306 | JGI IMG/M metagenome (IMG submission 15306) | reverse complement strand
TGATGAAAGCCTGCTGTCAGTTGGCTGAAACGTTGGTGTCGTTTTTACTTTTACAACAGTTGAGCGAAGACTTTTATTATGTATTTACTTAGGTCTGAATTCTTTAATAATGCCTTAAATATATAGTCAGGTCCAAACCAGATTATTAAAGTTCATTGCCAAACGGCTTTGAAGGTGCAATTTACAGTAAAACTAAGCTCAAAACAGTAGGTTGAGCCAATGCAGGAATCAACGATCATACTAACTTTCAAAGAGGGTCCGTTGGTAATCAAACTATTACGTTAAAAAAACGTAAAAACTAACATTTTTCAATTTCAGATGCAACAAAATAGACATTTAGGTAGTACTGATTTGCTAGCAATAATTGTTGTTAAAGAACGCAATGTCTTCGATAAAAAAAACTTTTGTTGCATGTCGAAGAGTAAACACTTCGTCAATTTTAATGCTGCCAACTTTGTAGAAAATTGACTGGCGACCTGCATATCAAGCGGTCTTTCAGAGTTACAACTTCTAAACAATTTTCTTGAGTCAAATTTCACTTGGTTTTTACAAATATTTTCATACTTTTATGTTTCATGTGCTGTTTACAGTAATTTGTAATTTTCTTGAGTTCCACATGAATCTTTGATGAGATCGATTTTGTGGTCCAGTGGGATAGATCAGGTGTGCACAACCCGTGGCCCGCGGGCCAAAGGTGGACTGAGAGCTGAAGTTTAGTGGCCCATAGAAGCGTCCAGATTTTAAAGCAATTATTACGGTTTGCGTCTAATCGTCTTTGGGTGGCAAGCGAGTTATCTCACCCGCAGAAATTGACACATGCAGCTGTGGCCCGTGAACCAATCTGGTCATGTGCATTTGGTACGGCAGTGCTGCATGGTTGCACACCCCTGGAATAGATCGCTAGCTACTGAGCCTGGTAGATTAGGATCGAATCTCATCAGATCAAAGACTTGCAATAAACAAATTTGCGGCCTGTGCAGCTACGGCGCAGAGTAAGGGGATATGGCCGCCCACAGACCACTCAAGATATACGAAAGCTCGTAAAATGAAATTTTCTTTTCTGTCCACATGAGTTAGAGTTTGTATAACACTGAGTACTGAAAACATAGTTTTTTTCAAAGTTTCGAAAACTTATGTTTTCATATTGTCACCGGCAACGCTTTTTGGTGAGTAGAGCCTTTTAAGGAATTAAGTCAACTATGGGTTTGCAGGAAATGCAATCAACAGCATTTCGCTTTCAAAATTTTTCTAACAACCTGTTTTCAAAGTATCGTAGATCAGCAATATCAAATGAACTATCAACAATTATCTTCACTTTGCAAAGCCGAGATCCAAAACACATTCATCCTTTATTATTACCTGTGCTGAAAGAACACATGGTTCATCTGCAGTCAGTCTATTGCATGAAATGTTAACGGTGTTAATAACTTGAAAAATATAAAAAATGATTGTTATGCACTGATGATGATAACAGGAGTTATCCAAACGTTTGCAATATGTCATTTGTATCGTTTGCTTCGGCCGTGATATTCATTATAAGGCTATCAAAAATGACTTCTTTATAATTAACTCAACGACAAAGAAACAAAGGAAAATGAGCCGACAGTGCGGNTGTATTTCTAGAATGTAGGGTAAATTCTTTCGCAGTTTTAATGTCCGACTATTCTTTAGGAAAACCATTGAATAATTGCCATTTCAAAGAAACAGAAATTTTGACTGCCAAATAATATCCACTGCTGTTTTGTATTTCTTACAGAGGTGTCGTTGCAGCAAACAGTCATTCGTCAGTATGTTCACTTAGCGACCACTTGCCTTGCCTGGAGTCACAGCTGCTGGAATCCTTTGCTTTATACATTGACAAGAGGCGACGTCAAGAAAGAGGTGTGGTTTGTACTCAAAACTTCAACAGGTTGTACATGCATGTGTCTCAATAAAAAACAGTGTTGATTAGAAATTGTTAAGAACTGACAAAAGTCAAAAATTGGAAAATTTTGCGTTATGATCAACCGCTAAAATGAAAACTGTGATTCCCGATTTTCCAAAATGCTAAAACAATTAAAACTCAAAGCTGTCAGAGGAAAACAGTGATGGTATTTTTGTGCAAGGTTTTCACTCCCTTACGCAAGGCGTTGACTGTAAACATACATCACATTAACAAGAAATACACAAATACATGAAAGACGTTGAGGGTATATACGTAACGGTGTCACGGTAGTAGAGCGCATGCGCTTGATGGCGCTAATACATTTACTTTCATGAAACACAAGCTTATAAGACACACGCATGAATGACACCACCATGATTATTATAATGGACAGTAGTACTGCAAGGATTTCCAAGTGCATCGATTTATAAGATTCATGAGGGAGTGGGAAGCTGCAAAGGACCAGGGGTCATTTAGCTGGGCTTAACCAAGTAATTGTTTTGGACTCACTTTTTTAGCCCGACTGTGGTGATTGTTTGATTGTGGTTACAAAGCAAATCAAATTTAATCTGCTTACAGCACAAATATGACTTAAATTGTTGGTACGAAAACAGAAACTCTGATTTTTGCAAGAGCATAAGAGAAAAATACTGGAATCAAATCCAAAACTTTTTGTCTCAGCTCAGATTTTTAAGTTGTTGCACTTTGCCAAAAAAATGTCATTTCACAATATATCTGACTTCTGGATATTGGTGATGCACGATGCAAAAATTATTAAATTTAGTTACCTTACATGAATATACTCATTTCAAATGAAAGCGAATGGTTGCTTAAAATATGAATATTTTGAGGAAATTTTCACACGATGTTTTAAGAAACAATTAGAATGTTTTCAAAGAGGATTTATTTGCTTTTTTATTTACTTATTAGCCTCAGGGCGAGTAAACAGCGGTCTGAAGACAAGGAATGTAGTCTGCCAGCACAAAATTAGCAAAACGCCACTCAAAAGAAACAAAATTAAATTCAAAGTCGATGGTCATCACTTGACATGCGTGACGTGGTGGTAATTATTGTGCAATGGAATACAAAGAATGAACATACTCATTGCGCAATTGCCTTGAGCATCCAGTAGACCTCAACTGCATTCAAATTTGACCGCATCTCACAACATCATGACTCGGCTTTCGGCTACAAATGCGCTGTCAATTTGATTTCAAAACCCAAAAAAAGAGAAGTACCTCACTGTGGAGGGGTGTTCGACGAGACAATCCGGGCAACTGTGTTTTTTTTGGTGTCCCGGTGCAGTGGTGTAGTTTTTGTGCAAGAAACGTAACTCAATAAAAATTGGAAGGAGCTGGACAAAGAAATACTGAAAAACATGGCAGAAAACTGCTTGAAAAAGGTGGACAAAACCAGTGTTCAGTGCCAGTAGAATCTACCAAAAAAACACGGGAAAATTGCATAAATCTTTACTTTCGTTATTTTTATTGAATGGAATCAAAATATAAAAAGAGAACGACCCTGCATTTATTTAAAGGTTTTTGACCGCCAAAGTGCTTTCGAAAGTTACTTCGTGACTGACCCCAAGATTTATGGAATATTGTAATGATATTTTTTCTGCTGGTTTCAAATGATTCTAAACAAGAATAGAACACAATGTCAGAGACGTCTTTCCCACATGGAATTGAGAACAAGACAATCACGCAAATTTACAAGTTCACGCAAAAAAGCACGAAATATGCATTGTTAAATTTAATGGTTAACCCACAGCACAAAAGAAATAACAAGCACGTTTAACATAGCTGAAATAAAAAAGTGACCTCTACTGCACAGTCGTTGACTAAATGATGAGCCGCACACGCTGACGGTTTGGTCCATACTTAAACTTTCTGCTGTGTAACAGCGCCAACAGCGCGAAATAACGACAACAGACAATCGTTCTGCAATCTTGCTGTGTTTTATTATTACGTCACAAATGACGACGCGTGAGTAGCAAGACCCTATTGTAATCCTGGTGATCTACAAACCTGTGGTGTAAAAGTTCAATTCATTAATTCTGGAAATCTACTCCACAAAAAAATGTAGCAGGCAAAAAAATATAACAAACTTGCCAATGCAATAACAGACAACACTCTACAGCTTTTTACCTATGTGGTAAAAAGGCCGCTCTTCATCGCCGCTTTTACCATTGCAGTTAGGATCCGATCGCTTTCAGTACATCAGGTGAAGCTAAATTTAGTTTGAAACGTCAACGTAAGCCATTCAAAGTGGCACTGAGGACCACCTGAATCAAAAATGTCAAATTCAAGATTGTCGAAAAAGGACAGATTGTCAATATCTAGGACACTTTTACTACCGTGAGAACCTAAACTGGGCCACACAAAACCTTCGACTGGGACGCATGCGGCCCGCGGTTTGGACATAGCTGGTCTAAACAGCAGTGAAGTAAGCAGCAATTGTGAGGGATTGTAACATAGTTTAGAAATGGAAATCATTTTAAGTGAGAAGGCTAACGGAAGCGGCTTTGAAAGATTTTATGTATGTCAGTAACAAACAAGGGTGTACGCAAGGGGGTTTGGGTTTAAAACCCGGGCCTTAAGCTTGATATTTTACAAAAACATTTTTATCTGCGCAAAGGAGATTAACTGTTTTCGCATACTTTTTGCTTGTTAATTTGTCGACTTAATGCAAATACCACGGAATGAATGTGCATGCAAATTTCAAGGAACATTGCAAATGGGCCAAAAAGTAATAATTGGGTTTCGATGGGAATCTGCGTTAAAGTCTGCGTCTAAAAACCATCTCACCACCTTTTGCAGACCATTCGTCTGGATATGGTCTGATCTGGATAATTAATGTACCTCTTGGTGAGCTGAATTAGCCTATGTTTGTACAGTAGGTTACCGCGCAATATCTATACGCAATGGTGAGAAAAACAAAAATCCGTTTTGATTTTAAACATTTCTACACAAATTACCTGGCTCTCTTCGACAACTCAAATTCCTTCCAAACCTTTTCAGTCAACCTTCGAAAATCACAAGAAAATTTGAAATTGCATTTCCTTGTTCACAGGAAGGAAACAATAAAACCCAATTCACAATTGTTATCAGTCGAGGGAAATAAGTGCAAGGTTACGCTTTGTCTTGAACCTTACTCCTGATATGAATGACAAAGGCCTTCTAAAGCGGAAAAGACATAAATCAAGGCGTTCATAAATGAATTTCGCTTTGGCATTGGCTAACATCTTGGAAGTGAAAAAGTATATTCTTTATGACTTCAAAGCATTAAGGTTTGAATGGAAAATGATAACATTGATTCTGTACTCGATTGTGATCCATGCGTAATACGTAATTATCGACAGGGCCGGCCTTAGCAAGCGCGAGGACGGATTGGAAGCATTTTTGCGGGGCCCCACTCAGTCGTGCGTGCAAACATTTTTAGGAGGGTCATCAAATCATAATGATACAAATCATGAGTGATGCGAAAGAGCGAGGACCCAAAGGTATAATGCCAATCTACGCTTGTCTGCAGGCATGTCTCCTCAGTTTCACCTTTCTAGCAAAAACTTTCTTTATCTGTTCCATATGGACATCTCCATAACACCCAAATAAATCCATGATTACTGCACTCAATACCTCCTCTCTGGCCATGTCCTACCGCTGGGTACGGCAGGCCAGTTGGCCACGTTTTAAATGAAATTAGCAACCAATGTTCCTGTTAGATTCACATGCGATTGTAGTGCAGCGCTGATGCCATTTTGATTAGTGGCGAACCGATCATTTGCTTCGGAAGCGGCAAAGCGGGTTTTGCCGTGGGGAGAAGAGTGCTGGCAGCCAAAGCGGCCTGCAAAAATCACGATTGCGAGGTCACTTGGTTCTTTGGACAGCGTGGTTCGGTTGGGTTTTTGGATTCGCTGGTGGATTGGGTCCAGAAACACTCCCAATATTGCTACGTTGATTCGAGACTGCGTTGGTTGGGCTTAGCCCACCTTGGTGTACAGCGGATTGCCTTTGCTGTGTTGCGAAACTTGGAGATCTTCCCTGTGAACTGTTGTGGTCGTAACTCGTAACGCTGGTGTGTTTCTGCCGTTGAAAAACATCGTTGTAGTTTCTGTAACGTGTGGGTACAGACTAACGTGTGTTAGGCAGCAGTTGTGTGAACCAAAAGGGTTCCTTTAGGTTGCGCTCAACAGGTAGGATTTCCCAGGATCGGTTCAGTATTTGGCCGTAGACAGATCCGTTGCTCCGCTGTGGGTTCGTAAGTCAGTAGGGAATCGGTGTAGCGATCCGGAATTTCCGACCCGGCCTCTAGCCAGTGGCGAGAATCGCTACAGTTCCCTCGAAGGTGCGCATCTGCGCAAATGCACAGGACCACCAGAACATTTACGCAGTGAAATCTCATTCTCGCGCACGTGCAACATCCCAAATTTAAAAGCAAAATATCGTTAACATTTTGGGCAGAAGGACAACACTCCTGAGTATATCGCATGACCCTTTTAGACGATACGTGAATTCAATATGTACTTTGTTCGTATTTTGATATGATTTTATACTTGTTATAATAATCCGCAAAGTTTAGAAATCATTTAGAACTCTGCTAAGTCAGCCCCAAAATGTGCATGCTCACTAAAAAACATTAGCTCAGTATAGAATTCTTAGGGGGAACACTGTTAGCAACATTGCTTGATATGATCAACCAACAAAAATAAGATAGCAGCTTAGCTACAAAACATCGATGAACGAAAAAGTGTGGCAGCAGGACATCACACAAACTACAGTGCAACCTTCTATTATAATGCTGCACAATAATGACAAAATGGAATGAAGCAGATAGGCCATCTGCAAGCAAAACCATAACGCGGGATAACACACAAACCAAACCGGCGCACTTTAGGCCATGCAGGTCTGTGGAGCCCGAGCCCAAGCAATTATGGATGATTACAGCTGCAGCCTAAATTTTTTAAATGGTGGAGCCGAAGCCGGAGCCTGAAATTTGGGTTCCGGTCACACAGCCCTAGTTTTGGGGGCAAGCGATTTAGTTTATTGCAGGACGGATCTGGGTTGCAGTTTGTGTAAATAATTTTCCTCGTTTGCATAGGTGTCGGAAGAGGGTGCAGGGAGGGCCTGCCCCGTTGGATTTTGAGGTTTGATATTTTCCTATTAACTTTTTAGCAGAAATTTTCTCTTAGTTTCGAGTTGGTAAAATGATATTCCACGACTGTTGGCCCCACTGGAAAAATGTTGTTTTACTACCACCTGGAAAAATCCACTATTGCCCCTTCTGGAAAAACTCCTTAAGCCCATGGACGTTTGTGTGTAGATCAGGGCTTCTCAAACGTTATTGCACATGTCCCACTGTTTATCAAATATGTCACTTCGCGACACATCTATCTTAGTGTAATAATACAATTGTACATTAGACAATGGTTTTCAGTTTTCAACGGACCAAATCGTTTTGTAGTGGGGGCAAAAAGTTTTTGCATGTTGGAGCTGGAAATTTGAGATTTGAGTTCCGACTCCGCAGCTCTGCTTTGCGCTATTGTAGCCTACAGCACAAAAGTGCATTTGCTAAGAGTTAATTTTCATGCTTTAACATTGGCGAAGTCCTTCAGAATTTTGTTCTGTGTTTAAACCTCTGCTAATTTTGAATTCGATGGACATAATAGCTAAACTATTTAGGCGCTCTGGTTGGATTGGTGATTTAAAACAAGTTTTAATTAGTTTTAGCTTAAAAACACTTCTTTCCCCGGACGCCAACTGGGATGATCATGTAAATCCTGAGGGCAACAAACAAATTAGGGAAAGAAAGAGGTTGTCCCATCAGATCTCCACCATTGAAAATTAATAACGCTATTGAAAGACCGACCAAGCAGCAAACACTTTAAATTACGAATAAAACTTAACTTTCAAAAGAAAAGTGGTAATAACAACTATTGAAACTGTAACAACCGTCGAACCGTATCTTGCAGCAACTGCGAAACCTTGACCTGCGACGTACGGAACGCATACAACTGAAACAGAAAACAGATCTTCAAAACTCAAAACGTTCATTGCCTTAATTAGCTGCTATTGAAACAATTAGACCACACATTATCGAAAAAGAGTAGCCACTGTTGCGATTCCAGAACGAATTATCATAAATATGAGGGTGTTAACACCCACAGTTCACTTTGATTTTCGTTGGCCATGAGCCCTACGCTTAAAAAATACTGTGGGCTCCGCGCCAGGACTACATAAGGAGCTTCAATAGAAAGTTTAAGTTTGCGTAGTTAGTAGCCGTAGCGCAGGGTCCCCTTCGGCGCAGGGCCCGATTGGAAGCAATCAGTCCAATCGGCGAAAAGCCGGCCCTGATTATCGACATGCGATGATTTTTTTCATCTCAGTCATACTTCACTGGTTCGCCAAATACTTTATGATTATCTAAGTTTGAATTAAATTGACATTTTTTGGAAGGCCAACATTGTAGATTACGTCAAGTCCTGCGAAGTGCCCGAAAGTGTATGCTGTCTGATGGATAATAAGTTATTGTTGATTCACAACAAAATGTGATTTAGTTTTTTTTATTTTCATTTTGCATTTTCTTCTTTGGAGACAGCATACACTTTCGGGTATACACCTCTCAATCATATCTTATCATACACCTCTCAGTCATGTCTTATATGATTGAATGTTATTCACATTTAAATTCTTAGGATTATCTCGTTTGGTAAGTTTGGTACCGAAGCTTATTGCATAGAGATGTGCATGTGCTAAAATACATGCTTTATACAAATTATACGTGGCAAAAACAATGCGAAAATTTTTAATCAATTAACTTGCCAGCAACATTCAAAAATTTATTGCATTAAATTATAATGAGAAAATATTCACACATAGTTATTGGAAACGATAACTCTGAAAGTATATATTCTTATACAGAGGCTATATATTCGACAAAAATCAATTGCTTAAATGATATCTAAATATATGGGAACAATAGATCCAAACATAAACGAACTTCAGTTTCGTAATTTCAAAATAGAGTGCAAACATTCAACTAGGTGAATATTAGCAGGTTTCTGACATTTTTTCTTAGCAGTTTACAGTATATAAAACAGAAAGCCAATATAAACTCCGAACTTTGCTATAGTACTTTGAATCTTAATGTGACTGCGACCATGCACATCTGAACATATATTCACAGACCCTGATATTTTTCTTTTTTATGTTATTTGACGCAATTGCTAACAAATAATGCTGTTTTCTAAATGAATTATCCATTTAAAAACCATTTCGTTCTATGATATTTTTTCTATTTTGCGTTCAAAAAATCTGTCTAGTTAACCACAGGGTTAAAATAGGTGTACAAGGACAATCAATAAACTCCTTCATAAAGATTAGCTGGCTACGAACTACTTGCAGTACATCGGGCAAGCACATGGGTTTCCAAAGAAATTTTTCCATGAGGGGGGCAACGTCAACATTTTGCTTATCCTGTTCAGGTTGCTGATGTTGCAATGCAAATGGACGTTCACAAAACGCTTAACTGTTTCTACACCACAAAGATAATACCCCATGATAGCACGCGCTCAATGCGCATCAATTTGAAATTCAAGTGGAGATGTATACGAGTTTGCCACAAAGGTGTACTTTATGTCATCAGCTACAGCTTTTACTGAATAAATATCGTTATCATTCTGAATTCTGCACAACTCAGTCTGAATCAGGGGCGGATCCAGCCAGTAAGTTTAGGGAGAGCGATTTCAGTGATATTTGGTAGTTTCGCTACATAACAGCTTCACTACTGACAGAGCGACGAAGTATGCTTCACAAAATTAACTGTAATGACAAAACTATAGATGATGAAATGGCCTTATATCGCGAAAGTTGTTTTCCGAATGGTACAAAATTATGGTGAATGAGGTTACTTTCGTAAGTTTTAGGGGGGGCGATCACCCTAATTCCCCCATCCCTAATTACCCCATCCCACGTGAATGAGGTTACTTTCGTAAGTTTTAGGGGGGGGACGATCGCCCTAATTCCCCCATCCCACGATCCACCCTGGTCTGAATTCGACTTGAACTACCAACAACTATGTTTACGCTTCTCTCATTAATCTGTGCTGGTTAAACAGAACACACGTCTGAAATCTTTTTTCTGCATTTTTGTCTAAATTTCGCCCATCAGAAACCTTTTCATAAACTGCCTAAATATCCATTTTTACGTGGACTGTCTACAAATAAGTCGTAGTTTAACACCAATCAATGACCAGATCAACATTAGCGGTGAAAGAGCACGGAGGTTAGACACTCTCGCAAAACTGTTTCAAACATTGAGCAATAGACCTCGATCTTGAGACAAACATCGCACATTTTAAGAGCTTACTAAAATTAGAAACCACGCAGGCTTGAAAAAATTGAGCAGATAAATTGTGAAAACTCGCCGCTGCAAATGTCGCTTTACACAAAGTGCTCGCTCAGCAGTGAGAACTAAGCCTAATTCAGGAGTCGGAGACGGAAATTTTGGAAAGGTAGGAGTTGTAGTCGGAGTCAGACATTTTACCTCCGACTCCACAACCCTGGTAGCAGCTTGAAAATGTCTTTTACAGGGCAATTGAAGTGAATGTTGCAAGTATTTTCAGACTTGCAATTTCATCGATTGATTATTGTTGAACTATTTGAAGTTAAATTTGAGTTGAATGACGCAGAAAGATACTCTACATGTTTTATCTCTGTTGTTGTTGCCAGGGTTGAGGAGTCGGAGGTAAAATGTCCGACTCATAGCTTGCAAAATTTTCCGACCTGTCCAAAATGTCCGACTCCGAAACCGACTCCGACTACTTCACATAACGTGAATCAAATTTGGCTGTCAACAATTTTGTAGCAAACAGCAACCAATAGAAATCGTGGTGCACAGCAAGAATTCTCTGTTTCAATAAAAGTTTCAGAAGAAATTGTACCATTTCAACAGTTGCGAGTTGGGAATCTTAACTTAGGAGTGCGATGTAAAAAATAATTAAAGTGGACTGTCAGAATTGGAGTCGGATAAAAAAAGTCCAACTGCGACTCCTAGTGTTCTTAGGAATCACTCTCCGGCTCCACCGAAAAACCTCCGACCCGTTGCGACTCCGACTCCGCAACCATGACTGTTGCTACCCAAAATCTTCTTTCATCGCAGCTTGCTGGCTTCATACAAAGAAAACGGTATTCGTACAAGAGAAATAAACAAGCCAAAAAAGATCTTCGCCGGGAAAGCCGTCAGGTACATCGCCAAGCATTACGTATGAAGCTGCAAAAAATGCCTCTGGGCAACCTCAAAGCTTTAAATTTTGTTTCCGATGGTTCGTTCGTGATTGTTGGTAAATTGCTACCACGTATTGTTATTTTTATGTGAAAGCCGTTGATGGCGTCTTCAAAGAATTTGTAGAACAGTTTCGCAAAGCAAAAGAACTGATTTTACCACAAAACTCAGTTCAGAACGATATCATACAAACAAAACATTTTTAAACTTCCAGTCTAAAAATTCTGGCAAATTTACCAGTATAGGCTCATCTGAAAACAATTACTTTAACACAATAAGATTTGTCTTGTTTCAGCTCCTGCCACTTGCCAACCATCCAGCGAGTTATTCATCGCACTTGAACCAAGCATTTGAAGTAAATATGAAGAATCCTGCCCCGGATAAGCAACTTTGCACACGCGTTTGATTGGAAAACGGCGATATCCTTGGAAGATAACTGCAACACGCTGGAAGCTAACTGATTTCACAAGCATATGTTAACAACTGTTTTATCGTGGATTGCAGGCAGTGGCGTAGCTGAGCCCGAGGAGGCAATGCCCCCCGAAACAAACTTACTAAGATTTTTACATGTGCTTTTTATCAATTTTAAACTGTTAGAAAGACATCAGTGACTGATGACGTCACTGACTGCTCCCCTCCAAAAAAAATTCTAGGCTGCGCTACTGGACTAGGAGATGCATTTGTGTCAATGAGATAACCATTTTCTTTAGCGGAAAGCTTATTGCTGTGAAAACAACACAGACATGTTCTATGTATTGATCGTTTATTCCTCTAACTACGAACTTTCGATTGCGTTCATGCTGTAGCTCATTACAGAGCTTGCAGCTGTGGAACAATGTAAGATAATGTTGTTCTTAGGTAATTTTTAGTTTCACTGCGATCAAACAAACTTTCACTTTAAAAAATAGTGTGTTTGAAATTTAAGTTACTGAAATGTAAACCAAGCCCAGACTAGCCCATTCCATCTGAAACAGTGCTTCTCAGACCTTGTCAACTTGAGGCCCGATTTTTCTGAAAAATGTACAATACACATTAAAGAATGTTACGTTCAAACCAGAAAAACAGATTGTTTCCGGGTGGTACAGGCAAAAACATTCCCTGTTTTTCAAGCTTACAAGCTATCATATTGCACGGAAATATTTGACTTGCCTTTCAGTCAGCGCACCTGAAGCAGCATCGCGATTCACTAACCAACCGCCAATCACCATTTGAGAAATTTTGGTCTATATTCAAATTATAAATGGAAGCTTAGACTTTGGCGACATACAAATTTCTGCCCCAAAACGCAAACCAGCTGATTTTTTCAAGTCCAAAAGTGTAACCTATAGACACGCTGCAAAGGGTCATTCATTAGTCGGCCGAATGAAATTTTGTGATTTTCCATCCTGGTCCAATTCACAAACTAGGATAAAGTCTAAAATCAAATTCCTAAAAGCAGTTGAATTGGAATTTGATAGGTTTCATCCTTGACAAGGTTTGCTCATTTACAAACAAGCTAAACGACTATCTGGCCAGCTTGTTTATTTGCCCAACTGAAATTCTATTTGCCAGCTCATTCCACTGCAAAGATTTGTCAATGCTCTACTAAAACAATTATGTCTCATTGGGTGTTTGTTACCTCGGTATAAAAGCGTGTTTGATAAAATGTTACAACTCCGTGCATTTTTTAGATACAGTACGCGAGGAACTAAACAAGGGAGCAAGCTGGCTCCAGTCTCATATACCCCCTTGACATACTTTCGCAATTGATCTGTGTAACTAGGTCATTAACCTTGAAGTTCAACCTTCGTCCAACGGTGACTTTTCAGGGAAACGTTTTAGGCATAATTAGAAAGCACAAAGCTGTGACGAAGTGGCGATTCTTTTGAGTCGTCCTGACTCAGTAGCTTCAAAACACTATGAGCAAAATTGACATTTCGTTTGCAGAAGATCCACGGATGAAACAACTGTTTTTTAAATATTGTTGTCTGATCTGGCCTGGAAATCTATTTTCTAAGTCAATTCTACCAGCGTTTACAAAACTTATGTGAAAGTTAAGTTTTCACTCTACTGTATGCCGGTCTAATTTAGCCCAGGACCGCTTACATGCAGATCACAAAAAGTACGCCTGAAGAGGAATAGTAATCCTCAAAGCAAGTTAAACAATATGTAGGTTGTGAATTCTTTTTCGTCGTGATTGTTTGTGTACTGTATACCGTGCTTAAGTTTCTGCAATACAGTAATTTGTCGTGGACGTAGCTGATACTATTCATTCATGCGACTGTGAAGAAAATGAGCTATCGTGTTGATGTACGAAAAACTCGTCCATTTCCACTCATGAAAACGATTATCACTTCATATATCTGCAAAGTAAGGCCGCAAGGATGATGGAATAAGTCAAACTTAAAGCATCCTTTTCCCAAAATCGCATTGACGCAATAATATAATGTGGAGTTAAAAGCAGATTCTCAAAGTAGTTTTTTTTTAACCGGAAGAAGACTGTAACGAGAAGGTCCCTACGCAGTCGTGTGACAGACTCGCATGTGATGTTCATGATTATACCTCAGACCTTATTATAGTCCTCACCAGGGCCTACGAGAGAGGGGTGCAAGAGGTACATCGTACTAAGGCCCGGTAGGATGAAAGTAGGCACGCTAAGTTTTTTTGTACTCAAGCAAAAATTACATTTGTAAGCTAGTTATTGCCAGCATGACAACTAATATGTGTCTAAATCATAGTATGGTAGCTGTCTTATATATATTCAGGTTCTATACAAACAAGCTATACAACCTTTGGCACCGGCCCCAGAAGCTAGGGGGCGCGGTATCGATCTTCGTACCCCCTGATAAAATTTATCTGAGAGGTTCTGGTCCTAACTGCTAACTTGGCATCATTGAAAAAATTTTTAAAAACTGTGCGACATTAAGAAATCGTTAGTATGCAATCATATAAATAACAACTGTACTCATTCAATATATAACAGGTAATAGTCAGACCAAGTACCTTGCAATGACATTTGTTCAAGGCGTAGTTCAAGTTGAACAAGGTCATGGGATTTTCTCCGGGACGTTAATAGCATTTTTCTGATCCAGGTCAGCGCAACCACAACATCAAGTTGATGAAAAAACGTCGAGATAATAAAACAAATTGCTTAAGCTTTGCTCAGCCTGATGAAGCTCACGTTTTGCTCAGCTTCTCTATAAATCAAGTAAAAATAATTTAATTCCAGGAGCAGTTTGAACTTCAAAGTAGAGACAGTTGACCTGAATGTTTAGTTACTTGTAAGTTCTTTGAAATCCCAACTACCCTGCCATTGATCTGAAAGCTCCAGAGTGTCTTTAATTTTATTATCTTAGGGCAACCAGACCCGTCTTCCATTGCTTAATGCATACATATTGTATTCTAAGCAATGCAAAACTAGATTTTTAACAAGCACGGTGATTATCTGCATTGAGGTTTCTTTACTCTACGCCGTCTTTTCTGTTTCATTCTAAATTTTGGTGACATGTTGTGTGCAAGAATACTACATTTTTGTCGTTGCTGAGACGTTCTGTGCGATGTTTGTGTTTGGGGTTTAAACTTAACCGATTCGTCCACGATAAAAACACAGAATTTCGTATACTATAGACGGTCTTACTTTGATGTGAACAATGGAAACTTCACAGTTTTATTAGGAATGTCTGCCAGAGTAAAGATACGCCTTCTGTGCCACGCGCTCATTTGGCGTTCTGCAAAAGTAATATTATGAAAGTCGTGGGCAGCTGAAACAGAAATTTAGCATTAACAAAAGCAGATTTGAAAACAAATTTCTGAAACTTTCTGTCATATTTTGTAAAGCATGCTTGTCACCGAAATGTAAGCAACAGTTGTTCATTTACTTTTCAGCAAGCTGTTTCCCATTCATTTATCTTTGTCATATAACCCGAAAGTTTAAGATAGAAAATTCCCATGATTCTTGCAAATATGTTCAGAGGTTTCAAGGTTTAAGTATGTGATCAAGTAAAGACTGCTTGTGTTGCAAAATCTGGACCGTGTCTTATATTGTGGTTGATTAGTATCAAACCCAAAGTCAGGATTTCAAATGCTCACAATAACAATACCTTAGCAAGCTTATTCTTTGCAAGAATCCCCACAACTTGGCTTCAGAAGAAGCTGATACATTGAATCGCGACTGTCTAAGAATGCACTCTTCCTTGTACTTCCGTACTTTAAGAATGCAAATTGACAGTAAAGTGTCTCTTCAGAATTTCTGAGCATAAATGCATAAGCTACAGGTGTAGCCCAGTGAATGGTATTGTAGTGGATGCACACGTTCCTTACTATTTTGCGCATTTCTAGTGAGTGATTTCAAGCATTTTCTATTTGTGATTCGATGCAGCGTAAACAGCCTTACAGTTGACATGGTAACATGCTAACCGAAATCATAGTGGTTAGTCGTGATTTTCTGATGCTCCTGTGAACGCTCAAAGCTGTTGTTAGTTACTGTATTATTCATTCTACGTTGAACCATTTTATGCTACATCGCTCTGTCTAAATCTTCACGTGTATCGGTGAGTTTGCTTTACATCGGATCAAGAAAAACAATCCACATTAGAATGCTACTGCAGAGTTATTAACGGACAAAGGTGTTGAGAGTCTCTTGCAGTATACTGCCTTTCTTCAGATTGGCAACATCCAATTTTCTTAGTTAGGTGATTGATCAGCGCTCCTGCAAAGTTAATCCCTCAATTATTAGGTTACTCCTACAAAAAACAGCAGTCTTCAGCACCTTTAGAAGCATACATCTGGTCCATACAGTAGCAGCTGCGCTTTTCAACATAAGTTTTTTCTATTTTCAAACGGAACACCGCAGAATGTAGTCAAACCAATCAGGATCTTACCCTTTCTCAAAACATTTGCGTGAAACATTATGGATCAATAATTGCTTTGATAATCTTCCGAAATTCAATTTTTTGAAATATACCCCAAGTCTATTTTTCGTAATAAAATATTGTTTTATCTATACGAACACCCTCCAGCATGTTTACATCTGATTTGCAGCTATGTGATGTAAAGCAGCATGATGAATTGACAATAAACTTCATCAAATCAAGTATCACAAAACACGCAACTAACTAGCTAAACGAACTAAATGACTGTTGTCTTTAGGATAACAAGTTTTTCATCATACAGCAATAGATTTACTACAAATTTTAGTGAGGAATTTGAACAGAGTGCAAAAATTGTGTGGAAATCGTAAAAGCGTTTGGCAGCGCATTCGATATGCTCGATTAATAACAACAATGACCCGAACAATAGAGATGCTGTAAAAAGCAGATGTTCAGAAAAAGCTAGTTTCAACCGGTTTTAAATATGTCATTGCTTCACCTCAGCAAAAACCAAGAAAAGAAGGAGAAACGCTGCGCATCACAGGCCACGGATTTTTATTGAACGTCTGCTCTATAGATATGTTCTATAGATAGTCCTCGTTGACCGATGGAGAGTCTATTCCAGGGTCACCAACCTTTTTCAAACTGCGAGCTACTTCTTGTGTACCGATTAATGCGAAGGGCTACTAGGTTGATACACACTTCCGAAATAAANATTTTGCTCAATTTACCTTTAATTATTTTAGTATTGATATTCGTTAATGTGAAGACATTGATCATGCTAATGTTATTTTTAGAACAGGCCCGCGGGCGACC
>JGI24021J15306_10004048_pt1 | contig 16866 bp, 8 predicted proteins | sample Ectturendosymbi1_FD_15306 | JGI IMG/M metagenome (IMG submission 15306) | reverse complement strand
TTGAAACTCAATAAGAAACGGCGGGCCGTATTCTTGTAATAACTAATTGATATGTCTCGGGCCGGACGATTTCGCATGGCGGGCCGTAGGTTGCCGACCCTTGGTGTAGAGCAAAGCATTATACACTCGTCAATATTTAATGTCACTACAGTCAGTCACGACTTGCAGGCATAGTTTGACTGTTTTTCCTGTGTAGGCACTGTATTTTGTAAATAGTAATTTTAGGAGTATTTTTCAATTTCTTCATGAGAGTGTACATCACGCTTTAAGGTAACAGTTATACAGTCTGAAACTTTCCGGAGTTACATGTTCTTGCACTGGCGTAATAATATAAATGGACATGGAAAATTTTACCATCAAGTTATTATGCACAATGAAATTACTGCATGCTGTAATATTGCTTAAGTTTTTCAAGAAAAAACTCGTATTGTGTTTTCTGCTGAAAGACTTCATAAACACAAAATCTGTTTGAAGGTTTTGAAATAGTTTATTGACTTCACTGTATTTCAAAAAAGATGTAATAGTTTATTGACTTCACTGTATTTCAAAAATTGAATAGTTTATTGACTTCACTGTATTTCAAAAATTGAAGAACGGAAAACGTAGTCCGATGTAACCTATAGCTTACAAGTTTAAATGTATACAACAAAAACGGGTTCGCATTTCGCAACCAGCACACTTTAATCCTCTCACTTGAAAATATATCCATCATTGAGGATGTAAGAACCAGTGAGTATGCCAAACCCAGTATGACGCATGGAAAACTGAAAGGATCTGACCCGATGCTGCAGAAACTGAGCATACCGCTTATTCCAAACGCTGTAGAAACTCCGCTGAACAATCCAAAAAAAACTTGGCAAAATGCTTTTAGTGGAATGCTCAGTATGAGGGAAACTGTAAAAAAATAAGCGCAAATTCCTAAGTTCTTACGAACGTCTGTTTACGTCTTTTAATCACAGTGAGATCTTTCGTATCACATCAACCCTGCAAAGAAGTAACGGTCTTCAAATTGGGGAATCCATGGCAATTTATCAGGATGGAGATGCTTTGTCGAAACGTAACCCGGTACGGTACTGTAACATTGCAGTCCAAATCACTGTCCAGCGATCCTTCTCTTCAACCACTTGTCAATGTTTTCATGACTTTACACCAATTCACTGAAGGGCACCGAAGCATTGGTAGACTGGGGTTGTCATCCACAACAAAAGAAGGGAGACGGAAGAGAGTATACCAAATACCGGGGCATTTCCCTACTTAGCCTCCGAGGTAAGATGTATGTCAAGTGCCTAAAAATAATATGGCGCGAAATAACTGAACCAATAAAGCTGGAGGATATCCAGGGAAGTTTTCGTTCTAGCTGCGACACCGCAGTTAAATTTTTGTTAAATCTTGGGAGTATGCCAGATATGCCTATGCTTATTTTGCAGACCTTGAAGAAGCATATGACTGTATCGCTCGAGAAAACCTTTTAAAGAGTTTTGCGGGAGTACAACAACATGACCACTTCCTCGTGGCCAATAATTCTTTGTGTTACTGCTCAAACGTTTGTGTCCGTGCCAGCAGCGTAAAGTCAAAACTGTATTTGTGGGTGTTGGGACCCCTACAATGGTTCTTACTCTTAGTGTCACCACTCTTTGTTCCATGTGAACTGCATAGACATTCACGGCAGTGTCGAAGAGGATCTCACTGTTGGAAGCTGTAGGTTGAACCGCTTGCTTTTTGCAGACGATTTGCTGTCTGAACAGTAGTGATGGAGTCTCGAGACGTGGTCTCTGTCTCGAGACTTGTTTTTACGACTCTCGGTCTCGAAGGTTTCAGGTCTCGTCTCGGCCTTGGTCTCGAAGGCTACAGGTCTCGGTCACAAGCCTGTTGCTTTAAGAATTTGAATACTGCAACGACAGGCTTAGTAAAACTTCTCTAATTCAACGTGTTGTTTATCTATTTTATCTGCAGGTAAGAAACAACGAAAGCAGGTAGGAAAAATGCCAGAAATGCGAAAAAATTCAACTTCGTAGTGGTGATTGGTAATGACATTTTTTGAACATTTTTAGAAAAATTTTGGCATACTCCACAGATTTTCAAGTCTCGAGTCTCGGTCTTGAATTTCAAGTCTCGAGTTTTGGTCTCAGTTTTTATGATGAAGTCTCGGTTTCGGACCCTAAGTTTTAACCAGGTCTCAGTCTCGAAGTTTAGGTATCTCGACTACATCACTGCTGAACAGGGCCTTCAACATGCTCTTGATTGGTTTTCGGCTGCGTGCAATCAAGCTGGAACGAAAATTATCACTAAAAATATCGTGATATTATATACCTCCAGAAAATCAAGACAGTATAACACAAGCAAAAGGGGCCATAAAATTCCGGGAGTCTGCGGCGTTTTGCCCGAAAAAGTATTCTCATGCCCAAAAAGTACATTTTCAAAACATTTTACAATTTAACTTTCTGTAAGTACAGTATAAAAACACACATCTAATGCACTTTTCACCACATTAATACCGGAAAAGAGTTAAAGTGACAAGAAATTTTAAATAGAAGACAATGTGATGTGAATACGAAAAAGTATTTCTATGTTTGAAATATTTTTGCCCAAAAGCGAGAGTTTGATGAGTACAACCCTCCCTGCACGCCCGCCTCCTGGCCGATGCAGTGTAAGCTGCAAGAATGCAGCAATGCATTGCAGCAGTTGGGAAGTTCAAGTGCCTTGGGGTGGTATTCACGAGTAATGGAAGGCAGAAGGAGATTGATATACAGATTGGTAAAGCAAACAAAATTCTGCGTGAGCTTCAACGTTCTATGAAGACAAAACCAGAGCTTTCAAACACCGTTGCGCTTTCACTTTTTATTCAGATCCTCACTAAAAAAGTGCTATCTCAGGTACAAGCAGCACAAATGCTTTTTTGTGAAGAGTTCATGGCGTGGAACTTCGCAACAAAGTACGCAGCTGTGGAATTCGTAAAGCTCCAAATGTAAAGCAACTTCTACTCCGAGTAGAAAGATGTCAGCTACCATGGGTTCAGCAATGTGACCAGAATGCCCCGGGAATGGTTGGCGAGGCGGGTGCTGCTTCCTCCATAGAGGAAAAGCAAGTGTGAAAGGGAATGAACGATGATACTTATCTACATATAGAACAAATGCGTTTTTGTTGCTCAACTGTCAATAACTTCTTTGCTAACTCTCACCAATTCCTAGAATAGCGATGACGCACGACGGGGTGTGGTAAAATCTCATTTGTTCAAATTGCCACCAATCGAGATTTGATGCATCAATCCATAGCACAGGAATTACTGATTTGTTCACATCTTTTTCCACCTTTCGCAGTAAATCAAGGAGTGGCTTGCAATTAGAAGGTGGATATGATTCATCCGTTTGGTAAAACCATCTGAAATGGAAAATAAAAGTTCTTCGTCAAAGAGCCAACAATCGTGTCGCTTTTCTGAAACGCATCATGCCAAGGGGTGCTATGTGGAAGATTTCATTGTCGAAGCCTTATAGTTTTGTAGGCAATACATGAATTAAAAAGTTTGTAACACATCCTAAAAAGAACTGTCCAAAAACACAAAATTCTCTTTTAACCATAAGCTTCCTTTTCGAACAGATTTTGTTATTCTAACACAGCAAGCATTAAGTCAAACCTTGATTTGAATATGTGAGTTCAGGGAAAGATAACTAAACATTGCTTGTCATGGAATTTATTTTGTTTTTAACGTTTGTATTTTCTAAATTATAGAAACTGATGGAAAAGAAATTTAGCGTCATTCAGAAGAGACAAACTTTGTTTCCGTCTAGGGCTGTATGAGGAGATCGGGCATTTTCCGCAATTGTGAAAATTTACCTTCAGCCATGTGAAATCTAATAGCGTACAAGAAATTTTCGCTGCAAGTCTTATGCTTGGACGCATACTCTTCTTTGAATCACACCTGTTATGGAGGATGCATAGGATTTTGGAAGTTTTGCATTTTTCTGAACTTCCTTACGCTGTATGCCAATGCTTATTGCAATGCTCAAGTTTGAAATTCGATGACACAAACTCATACGCAACGAGTGCAAATATAACATGGTATCGTGTTGACTGGTTTGTGATTAGCCGCTCGTTTCCTTTTGTAGTTTGAGCTTAAAGGCGGCTTCACACAGAATCCGGTTACGGCTTACGATCCGGCTTATGGCTAACGGCAGCCTTCACACAAGCTCCGTTGGCCGTATCCGGGTGAATTTTCTCGATTTCGACCGGCTTCCGGCTCACTTAAAATTGTTTTAAGTAAGCCGGATTGCCGGTGTTGTAGGTGATGGTGTTCTTGCTGCTTGTGGGAAGACTGCCGTTGGCCATAAGCCGGATCGTAAGCCTTAACCGGATTCTGTGTGAAGCCGCCTTTAGTCTTTATTGGCTTCACGCATAAACATCATATTAGCGTGTGTTTATTGTTATCTGAATACGATCAAAGAAAGCCACCAATCGAAGTGAACTGAAAGAGCCTTGGCGATGGACGTGCGATAATTACAAGAAACCGATTAATGTTCAGGCACTTCTCGTAATGTGGAATGAAATCTATTCAATATACAAAAGTGGAACTGTGGTATCTGCCTCTTATAGGAACAGTTGAAAACGCCTAGTGAGTCACCAGGAACTTACGTGAACTGGAAGCCAATTGTTCAGCAGACTTGCATAAGCTCAAACGGAACATAACTCCTTCAACGACGAGAAAAGATTATAATCTTATAATTATCAGCGAAACTCAATCAGTGTAATTCCAAACTAAATAAAAACACTTTTTCAGAGTATGGAGAAAAACCCTGGGGTTCTACAAAATTTAATTTCCCTTAAAATTTTTGTCCCTACAAAAAGTGTAAGAAAAATAGACCTTAAGTAAAGGACAACCAAAGATACCGAGAAAGAATGAGTAATTTTTGTACTGTAATGCCCCGCGTTTAGATTCGGTATAAAGAGACTCAGCGGAAAGAAGTCAATTTCCCCGTTATCCGATTTTGGTGAATTTTCCAGACTAAAGTTTATCAAAATTAAAGTTTAAGAAAAAAAGACCTTAAGTAATGGGCAGCCAAAGATACCAAGAGAGAATAAGTAATGTTTGTACGATATAATTCCCCGAGTTCAGATACGGTAGAAAGAGACTTACCGGAAAGAAGTCAACATTTCCCCATTATTCGATTTTGATGAATTTTCCAACCTAAAGTTTATGGCAAGTTTACTCTTGAACTCCGATGAATTGCTGAACGCCTGCCAGACGTTCATTAGCCAATGTTCTTCAAATTGCCCAATATTCAAATGAGGGTCACTTCCCATATCGCGGACAGACGCAAGCTTGTATTGTTGGTTCCTTTGTTCCAAAGCACTGTCGTCGTTGAGATAGTCTTGAAAAAATTCTGCCTTCATCCAAGCCGTATTCGTAGGTAAATACGCACTCTCAATGTCATCTTCCAAAGCTTCATTGGCTGAGCTAATAACAACTTTCCTGCAAAGAAACACGTAAGTGCTACATTTCATTAGATTTACTTTTCATTTTTTAGTATGTTTGATAACAAATTTGCTGCTCTGTGCTTGCGTGTATACCACCATCACGCAACCGCTATCCTTTTCAAACAAAAGCATTTCAGCATTGTCGATACGAACCACCTCTGTTAGCGCATAGGGTTATAAACAAACGCAGTAAAATGTATGAAAATCTACAACTGCTGAATCTCGATATTATTTCCGAAAATGTTTTTTTCTTCATGCACTTTTTAGTAGGCGAGTATCAGAAAAACATATTGGTATATCAATAAATAAAAACTCTCAAATGCAAGACTTCGCTTACTGGTTGTAGCGAGATTTATGCCGTTATTATATCAGATTCTTTCATATAGTTGTCGCCACTGAGTTTTTAATATTAGAAACAGAATTAGTCGTCATGTCTTGAAAAGCAGAATTGAATAATAAATTACAGATTGATGAAAATTCGCCTTAAAAAGTGGGGTATTTTTCTCTCCAATTTTCCTATTCATAAGAGTGCAATCTTTTTTTGTCAAAACTTTATAAATTACTCATCAATTGTCCTTTAAAGTGTTTTCAAGTTCAGTATAAATAACTAGGCACGACAGAGAGGTTTGAACATCAACGAAAACGACTGATATCCGTCGGTATACTTTCAAACCATGCACATAAGCACGAACTACCCACTGTCATTTTGATACGAAAATACAGTTCGCCAACAACTGTTATCCACACCTCCAGTATTGTTCCAGCCAGTTGTTCGACGATCTGAGCGAGACTGATGAAAAAGCTAGTATTTCTTCGTGTGTTTTAAGTAATTGTCTTAAGACACTGTGTTCCCAAGGCTGGCCGTGAAACTGCCCCACCACAGCGAAGTTTGTATCAAGAGAAGAGAATCCGCTGCTAAAATCCATACGATATTGGTAGGCATTGCTGTTCTGAAAAAATGACAGATGTAACTTCCAAGTAATCTTCTACTGGTAAGCAGAAATCTTGTATGGACTGAACATTTACAGTACAATGTAACGCGCATGTAAAATACGCTGAATCTATTTTTGCACAGTATACTAGACGTGCAATGAGCAAAATCAACTGAATAAATCGGTCTTATTTGATTATTGACGTAGAACAAGCACGCGGTCAGCATTTGCATTACCAGATGCAGAAATGGAAACGGAGAGATACTCAGAAGAAACAGTGGTAGTGATCCTTTGTCACTGTCAGTTTCAAAACACCCAACGTCACACCAGCATGCTGGGGTACGTACCACGGGAAGGAGTTGCTCAGGCGCAAGACGATGAACGGAATGGAGGCAACCGACAAAGCAAAACGACACATAAGTCAAGTAGACGAGGACAGCCATCGGACGCATGTATGTGCTCACAACGTATTTATAATAGGACTCCAACAGCGTATTGAGCTTTTTCTTCAACTTCTGAGCAATAACCAACATTCGTGTTTAATTCACTCTGAAAATCAAACGTCAAGTTGTCCACCAACAAGACCACAGCTTTTTTAGCAACGAACAATGCAAATTATGTGCAGTATTTTCAACACAAAACTGTTTATTAATACGGCCCCGTAACGTAAAATAACGAATGTTGTAAGAAGCTCTCAGAATCACCAGATAACGACATTTTTCTCCCTGCGCAGCCGTGCGTGTCGAATCTCCAAAAATACAGTGTCATGCATTCTACAAAAGACTACACGATGATGCTACATTCAATTAATTTTAATGATTGCATATAGTTTGAAAATCGCGGTAACAACTTTTTATGTGTCGAACACGGCATACACCGGAACAGACAACAAACGTCTCCGGAACAGAGTTCAGAAGTACCTGAGTCCTTGAAGTAGGTTTTCGTGACGAATGCGACTGCGTTCGACGAAGCTTCCGGGTCGACCTTGCGCAAACATGAAACCATATTCAATGTAAGATAGAAAACTGGTTGTTCAAAACTTCAACTGTCTCTTTGAATCGCTATAAGGTAAACAACTTAGAGCCATCGTCAGTATAGCGGCCGGTGGCGCAGGGTTTCGCATTTGCAGTTGGTGCCCCGCAGTTTGTATGAAGAAAACCCTTATCAGCCTTTGAATGTGAAACTTCCCCGTTCATCCGTTTGACCCCTATAAGGAACCAAAACCTGAAGACGAGCCTGAAAACAACTTGCAACTTTTTATACCGATGTTTAGCTCATTTTGCTAAATAGTAATTTGGCTCACGGATACCTGCAACTTGAAGTGAATGTTGCTTGCACACCGGAAAGAATGGTAGAATCAGGAGTTGCAACAAACAGTGGTGTATTTACGTGCTCGAATGAATCGGGATAGGCACAAAACGTTAGAAGTGTTGGTGGACCGAGGAAGCAATTTGTCAGTCTTCTCAACGTAACTACAAAGACAAACACCCTAAATAGGGGTTCCTTATCAGAAAATGCGGCAATTAGAATTTCACTCTCTCTCACGCAATATGCCGTGAAAGCCATAGCTTGTATGGTACTTTCTTTCGTCATTGCCGCAACAAGGCAAAATGTGGATCCTCGTCTGGTTGAATTTGACATTCTGGTCTCAAAAACGATATGAAGATGTTTAGGCAGCGTATGTGTTTTTCTAAATTACAAAATATTTTGCTGCATCTGCTTCTCACGAATGGCACTAGGTAAAGATGTACACAATAAGTGACAATTCCAGTTTTATATGAAATAAAACTATGTAATTTGGCGAGATGTCAACGTCCAAGTGCAATAAAAATCAAGTACAGCACTCGCTGTGGCAGGGTTTTTTGTTTGCTTCTTTAGCCTGTCAGCCATGTGAACGTTCTTGCGCTTTGTAAGCCATGGCCTGTGCGTTGGTGATGACAAGCAATTTATTCCCGGTGCATTCAGCTGTCGTGTTGTTTCCATCTCACCTCTCACGAATCAATTCCCTGTCGTCCGCTGTGCTCGTATCACCCGATGAAAAAGAGTGGCGCGTAACTGACCGTCGCATTTTGATGACAGCATTTTGAAGATGGTGTTCGAACAAACGAACACAACCAGGTATAAAGAGCAATTGCAAAAGGAAGCAGATTGTAAATCCTGGTGTGAAAAATGCATAAATGTGAAAAGTGACACAACATCATTCCAAAACTACTGTATGGTAAGCTCCGGGCGAATGTGGGGTCGAAGCCAGTATGAACAAGCTGAAATGATTGTATCTTTACCGCAACATCAGTTTTGCTCAACTTGTTGCTTAACAACGGCTTTGAAAATGAAGTACCGACCAAAACAGCGCAGAGGTTTGGTTCAGAAACCATCTCAGCAATCTCACACACGTATAGACAGTTAGCAATTCGCAGCATTGAAAAACGTAAACGAACGTTTTTGATTCATCAGTCTGTTGTTTTTAATGGCTTATCTTTTAATCAGCGTTCCCTGCCTCCCGAGTTCTTACCAGCACGGTGCCACCTGGAGCGCACACTTTTATAACATCCGTGCTCGAATCTCATGGCATTTCGTTTTTAGTCCTGATGAAGATAGTTGTATCAACTGTCGAAAGGTTGGCAAGTTTTTAACGTGTTTTTATGTTTTTAGCGCCAGTAGAGCTTGATTGAAGGTTGTAAACGAAAGTTTGTTGAAAGTCCCGCTTACAAGAACAGGCCCTCAATACCTGTTGATTCTAGTCGCAATGACCTAATGCTATTTCGCTAGTAGAAATCGGTACACACGACAGGGCTGTGCATCCTGAATTCCTCTAGGACTGAAAACTGTATCATACTGCATCGATTCCAGCATATCGCCTTTGCAAAAATGCGTTTTGTTAGCTTTTAATATTCTTTTAACGCGGGTTATACACAAGCTAATTAAGCACAGGGAGGTATACTTGAGTATTTAAACTGATAAGTGGGTTTCATGAAAGAAAATATGCACAAAGTGTAACTTACCGATGCAGCAGGTAATGCTAAATCGTTGAAGTGCAGTGTTTGTGTTTGAAGCACATGCCACTGCTGCGAACAGCACTCCGAACATCGCATAACTTCGGATGCACAAATACGTTGCTTGGTGGTATGCATTACAAAAATATTCTTCATCTGCAAGCACAGATTTGAAAAAGGGTATGTCACCGGCTTGTTTGTAAAGCTCCATACTTCTCTAAAAGAATGTTTCATGTTTCAAACAAATTTTTAGCTGGAGTGATTCCTAATTAAAGGCTTTTTTGTTGGTGAGAAGCTAAGCGGTCATCAAGTAATTACTGCTGACTAAAAACTCTTTGTTTATGCAGCCCATTTTTGCCGAAGAACATCATTGCGAACTATCTTCGTGTTTCTTTGCTTACTTTCCATACACGAAGTCGCAACAATCGTAAAGTTTGCCAACCTTGTTTTCGTGATTCTTCAGTGGATTGCAAAACTTTTCTCGCACGGTGCGAAGCTGATGCCAAAAAGTCTTCCAAGTAGTGAATTTGAAGCAAAGCTTGCAACACTAGGAATATCAATATGTCATGGGTTGTCACAGAAATTGTACAGCGCATACTGTTAGTTAATTGACCAGTTGTGATTGAGACGCGCAGCCTTTCAGTTTCACGAAACACACACAAAAATCGCAAAACTTTCCACAACTGTATCGACACAACGTCATTGGGTAAAAACACTAGCTTTGTGATAGCAATTCAATTGTTTCTTATTAATATTTTGCTTGCTTATTCACTGTTCAGTACAAATTTTTTATCATCGACGTACGGATCCAAAAAAATACTGTTTTGGTCTCATGTGGTTGACTGCAGTAGGTGATACAATAACAGCAAGCCTCGTTAGGAACGATTTCAGCCCAGGCAAAAGCACCAATAAAACCTCCATAACTTAAAAATTTTTACCTGTGACAAAAACTGCGCTCTGAACCATATTGAAATATGGACTTCCGTATACAAAACCATGAATGGCATTCATGCAGGTCAACGCCATGGCAAGACTTGCTGCCCCACACACACCAACGTAAAGGCCGCTGCGAAAATAAGTATAGCGTAACTTGTACGCTTGAGTCGCGAAAGCCTAAAAATGCAAACTATTCGGAACTACAGTGTCCTCAGTTTTCATCTGAAACGCATCACCAGTGTAATGTTGACTTGATATGTACTTCAATTAAAAATGCATTTAACTCAGCATAGAAACTGAATTGGTTATAAGTTTTATAAATTGTATAACGTGGTGTTACCTAATGCTCCAATTTTGAAAGCAAATCAGTGTTATCGGCCTTTACAGTGAAATGTTTTATGAGCTTTGGCGCATTATTTTGCTTGTTGTCCACTTTTCCAAATAATTCGCTGTCGTATTCACACCAGAACTTGGCGGATAATTTTTTCCGTAACAGGAAAAGCATGATGATTTGAAAACCTCTGTCCATTGCGGCATTTACACGTAGTTCATCGGCGGCAGCTCTAAAAACCCAACAGCTGGGCATTTTAGTCCTCAGCTTTCAGTGTAAACGCCACTGACAACTAAATCTGGAGCTGATATAAATCGATCGGAATGGTGAACCTTTTTCCCGCTGATGGTATGCATAAGCCAGTTCGCAACGAACAACCGCTTTAAGTGATGCGACAATGAGTTTGAAGACTCCCATAATGGTGACTGGGGTTGCCAGATGCGTTTTGCAAAAATACCGGCCATTTTCTCAGGAGTGACAGATCTAGCCTGCATTCGTAAGCGCAAATTTAATAGTACGGGATTCTCGCATAACGTTTTTTTTAAAAAGAGCGCTTTTCTGACATTGCATTTATTTTTCGTGTTATTTTGTTTGTAATTTCATGAAGCTTCCACAATGATTGGTTTGAAAATGTTTCAAACAGTAAATAAATATAGGCTCTGTGAGCATATAGTCCAGGGATGAGAAACATTTTTACTATCGCGGGCCGCATGAATTGAGCATTATCGCTGGCGGGCCGCAAAATCAATTAAATTTATCGTTTTATCTTAAATATCTACCTTTATCTAACTATGATGAAGAGTGACTTCTCTTGACTTACTATCTAAGTAGGCTACCTACTTACCATGGAGCTTCGTTTTGAGGCAATGTTGTACTCTAACTTGGGCAATGAAAATACGGATGCGGGCCATACCAAATGTTCACACGGGCCGCAGGCTCCCCACCCCTGATATAGGCAATAGACTTTAGCCCTATTCTAAGCATTAGCAAAATAACCTACTTTAAATGAAAAGCGATAACTGCAGTGTTGTGAACGGAGGCGTTTTCTTAAACTAAAAAATAATGCACTAAGTAAAATCCCAATTTTACATGTTGTATATCAATTTCTGAAGTGAACATCTTTCTGCACAATTTGATAGTGCAGTATTTGCTTTTCTACGGTAATATTGGGTATTGTTTCAAGCAATTTGCTTGTATGAACACCCTAACACAAATAATAATTTCTTGCGTGCTACATTCACTTCAGTTTGCAACAAACATTTTCTAGGTCACATGAAACTCTTCAAAAATTTCTCACTACCTTCTGGACCACTAAGACTGGCTGAGAGATGACCTCCCAGTTGATTCGCTGGCCCTTGCTTGAGCCAGTTACAGTCCGCTGATGAAATAATGTGTCGTGTCTGCTCAATGCAGCTCGCGTGATTGTGAAAGGTTCGTTAGGTTCTACACATTTCTATGATTCTCCTGCATTCTACCTGCAATGGCCTACGGTAGTAGATCAGACAACAACCCCACCTACGCCGGTTACACGGTTAATTGCCAAAAGAAATGCTCATGCACAGTGTTGCCACTCCGTTGTTACGGAATGTACCAGATTACATGATAAAAAACACTAGATTCACAAAAAAACACTAGATTACAAAAGCAAACTTACACAGTGAAAATGGCCTTAAAATGCGTTGCAATGCCAACCATCGACATTGTGCAACTCATTGTAAAGCAGAGACAAAGAAAACGGGAGATAGCAGCAACGCTTGTGTTTGTTTGCACAGGTTACTGAAACTTAACAGATGACCAAGTGACTTCGCAGTGGTTTAACTCAAAATATAGTATATTGTCTTGTGTAATTTAAGATTTAATTAGGCAGAATTTTTTGCAAATTACAATTGCGCCAAATCAAAAGGTCTCAATTACAGTTACAATTACACAAAATTGTGCAATTAATTACATTCAGCTCACTCATATAAAACACTAGATAGCCATAAAAAAAACACTAGAACACTAGATGAAATGAAAAAAACACTAGATCTAGTGGAAAAACACTCGGAGTGGCACCACTGCTCATACAGATCACTTTTAGGACGACGGAAGATGCTGAGTATGACTAAACAACGGAAGAGGAAAACGGAGAGACAATGAATGTTGTTAAGGCACAAGTAACAATTTGCCCAACTTCGCTGAAGGAACTGTCTGACAAGATTAACTACTAGAGTTATTATAATTTGAGAATTTCTGCGTTAGTTCTTGTTGCAGTTACCGCAAGATAAGTATTTTCAAAATACCGGCTTCAGACACTGATTTTCAAAATACCGGCTTCAGGCACTGATTTTCAAAATACCGGCTTCTTACCGGCCTCTGCTAAATTAGCAGTAAAATACCAGCCAGGCCGGTGAAATACCGGCCATCTGGCAACCCTAGTGGCGACTCGTGGTATCTGACCCAATAGCTGGGTTCACCCACGCTCATAATCTTGTGCACTGTTTCATTACAAAAAGGAACATTGCTTCGCTTGCGTTTCACCAGTGACAATGCTTCGTCGTCGCGCAGGCAGGAACACCAACTGTTTAGTTTCATGGGTTCATGGAGTACACAACAAGACTGATCAAAAAAGGTGAAACAAGGTAAAACCGCTCGAAAAAATAACAGGCAACCTAGAAAGCAAATTTGTGTGCTAAAAATCCATCAGGTGTACATAATACGGGCAAACAGCACCCAAACAGAAAACATTGCACTCTGCGCACATCGCATCAGGTTATGGAATCGCAAAAATAAAATTATTTCGTTAGAAAAATGGATAAAATTTGTTGAGTTAAGTAACAGCGTATGAGGAAAAACATGCGTCCATTAGCACCAATAAGAAACGAGGGAAGCTTTTCTGATTGTTGGTAGTGACTGCATGCTTTTTGCATATTCGTTTATACAACCCTTGCGTAAGTTCTATTTCAGTATCATGCTGTGAATCAACAAGATTTTAGGATTCAACTCAAAATAATTAGAACTGTGTAATCATTGCCTGGTAAATGTAATGTTGCTGCTATTACCGAAACGGCTTTCCTTAACGATAGCTCAGACATTCTTCTTGAAATCATTTGATACTGTAACTTACATCACAAAGTCATGGAGACACGTCACAAACAACAACAGCCCAGCAAATGCTATGCTGCAGAGGATCACGATATGCACGGTCTCCAAACTGATTAACGAGATCCAGTTGTTGGCAACACTCTCGCTTGTCATGGTGCTCAGTAAAAAGTCCTTGCTTCGCTGACTGTGAACAGCATTCTCAAACTCTCGTAACCAAGTTCTGAAGCAGAACAGACGAGTCAATGAAAAACAGTAGTTTCTGTACAAACAAAATTGCGTCGAGCTCATTTCAAAAAATTGAAACATGTATGCAGCTTTCTTCAATGTGGAGGTATATTTTCCTGTGTTGTTTACTGTAGGTGACAACAGGCTACAGATCGTGAAATGTGTCTACTAACTGGGCGGCCGAGGTTAGCACTCTTGTCGAAGAAGGGCTATACTGCAATCATCCATGGGCAATGGATAGATCCTCAAACCTATTCATAGTTAACACTGTATACCACTTAGCTGTTGCAGATCCAAACTTTGCTTTTCGGATAACATTTGTTTTATTTGAAATGCGTCACTCAATTTTTATTTGGATACTGCATTCTTTTCCGAGGGTTTGTTTGCATGAATCGCACTGGCGTACACTGACAAATCAAAGTTTATGCATAGCGTTTCCTTAAAGCTATCTTCAGATAAATTTATTGCGGCTGTATCCTCATATTCCAGCGGTGCAAATTGGTTGAAGGTTCGGAAATGTTTCTCTTCATCCCGATGAAAAATTTTAATGGTCTGGGGTAATGTTGCAACCACTCCGCTGACGTTTCGCTGGAATGCGCGGTTCACCACGAAACGGAATGTGCGCGAAGAAAAACACTAAATATGCGTGGCGCGAACAAGCAATAGAGTGATCGCGGCGTGTGATCTCTATTGTTGCTTGCTGCCACAGTGCGAAACTTTGCGCACATGCCGCTCAGGCTTTCCGATCGCAACAGTAATAATTCAGAATCAGTACATCGACGGGAATGCGCTGCAAAAATATGTATGCACCTTTTCGCATGTTAAAGTAAGGTTATTTAACAAGTTTTTGTAGGCCGTTACAATCTTTTAAGTCTGATAACTCCATAATCTTGTTCAATTTTTCGTGTCGAAAGCTTGTTTTTAACATATAAATGATTGCACACTTGATTGTCTTGTATGCAGCATGCACGAAGTCGTAGCCCTAACTCTAAAGATAAAATCAACCAAAGCTTCCATGCAGGGGTGTAACGAAGTGAGATAGCGCCCGGGGCAAGAAGCAAGTTTGGTGCCCCCATGTTCGAACCTGCGATCTTTTAGAACCAAATGCACTGTATTGAAAAAAGTACTTGCGACATTGTTGGGATTTTTCGGCACCCTCACAATAATTCGGCGCCCAGGAATTTTGCCCCCCTTGCCCCCCGTCGTTACGCCCCTGCTTCCATGATGACAAAATATATTGCATCTTGGTGCAAAACCGTGAAAAAAGGTGATAACTCTTGAACTGAATTCCAGTTGTTCAGTTACACACTATGTGGAGGATCACGTGCTGCAGCTGCTAACCTGCTATATCGTCTGGTTACAGGCTAGCTTTTTTGTGTTTAACTGCTTCGAAAAGGACGTAAGCAAAGTGTGCTTGTTACTGGTTCGCCACGGCCTTCAGAGCTGGTGTTAAGTACAGTATGATAGACAAGTCATACAGCAACGCTCTGCAAGAGACAGATGTCAAATGCCTTTGAATTTGGACATGCGCTTTTTTGCAAGATTAAGTGTTAACATACAAGATAGTAGTAACACTAAAAATTCGTGAGGACCGATGTGATCGTTGACATCCATGGGTAATGGATATGTTAACACTTAATATAAGAACATACAAGATAGTAGTAATACTAAAAACTCGTGAGAACCGAAGTGATCGTTGACATAAATAATTTTTGAAGCGTTTCTTGACGCAAGGAGCAGGGTATAGTGCAGTAGTTACACGCAAGATCAGTTCGACTGAAAGTGAACTGTGAAAATTGTAAAGAAATAGGGTCAAACTGAGGGTAGAACTAATATTTTAAAATATTGCTACACAAAATTTACTTCGTGCGAAAAATGTGATGCAAAACTTGGTAGTTAGTAGTTTTGAGAGAAAGCAATAACATGATGGACAAAATGAACGCTGCTGGGTTAAACGCAACTTACAAAACGTTGCCGTGTTTTCCAGCATCAGAATCGTCCAGGAGAAAAACCAAACGTAAACCTCTTGCAGACAAAATCGAATGGTCGTTTTGGTCAATCCATCCAATGCTTGCTACAACAACATCATGTCATTTTCAACAAGGAAGCAACATTTAAGTTCTCAACAATATTAAGCAGGTTTAAGAATGAAGACGAATCTAACGCCGTTTTCACACACCTTTTCCACAAACACTTCCTGTTGACGACACAAATTCAAAAAGTTGGTCAACGGCTCCTCTGTCGAAGGCTGCATAGTTACGCATTGTGAAAACGACATCGGAACGAAACAGCTTAACTGCACTGAAAGTTCTGTATGGCCTCTATGCGGGGGTTGATCTCCACCTGCAGCTGCCGAAAATGCAGTCAGTAGTGCAGGAAGACTTAAGTTTGCCTAGTCTATTGATTATTTCAACGTATACGGCATATTCCCATTAATTTACAATGACCATCTCATGGCAAAGCGTGCCGTGCCCTGCAATTGCAGAGCGAAACTTAATCCGCCTTTTTCTAAATATTTTGAAAAACCCAACAGAGGCGTGGTTTCTTGTACAATCACCTTACCCACACGCACTTGTATCTTCAAGGGTTTTTCTCGCATTACAGAAAAAAAAATTTCAATCATCATGTAAGTAAAAATTGCCCTCTTTGCAACGCATTCCAGTTCAAAGTTCATATCAAACAAGTCATATAGTTTCTGCTTTAGGTCCAAAACAATTGATATGGCTTTTATTCATTCATTTTCACATCAGCTTTTCCTCTGGGGAGGGTGGTGGGGACAGCAGCCCTACAAGGACTCGAAATACCTCATAGATTTCAGCAATTTCTGATGGGTTCTGCTGACTCCACACCACGAAGGGGCCAAGCAAGGTCGGAGATGTAATCACGCCACCTGGTC
>JGI24021J15306_10004047_pt1 | contig 16871 bp, 13 predicted proteins | sample Ectturendosymbi1_FD_15306 | JGI IMG/M metagenome (IMG submission 15306) | reverse complement strand
TTGGTCAGTGGAGCGCATGGTCTAGTTGCGCTTGTGACGTTGCGCGGCCAATCGTAAGGATAGACATTGAATGTAGCCGCTCTAACATGATGTTATCACAGATGACTGCATCAAACAGTAAACGTACTATGTTATTGCTAATGTCAGCATGGGCGTCGGAAGGGGGGGTGCCTGGATTTTGAAATTTGACGCCTTCCTACTAAATTTTTAGCAAAAAAAGGCTGTTCTCTTAGCTTCGAGTAGGTAAAGTCAAATTTCACTACTTTCAGGCCTTCTGAAAAAATCCTTTCGACGCCCATGAGTGGCACCACCGGTGGTGTTGCCATTTCAAATCAGGGGGACACACAACAACACCGGGCCTACCGAATCAAGCGAATGCATTCCATGACTGGTCAAAATCATTTGCTTTTCAGTCCTTGCGTAGCGTCGAATTTCGCGTTCAAAATGCTGAAAGTACATGACATATCGTGCAATTCCGAGAAATCAAAACCGCAGTCATACGCTCGTTGGACAGAATTCCACAAATACCTTTGTTCCAGTCCACCCCAGCACCGCGTACGGCATCTCCTCGACAGGAACGACAATAAGGTCGACTCTCACAGCTTTAAATGAATCGTCATCTGCGTCATATAAAGATAAACGTTATGGCAAAGAAATAATGTAAATCTTTGGGTCGTTTCCGCTTTGGAAACACTGCAAGATAACAAAGCATAGCAAAGTATTTCAGTGTTCCACATATGTTCGCTTGATTGTCTTATTCAACGTAATTCAAAGTGGGCTACCCGACATTGGGCCTAACACAGATATACGTAAGGGTTACTTGTGACCAAATGTCAAGCCACGTGACTCACTGACACACGTGCAACCGTTCTTTAAAAAGCATTCAAGTAAAACTAGCAAACCAGATTAAAGCGTGGCCGGCGGTGTGAGTTGAGATCGACGCAGACAAGTCCGAAAAGCTACCCAACTTTTTCAAATTTGACTATCAAGTAAATATTGATCATACAAACCATCGGATGATTCGAGCAACCAGGACGGCTTGAACTTGAAAATACTGAAACACTTTTCATAGTGGTCCATCGTAGAATTTGACGACTGTCGATTACTGCGTTGCTGCGAAGCTGACGTAGATCGACCGGCACGTAAAAAGTTATCCTGGAAACGTGTTGATGTATCCAGCATAACATATACGAGAGTAATAAGACCCGTGCATCCAAAAAAGCAACGTCACCATTTTGCATTATCTTTCGCACACAGTTAAGATAGACTTTGCTATTGTATAACAAATCAAAAGGCGGTAAATTGCACAAGCATAGCTGTTTCAGTAAAACCTATTTCGAGCTTTAATTGCAGCAGCACTAGTCCTGGCATTTGGTCGTATTTCCACCTACGTCACAGTCCATCTCTCCATACGTTGTGAATACAACTACGATTGTATTCACACCTGTTCATTATCGTCCTTCGACGCAGATGCAACCCATAACGTCGCAGCGTTCCAATGCATGCCACTATTAAATGCAAACATTGCAAGTTGCGAACTGTTCAATATACGATGGGTCTTAATGCCGAGTTTGGTGTCGGTCTTGATCACTTACGCCTTTTATTCCATTCTAGCGTTCTCCATGTTGTACTTAGTCATGCCATTCATGCTCGTCATCGCTGTGTGTCTTCAGGTGTGAATTTAAGGGGCGTTTGTTTCAAAATTTTTCCAAACTTACTTTTTGTATCGGGACCTTGTACGAGTGGTAAAAAGGTATAGGTCAATAGCAATGGGGGTGAATTTTTTTTAAAGATTTTGTTGAAGAACGTAATTATGCATAATTGCAATGTCAGCTATTTTCCAAGAGTTATAAACCACCATTAGGTAAATACGTATGTCTACATTTACATATGTATATTGTATAGGTCAGTTAATGATGTACGCGTAAAAATGGGGAATCAAAATGATACGCAAAGGTTTCAACCTTGGGTCTCTTGGTCTTGTAGGCATTGGATTGCGCGGGCACTTCACGATACTTAATGAGTTTGCAATTTTAGAAGAATTTTGCATTGCTGGTGAGATTTTCCACAAAGTAACGTCAAAACAACTTAATTAAAAGCAAGTGCATAACGATTGTTTTGACTGTTTCAGGCAAATAAAACCAGTAACAGTAGTTGGTTAAAGTAAGTTGCAAACACCCTTAAGCTCAGCTTGCGATTCATCGGGTGCTAAACTGTATCTTGCGTACAAAAACTTGGTTCGCATGCGGCATTGTTTAAAGCTTCACAAATGCAGTAGAATTAAAATATGCCAGTGCGCTGTGATTGTATGATGAACAAAAACGAAGACAAGCTGTCAATCGATCAAGTTAACTCGAAGATGATGGTGTATAGCTATATACAGTACAACTCTATCAACAAACTGTATAGATCAGACCAGGGGTTCCCAACCTTTCTCTGACCATGTACCCCTTCAGCATTCTGACGGATCAGCATGTACCCCTTCAGCGTTTCGAAAGATAAGCATGTGCCCCTTCAGTATTTCAACAGATGAACATGTACGCCTAAAATTTCTTATGACAAAATATTTTGTCATGATTAATCATAGATATATTTTAAAATAAGCACATAAGGCTTTTTAAAATAATGTTTGTGGATTATGTATAAATTTTTTGAAATAAAAGATAAGTAAACATATATTTATCTTCTATTGCTAACCTTAAATGTACCCCTAGGGCAGTGGTTCCCAAACTGGGGGTAAATTACCCCCCGGGGGTAATACGCGATTCTTCGATGGGTAATGCGCAACCAAAATCACAACGTTGCTCGGTATTATGAGTGGTCACTGCAAAAGAAATTTTCGACCTGAAATACGAAAAATTTTATTGAGGGTAATAAGACAGAATCACTACCTTGGTTTGGGTAACCGTTCGAACAAGTTTGGGAACCACTGCTCTAGGGGTACATGTACCCCAGGTTGGGAACCTCTGGATTAGACCAACATAATAGGATAGTAGGACACAGAATGGTCTTGTAGGCTTGGATTTAGAATTCGAAATAGCCCCGCACTATCAGATTTTATATCACATACAAAAGTGGATAGTATCAAGCAGCGATAGCCGCGGCAACGCTACTTTTATGAAGAAGTAGCGTAAACGGTAATTAATATTTAACGGTTTGAGCTTTAGCAAAGCTGTTGATAAACAGCAGAAAAATGAAGCGGTAAACCTGGGAGTCTTGGTTTTTAGATAGACTTTCCAACAAAGCTGTTTTAACTACGCAATGGTGTTTTCGTAAGAAAATCAACATTCCTCACACCATTGGCTTAAAACTTCATGCCAGTACTTCTCAATCTTTTTCAACTCGCGGCCCACTTTTACTGACAATGTTTTGGCGGCCCACAATAAGCAGGCTTGTCCATGGGAATTAGATTCCCACTGATTGTCCCATGGGATGGGACAGAGGAGTAGAAATTTATCCCATGTGCCATCGTAATTTTAACGTCATATAGCAAGGAATTTTCTGAAGTTGAATACCAATCTTAGATGCTTACAGCACAGCAAGTATTAGACGTCGAGGTTCAGTGCCATGGCGTTGTAATGCGAGGCCCCCGAAAAAGATCGTTGAGCCTTTTTAGATGACAACTAAGAGAAGGTCTCCATTTTCATTGACCTCCTAATTTTAGGGGCTGGGGCGCCTTATCCAAGGCTTTGCAGAGGCTAGACATTAGACATGCACATGATATAACGTACTTATTACTATAGTTTCGTCGGAATCGCATGGGATGGGACAGTCACAAGTTGACATGGGATGACACAGAAAATGTGTCCCACGGACGACCCTGATTAAAGGTACTGCAGCAAATGACAATCAAACATGTTGACACATTTTTGTGACATAGAAATGAAATACTAACGACTGATTCAGTTTATTGGTAATAATGGGGAACTTGAGCGAAAATGCTTCTCGATAATACTAATACATCACACGTTTTATGAGGTGTACTATTTTCGCATGCTGCGCGAACCACTTGAAATAAGTTTGAGGTTTCAGTGGACCGCGGCCCACCGGATGAGAAGCGCTCGTTTATACCAAGTTACAAACGCTTTAACCAAGTTCGCAACAAAAAACACCACCTCTGAAATTACAATTCGCTCTAACAATATAATTTACCAGTTCAACTTGTGAGAAACTGACCTGCAGTTTATCCACGATCAATGACAAAATGCCTTTCTCTTTTCCATTTTCAGGATGAGATATCAAGAGATCGACGTCGTGGCCTTCCGATTTGCCTCTCCGAAAACCGCCCACAAGAGTTACAGTAACCCCTGCGAAAATGCAGTCGCAAACAAATTTAAAAAATGCCGCGAAGTTCATCGCGCCAACTGAAAAAAGTGTAGAGACCGTGTCTTAATGCACGGCACGTGTCTGAGATCATCTTTTGAATGTAATTTGCCTCTTCTACTGTTACAGGTGTGTTGAGATCGTAGTAGTAGTCAAGGCCTACAAAATAGAAGAAAGCTGTATCATAACCACGCCATCAATAACAAAACCGTATAAATTTAAAACTTTTCGTGGAAAGTAGTAGACTAACGATATACGACGGTAAGCACACAATCAATTATCCGAACATCGTGTTGTACGAAAAAATGCGTTCGTTATACACGCACAGAGTTCTCTTACTGCGTAAGTTTGCAGCAGAATCAGTTACCTAGGATTTGGTCGCTGGTAAGAAGGGCCTTTTGTTTTCGAACGTCATCAAGACTTCGCAATCCCAAATCAAAATACCATTTTCTAGCAGTTTGAGGCCCAACGCCGAAAATTCCGCAGAACAATTTCATGGATTTATAAAAGTCGCTGTTGATTACATTTTCAACTTCGTCAGAAAAGCCTTCCTCCACAATTTCCTAAGTAAAGAAATTATCCTTTTACTCTGCAAAACTTTCGAAGTCATTCTACGACGAAATTTGGGCCGCAGCTCCAGTTGAAACTAGAAATGAATCGCAGACATGACGACTTTAACGAAATATTGGTTGAAAAGAAAGTATATAAACCATCAACGGCGGTTTGGCCACACATCAGCTGCGACAAAACTGCGTTGAAAAGTAAACTAAGTTTTGCATCCAGTTGCAATAAAAACTTGCTCAACCAAAAACAATTTTGGCGCAGAGCACATCATTTTATAAATAAAAAGTGCTCATGCTTCTCTACTAATAAATCGTCCCTAACTACATGTAAGAAAATATTTAAACATAGTCAGCATAGCTCATGCACCACGGAAGCCAAAAGTGAGCAAGAAAGGGGGTCTGGCCATCAAACTGCGTTCGTATATTTCATGCATGGAAGGACTCGTCAAGTTGAACGGACTTTCGTTCATGGAATGCCAAATAATTTCCCAAATAATTTTTATCTATCCTTCATCTCTCACGAGGCATTCTTTGTGTAACAGTTATTGAGCTTGGTTTTGCAGCACGGAAATGAACAGGGAATAATGGAAGGTGACCACGAGGAAACCGCTCCAGGTATTCCTTCGATATATATCACTGGCATGAATGGTTGAAGTAATGTAATGACAGGCGCTTTCGGTGAAGGTGGAAAGAAAGGGGTCAGCCTCCCTAGTCTTGGGCTTCATCTACGGGTCCAAAAATGCCACAACAGACAAAAAACGTCCTAAACAAAAACGTTAAGTCTGGTGAACAAAATTAAAGGAAACGGGTGGACCTACCTCTTTGCACCAAAAAGCTCCGAACACACCCAAAAACTGCTTTGGGGTTTTTGTGCAGAACGCGGTTTTGCATGTAAGGGTTTCTTTACAACAATAAAAATTGAAATCTATTTTGAGTTGTTTATCTGCTGTATTTTATAAAGTATTTACTGAATAAAAGATATCTGAATCTGAGCAACTTCCGGGTCGAGCCACACACTTATTGTCACCATATTTGTGATTTGCGTCATAGACCATTTCCCTGAGAATCGAACACATGGCAATGATTTTGTTTTTATAAGTCAAGTAGGCTTCAGGTGCTACTCTGTTTTGCTTGCAACTTATATTTTAACACTTCAAACTTTAAGCAATCCCCTGTGGTTCATGCATAAATCCGCGTCTGCCTGTTAAATTCCTGCCTGCAATTATTTGCCGCAAACATCAACATGTCTGGTAGTTCAACAAAACCTCTATTCTGACAAACAAACAGGAAAAAGGTAATGCAAATTGGTTACATTGCAAAACCTTCCTCATACGATCGAGGACGTAACCAAATCAAAAGGCTTGGAAGTTGAGAATCGCTCGAGCTTCGCCACAATCGAAAGATTAAACATACTTCAAACGATTCAGTAACACTGGCGAATAGGGAGGCATCAGTTATTTTCATATGTGCCGAAATGCGTTGTTTGCTTTTTTCAACGTTTTGTGTTGAAACATCGCTTCTTGCAATTGTTTTAGTCAGTCGAACACTTTTTCAAAAATGCATTAACATAAAAAAATAAAAATTTGAATCGCAATAAAATTTTTAAGGTCAGATTTTGGATTCAGGTCAACTGATGGGAGTTTGGAATTACGTGAAACCCAGCTAAGGTAAAGCAACATTTTGCCTGTAGTTTTTGGCATGCAATCAGACTCGCAAATTTACCAGTTTTCTGTGAGTTTACTATTATCCAGTTTTTTAAGGTGTTTTAGGAACCCGATTCGGGTCCCTAGAATTTCAAATCGGGTCCCTAGAATCAGAGAAAATTATCATCGGGTCCCTAGAATCAGAGAAAATCGGGTCCTTACAGGTCCACACCGGGAACTAACATTTTCCTTAAAACAAACCCTGTATTATCTAATGACAGATTTTTCAGTGATTGCTTTAACCGCGCTCTTTTCAATATGAAATAAGCTGATATTGATTGCATCCGATAGTCCTGTGCATTTGGGCGGCAACTTAACAGATGATTGAAATGTCGGCATGCAAGCTTCACAATACTGTATATATGCAAACCACTCACATGCCATTAGTGCCAGCTGAGTTGCTATGCACCTGAATTGTGTACGCCCAGCAATAATGACGTCCAATCAGCACTGAAAAATCTATACCGGTTCGTGGATAAAATTTATAGGGACCTAAATTTTGGCGAAGGGTCAATCCTACGGGCCTGACGACAGCTGTAGCAAGCTGTGCAACGCGACAAAATTTGTTGCGTGAAAAGTATATTGCAGTAATAACAGGACGCCGTAAACAACAGCTGAAGCCCAGTGGTAACCTGGTAATGCTGCAAGGATGCCTGCACTTCGCTATGGTGAAGAAAAGGGAACTTATCAAATTTATTTGCCATGGAATAATCTCAACGCGTGAAACACACGTGCACGAGCTTTTTGATAAACGATGAGTATTTGCCTGAACGATCGCTTTGAACGTTACTGGGCATTTGTCAAACGTATCGTGATATTGGCGAGATTTAATGTATATAACACTGAGTTTCAACAACAGCAAACTGTACATTGCTTTTATTTTGACCGGTTAACGTAAAGAGTTATCAATGGATTTAGTGCTGTCCAAAGTCAATGACACCATTGAGGCGAACCGGCGAAAATCTGTTATATAGCAACTAGGTATTTGGCTGATAGGCATCAAAAAGGAAAAAATCAAACACTACCTAAAATATAACATCATCACGTGGGGACCACGAGGCGAATCTTTCCAAGTTTTAGGAAAAAAACAAGGAAACAATAAAATTAACAGAGATTTTTCACACTCGATAACGCAGTGCCCTTATTTCTGCTGCATGCACTGTTCTTGGAGGTTTGACTCCTCAAGTTTGTTCAGCGGGTGTTCGCGACTGCTGTAGCTATAATTTGGAAATGACTTCCTTAAGATGAAATTGGGCAAAGTAGCAACGATTCTTATGTGAAGCTTTATCTGCCTAGGTTTATATGCACTGGATGGAAAGAAAAAAATTAGTGTCTCAAGCCATTCGAGTAACAGCTTTTAACATCAAAAGAGTTTTCTTGTGCTAAAATCCATGCAACACTTTAGATGCACTTTACCGTGATCACTTGCTTGCAATGGCCGACCTTGGATGAATCGGTCGAATCAATAAACGGCAAATTTTGCAAATCCTTTACTGATTTAATTGGAGATGCACATGCCTTTAGGGTTGCAGAACCCCTGCGGAACGCAAGCGCCCGAGCTTCTCCATTCTTGTCCCCACGAAACAGAGCGTGTTGTTCAAGAACCTCCAGAGCTTCCTGCATGCAACAAAAAATGGAGATTGTGTTTTTTCAGGTGTTTCTATTCTGCAAAAAATTGGCACTCAAACAAACGATCTTGCTTCCTAAATCATAAGCAGGTTAGCCGAAGTTTATAACAGAAAAACACCAAAACCTAACCGCAAATAACAAGAGAATTGTTGTAAATGTAACGTACTAGTTTCACAGTTGAAGTTTGTCAAAGTTTGTCAAATCGATGACATGTAACTTCAGTTTCATATTTCACCGACACTAAAAGTCACGCCAAGCTGTCCACCTGGTGCCTTTGTTTCATGGTGCAAAAGTATTTTTTGTAGATGAAAATGGTGTGCTCTTACAAAACATGCACTAGAGTGCATTTTCATTTTCTTTCCAGCTGTAGATAATAAAGCAGGGTCTTGGTGGACTGCGTATACCTTGCTTCGTTTCCCAGTTCGAATTTATTAGCAAATTTCTACCACACTTACCTTCTCTATTTGTACATTCTACTACTTTATTGTTTCCTTTGTCTTTTGTTCGGTGTGTTATCTCTACGCAAGAGAAACTGCGCGATTTCTGTTTTTAATGACTTCTATCTGCTTTGTTTTTTCGTGTGATTTAACAAAAGCCTGCTGCCAACTAGCTAAAACGTGGACATCGTTTTTCGCATTTTACAACAGTTACGCATACGACTTCATCATTGACATCATGTTCGATGGTTGTGTAATAAATCTAACGTTATGTTGCTCCGCACGTCTTGTCTGAAACGTTCACAAACGTCTCGCAAGCTTGTCTTGTCTGAATGTCCAGATAGCTCGAAGTTTTCCCACTTTTTATAAGCCCTAAAAACGTCGATGATGCTGTCGTACTAGAAAATTCCAGGACACGGCCAAAGCTTTGATTTTCAATTGCACATAACGCGCGGCTCATTCCGCATAAGTCACCGATACAGCAAAAATCGTTCTGTTCATTGCATAAACGCTTAAATCTGCCGTTTTGTTTGCGGCTTTTCGTTTCTCCATTTAAATGAAAACGGCACAGTAGTCAAGCAGATGCTTCTGTTATGTTTATAGCCATTTATGCAAATGCCGAAGATAGCCTTCGTTGCTTCCTTCGCTCTAAAACGTGAACTATGCACCACGGCACGTTGAGTGCTGAATAGAGTTAAAATTTTCTTGACTGAGGAGATTTTTAGGCCATTTGGTACAGATCAGGCACGATCCGACTGGAAAAATAATAAGCGTCATTTCAACTTGGCCACTGTCAAGAGCAACATTATGCGATTGCGGTGCAAACGATACAGCATTTTCTCAGTAACTGCAGATAGATGCATACGTGTGAAAGTCAGTCCTTCGGTATGGACTTATTATGATAACTTCATGTGGCAAACACAGATTAGACATAACTTGCACTGCAGATTTACATAAAATAAGCAAAGACTTCATGTAAACGTGTGAAGTTGCGATTAATTTGCTATTAAGTCTTCATCCAAATAATTTGCTATTAAGACCTTAAGCAGTGATGCCAGATACGTACAGTTAGCTTTTCGTTTGGATGTTTCAAAGGAGTCCGTCGCTGGCAAGCATACATTGGCATTCGTCCTGGAGAAATCCGGGCTCGTTTCACCGAAGGTTCCGACACGTTATCAGTATTCGACGCTGGTTCCTTCAATTGTGCAAAACTTGAATATTAGGTTCACAGCTGATGCAAACAATAAACACATGCCAGCAGAAACGGAGTGCGTTCAAGAAGTCAAACATTTTAAAGCGGTGGAAAAGAAACTACGACTCGGTGATTCAGTGAAAAGCAAAATATGTGCTGCTACACTTGTAAATGCAAAGCTTGTTAGCTAAAATCAACAGCGTTGAGTGCAAGGACGAAGCAGTTTTTCTTGCAATAAACGCAAAAATAGTGCGTACACACAAAAATAAGTCTCACAAATAAACAACCAGGAACTAATAAGCTTCAACACCAGAAAAACTTGATATCACTATCCAAGTTTATTATAGGCCGTCTCGGATCATTCTCAATGCATTTTTAACCAAAAACAAAATAAAGTTACTCAGAGCGATCCGAAACGTTTCGATATAAACATGATTAGTGAGCTTCACTAGCGCTGATGAGGTCCATCACTCTATCCCATTTTTATGCTTCAAAGCAGAAACTGAGCAGGAATTTTTAACACAGCGTGAGCCCCAACATTATGAAATAGCTTATTAACAGCGAGACCAAAAACTAGTCAGCGAAACTTTGGAGCAATCATTCAGGCAATTAGTTTCACGGGCTATTGTACATGAGTAAGAATCGCCAACTTACATTATACAGTAGACACGCTGATGGTAAAATTTTCCTTAAAATTTTATTTACCGCAAGAAGTAGCAAATGATCATTCTTTATTGGTGCTAAAGATTTTTCTTTCATGCACAGTGTAAACCATGAAACATCTACTAATTTCTTGCCACGAAGCCTTCCTTTTTCAATCATCTTAACTTGTTCTGTCAGGTATTTCACCACTTCATCTCCAGTGCTGTCCTGCGAAATTAGGATCTTTGCTTCCCTTAAAAATGAGGAAGTTTGTTAAAAACAAATATACAATACAACGATCAGTAAATAAATTAAAAACAAAAATATTTTTATGTCACCGGAGTCAAGGGCATGCGTGTACCCCGGACAGGATGAACGAGCTTGGAATGATCGAAGAAAAATAATAATACTATTATTTCTGTTCATGTTCCTCATAGCACAATGTCAACAAATCAATGTTTTCTTCTGGGGATGACTTTTATTTCTTTTAATTGCCGACGTTTCGCCTGGTAGGTAGTCTTCCTCGGGGTAATGTTTTTAACCAGCTTACACGCAATTTACGAATAACAAAAAGCAATGGACAATGCGACCTTACAACGACAAGAAGTCAGCATGTAAAGGAATGAGTGATGGTTGAATAAAACTTACTGGGAAGCCACAAGTGGCAGATGAACATACAGCGATTACTCAAATAAAGGTAAAGTTGTGCAAAATACTCCAAAACTACAAATCCATGCTGGGATAGAACATGTGCATGAAACAAAAACACTGTATGAAGAATTGCAAGCAAGTGAACCTTGAAAACAGGTTATTGTACATTTTCAAGATGCAAACTAAGGCTGACAAAAGCCTTATTAGCACACACTGCAATCATCTGACTGCTTTCAATATTTAAAAAAATCAGAGCAACATAAACTGCTAAAGCAGTGGTTTTCAACCTGGGGACCGCAACCCCCATGGGGGTCATTTGCCTTTTTTCTAGGTGCAGCGAGAGCTTCTGATAAAAATATTCATAATTCCTTCTATATTCTATATTTCGTACATGGAACCACTTTTTGTTGTAGCCAAAAAATTAGGATCACCTGGCAAAAATGATAGCCTACTTTTTCATTCAAAATTGTTTTAAGTGTGATTATGTTATGACCATTACAAATTGTAGTGATTATGACCTTTACAGTACTGTTGCATTTGGCGATGCAAAAATAACTTTGTGACGTGAGAATGTGCTGTGTTTCTAAATTAGATATTTGAATGCGGTAGCTAACTTGGGAAGTTATTCTAGTTTTCAATAAGTTGTGCTGTGGAGTGATTTGCATATGGCGTGAGTCTCTCTCACTGATGCTGCTGTGTGCATGATTTTAATAAATGTGTCTTTGTTCAACATAGTCATATCGTAAGTTATTTTTAATCCTTGTGATTTTCTATTGTGCAAACACAACTGCATTACATATACATGACTAGAAATTTTTGGAAGGGGTTGTTAGGTTAAATTGAGTTGCAAAATGGGTCACGGCATGTAAAAGGATGAAAATCAATGTTCTAAAGCAGGGGTCTCCCAACTTTTTTGTCCGAGGGCCACATAAGCTCTTGCACAACAGTTTGAGGGCCAGACATCTTACGTATGTTTCTAGATATGTTGCAATCTACCAAATCAACAATTTTTAGTAAATATATTATTTTTTCATTATCCACAAAATGTCTTTGCAGCTAGATGAACTAACTTTGCGGGCCAAATGAAATGGCTTCATGAGCCAGATTTGGCCCACGGGCCGTAGTTTGGAGACCCCTGTTCTAAAGTTAAGTGGGGCACTTGCCTTTCAAACCCTTCACTGTAACCAATGGGGTAAGACAAGGGAAAGTTCTGATGACATATCTATTCGCTGTTTACCTTGCAGAGCTTTCAGTCCAGCTGGGCACAGCTCGAGTGGGATGCATTGTGGGAAATATGGTTGTGAATTACCTACTGTTTGCCAATGATATGTGTGTTTGGTCCTAGCCTCAGTGGTGTTCAATGCCTTCGGAATATTTGTAGTTATTATTCTGCTGATCACAACATTACTAATTTTAATTTAATGAAACAGTTTAATAGAGTTTTGGTCTTATAAGCCTTAAACATTAGTCGTTTCCTTGAATGGCATATCTGTTAAGTTTGCTGAGCAAGTTATTGATGTCTCATTTGAAGATTGACAATGACACTGATACCCAGAGACAAGTGACATCACTTTATTGCGCAGCTAACAAACTCAGACCCATTTTATCACTGCAGTTAAAAACGCTGTTTTGTGCATGTTGCATGCCAGCCAATTGTGGTGTGAATGCAAGCACACACTGTGTAGTACAGGGGTCGGCAACCTTTCCCTAGTCACGGGCCAAAAACGAAGTTTGCACGGTCTGCTAGGTTGTACTAATTTTCCACTAACAATTCCGTTCCCTTCACTGTTTATGATGTTGCTAAAACTTGGGAATTTATGGAATTTTAATCAGATTAACTCCTGATTTTCACAGTTCAAAACAAAAGCACAAAATACAACACACAGTACATTTATAGTACACTGCAGTTTCTCATAAGTAGTTCCTGATAAGTATACAAGATGTTGCAAGGAGGGCAGATTCATAAAATGTAATACCACTAGGCGTGCCATACAATTACTACAATTCGTAAAGGGGCTGCAGGCCAGATGATTTTGCTTGGCTGGCTGGATCTGGCCATAGGTTGCCGACCCCTGGTCTAGTGTTAAATCCTTCTGCATTGTTGACAACCCTGTCTGTCGAATTTTACGTTACAGCCACAGGAGTGTGTTTGCCCACATCAAGTTATCTATTTCAGCTGAACGTTTGATGCCTTGATTAGAAACAATCTGCATGCTTTTGGTAAACAATTTGCATCTTTATTAGCTTTTTCGTCTGATCACTTTGATTGTCAAATGCTTTTTATAAATTCCCATTTTCCCCCCAACATACAATGCCTCTGTATGACAATGATCAAATCCAACAGTTTCTGGTTCTTTGTTTCAGTATTTGTTCCTCTTCAATCTTCACTACATGTACCAACTAACACCTACCTTGTAATGTGTGGTGTGTATGCATTTCTATATCCTTATGTTCTTTTATGCAATGTAAAAACAAGAAACAATGTACAAATCAATTACAAACACAGCAAAGTAGATGGAAGCCAAGCAACATACGAAGAGTTGAGAGATACACAAAGAAGTGAGTTATGCACATAGGTGAAAAATAAGCAGCAATGCAAGTTAGGAAGCAAAAAGTCATACAGCAGCCATGATATGATATTATTACAATGAGGAAGAAAGTACTGGGAAGAAATGACAATATTGCGACAACCGTTTTGAACAGTACAGTGATATTAACCTCGTGTCTAAGTCAAACATGTAATTAAAAGAAGATGAATAAAAATACACACATGCTGTGGCATTTTGATGGGCTATACACTGTTAGTCTATCTCTATATAAACTGCAAACACTACTTTTCCAATACTCATGGCATGGATCATGCTCTGTTATCTATGCACATTGGTATTACAGCAGTGATAACACATTGTGTCCCACAAATCCAAAAGCAATTGCCTGCCTAAGTCTGCTAAAAATTACCCACATATGCTAAATATTACCCATGAAACTGAAGTGAAATGGCCTTTCTGTGTAAAAAAAACTTCAAAAAAATTCATGTGGTAAGAAGTTTACTGTCCCATTGGTACTAAAATAATTGTATGCTCGTTTTTGGTTGGCCCATATTTTTGTGGTCATGCTGTTTTCCTGGCCTATGGTTTGTAATGCTATAAAATAAGTTTTTGTGGTTTTGTATCTACATTAGAATGACCATGACAACACTGTCACTAACCCTGAACTCCATGTGGAAAATGTTTGGTAAATAGGAAAATCCATTACAAAATTCACTGTATTTTAGTCGTTCACTCCCAACCATGAAAGGTTGTGAAAATCCAGGGAAAAAGTTTTTGCTAAGGGGTATGCTACAATCTCTCACCTAAGTGCCTATGTGCCATAGAAATGGTCCACTGACATTAAATTTGCCCATCATCGTAGAACGACATTGCAACAGAGTTTAGGTGACAGTTATATGAATGATATGTCAATGGTCATCCACGTCCGTCAATATTTCCAGAACTAACTCAAGGATGACCCAGTATCCGTCTCTGACAAGATCTGGCTTCCAACGCAAAATTACCCCATTTTTCATGAATAGCTCGATATTCCAAACACATTGATTTTAATAGGCGTTTGGTGGTACAGAATTTGACGATGGCGTGAAGTAAGAGATTCATCCCAAAGCTTTTCGTCTGACACTCTTCAATGAAGGGCCATCGTCAGAATGGAGTGGAGATATAACCGAATTGGTTTAAAACAGAAAAGCAGAGTTCTCATTGGTTGAAACAATGTTGATTTCACGCAAATAAACAGAGTCCAGGCATCATAGTAGTGCTGATACTGGCTCTGTATGCGCAAAAAACAAATTGAATTACAGAACTGCAGCTGCTGTACACGTCTATCTATCTAACCTTGGATTGGTGCACACTTGAAATAGGCCACTGCGTCTGGCAAGGGATTTCAAATGGTTCAACCGCGTCTGATACAAACGGCGCTCGACGAAATAAATTCCAGGAACATCTTCCATTGCTGCAACTCCGTTCACCCAGACGGTCAAATCAACACCCGATGACTGCAACAGCAATTTAGCCTACCAGAGAACAGAGATAAACAAAACGAGTGTTTGGTTGTCACGTGATTTACCATGTGCGTGGTTCCTTGCTAAGTCAGGGTTGCCAATTTAGCGGATTTTCCGCTAGATCTACTGTAGCGGGTTTTAGTCCTGTCTGGTGTCTCGCTCCAAATTAATTGGTCTGGCGGCCTAATTCTGCTAAGTTCTAGCGAATAATTGGTCTAGCGGCCTATACAATTGGTCTTTATTCAAACGGATTCTAGCGGAATTTTGCAATTTTTCTAGCTTGAAAGGTATGTTATTTTAGACTTGGCAACCCTACTTGCCTGTTTCGTTTCACCTGTGAAGTTACTTGAATACAGATATATGTGTAAGTTTGAATCATCGCAAAAAGATGAAAGCAGAGGCCTGTCTAGTTGGCTGATTCCTCGAAAGCCTATAGGAAACCTTGAGCTTTTAATTGTGCGAGAGGGTACAGGCACTCTGGTCAGTCAGTAGCTAAGTAGCTACTGTGTGCAGTACAACTACAAGCAGAATCAACAGTAGTCTAGTAGTTAGTAGTAGTACCATAGCCGATATAACAATTGTAGCAGGGGTTGCCAAATATTCAGAGAACAAGAGCTACATTTCTAATTGTGTTACCACAAAGAGCCACATCATACACAAACACATGAGCACACATGAACATCACCCCATCTCTTCCTCACTCACACACATCTAATCTTTGCTTAGCTAGATGAATTGTAAATATCACACGCCGACATGCCAATGACAGAATTTTAAAAGCATTGTTGTTATGCATGTTATTTAGTGGGAATTATGGTAATTATGTAAGAGCCGCATGAAACCAGGCAAAGAGCCACATGTGGCTCGTGAGCTGCGGGTTGGCCACCCTGAATTATAGTGACCATGATGGTAGTACTGCACTTCTCTTGTGATGTAACTGACAACAGCAGCCTGGCTTTAAGCCTGCAATTTATGCAACAGACTGCTTTATTTGTGTCGTGAGTTCTGTACTTCTTCAAAGGCTCACGAGTTTACTTTTCAGGCTTGGGCAATATTCTGTTCATCTGTTGTGCTACATGCATCTGTAATTTACTGTATATAATCTCATATTTGCCTGAAAGGTAGAAAGCAAAATTTAACATATCATAACATCTTAGTTTCACCACTAATCGACCTATCTTGATGCTGTTTTTTTGGGTTTTTTTCTAAATAAGGCCTCAGAGGTTTCAAGCAATGTTGAACACGAAACCACGCTGTGCTCTCATCATAGGCCATGCGATTGACAAGATATTTAACCAATGCATAAGGTAACACTGCACAACTGAGGCAACAATGAATCTTACAGAAAGAACGAGGATTGGGCTACACATTGAATAGCTACACATCGATACGGGGGCAAGTGGTAGGCAGTGATGGTGGTCAGTATGTTAAAAGCAACTAGAATAAGAACAGGTAAAATGTCATCAAACTTGCACACAGGCCAATATGCTGGCACCATTTCCCTTGGCCACAGCCAGGGACAGACGCTGGTGGAACCACTGGCGCTCCCTGGGGTCACCAGACACATAAACAAGTTTCTTTGAAAGACCACTCAAAAAAGGGGCAGTGGACTTGCCACACACACCAGTGGTCTCAATTGCCACTGGTTGAAAGTGGTAATTGCTTTGGAGGTCATGATAT
>JGI24021J15306_10004046_pt1 | contig 16873 bp, 11 predicted proteins | sample Ectturendosymbi1_FD_15306 | JGI IMG/M metagenome (IMG submission 15306) | reverse complement strand
CTTCCAGTTCCTCTTTGCACTCGAAGCATGCCAGCATGGTGCACTACGCAACAGATATGTGAGTTTGGGGATGGAGAGGAAGTTTTTCAAGATGAAGAATGCTTGATGCTGTTCAGCTTGCTCAAGATTTTCAGTTATGCTGTCGAGCACTTTGATTTTTGCCTTTTAGGTGTAGTGGGGCAGATTCCTGGTCCAGGCAGATTCCTGGTGCTGGTGAGCATGGTCTGTGGGTCTCCACCAATACATCCACCATCAAGGTACCAGATGTTTAGGTTAGCTTTGATCTTGGATGTTACTTCATTGATGGCAAGGGCAAAGAGGGCTGGGCCGAGGGGGTCGCCTTGTTGGACACCGGTGGCCGAATCTGGACTGAAGTTTCCATGAAAGAAAGAGGGATGTTTTTGAAGAATAACAGTCCCATATGAAGGGGTAGATTTCTGGGAGGTGTTTTTGAACTTCTTGAAGAAGTCTCGGCGTATGCTGTTGAAGGCATTTTTAACATCAAGTTTAAGGAGAACTTTGTTCTTGTGGAGTTGGCCCAGGAAGTAACGGGTGGCGTGGACTGCAGCTTCACATCCCAAGGGAGTGCCTACCCCTACTTGGGAGGGCAGGAGGAGTTTACGGAGCCTTGGAATAAAGGGTCTCAAGCAGACTTTTAGCGACAAGATGTCGGTAGGTGCATCCTACGGCAATGGGTCTGGGGTTTCGTTGCTTTTGCAAAGCCCATGGAGTTGGTCACCATAGAGGAAAAGCCTGAGGTCAGTTGGCAGATGACCATCTGCAAGGTAGTTGATAGTTCCGGTAAGCTTGTGAGGAGAGAAGTGCTGGCATCACCCGCTGTGATGGAGATGCAGTCTTTCAATATTGTGGCCTTAGGTCGTCTGGGATTGCCCCTGAGCCATGACATAGGTAGTGTCTATTTTACCGCCGATATTCTGCCGGCAAGATATAGGTACTAACTAAGGTTGTGTCTATTTTACCGCCGATATTCTTAGTGACTTTAGTGACTTTTCTTTTTACTTTTTTAAAAACTTTTCCATTAGGTGTTACCTTTAGGGTTCGGTTAGGGTTGGGGTTAGCATTATATTATTCTAAGGGCTTTGGTTTAGCATTAGGGATTAGTGTTTGGGTTAAGGGTTTATGTTAGGGTTAACATTAGGGGTTGGGATTAGGGTTACTGTTACGGGTTAGGGATTAGTGTTTGGGTTAGGGTTTATGTTAGGGTTAACATTAAGGGTTGGGATTAGGGTTACTGTTACGGGTTAGGGATTAGTGTTTGGGTTAGGGTTTATGGTTGGGGGTTAGTGTTAGGGTTTGGTATTAGGGTTAGGGCTTAGCTTTAGGGTTTATTTTTTGTTTTTACTTCGTTTTTGCCAAGCTTTGGACTGGCGGCACAACAGCTCCAGCCAAGCTGTTGCCATCAGCATTTTGGTGGCATAATAGACACTGCTTACAACATAACATTCTATACCACATGCAGACATAGAAAAAGAATTGTGCATTTCTTGTCAAGATCAATCATAAGCTCATTGTGGTGGTCAGTTGTAGCCATGACATTCGTTGAATTAAAAATTGGCTGTGTCTATTTTGCCTTGTGAGTCAGAAGCACTGCTGGTGATATTTTACTTTAGCATNACACAATTGGTTATAATTACATGAAAAGTTGAGAACGCATGACCTGCTTAGTTGACCACAATCTGGAACGGCATGAATCTAAGGGATAAGTGTTGNCATTGTTTCCGTGCTGGCAAGCTGTTANTGGCTTCTTGTCTGTGTCAACTGTAGGCTAAATTTAATCCTGACTTAAATCCAAAACCCTAACAGTTGTCTTTTTATGTATTGTCNTTGTCACATAACCACTTCAACCAATCGCATCTGACAACAGGCAAAATAACCACAAATTTTGCCNAGAGGCAAAGNAGACACAACCGAATATATAGGCTAATGTACAACTGAGTGAGCGGATTTGGATTGGATGTCGGAGTCCACAATTTTTAATTTTCGGATATGGATTGGATATGGAGTTCATGAAAAAGTTTCGGATTGGATCAGGATTAAAAAATTTCTATATCCGTACACCACTGCGACGAACCCTACTGTGAGTCGCTCGGTTCNTTGAAAAATCAAAATCTGCACAATCTCTGCGTATCTCTGTGCTAGCTGCTGAAAAATTAGCTACATCATCGTCCAACTTGGGCAAGCATGGTGATTCAGCTCCCGAGAAGAAAAACGACAGCTCCAACGTTAGCTTTATCAAAAATTGTGACGATTCTGCGTCTTGGCCCAAACACCTTTCAACGACTCAGCGAGATTTTCAATCATGAAAGATCCACATACCTAAGGTAGATTTGAATTTTGTATTTCCTAAATATGGAGTCGACTGGAAATTTACAAATTGTTGTTTACAACGTAAATTGTCTTTTTATCTAATGGATAGATCATGCAAATGTAATGGCTTTGTTTCGCTCATTAACAAAATTGGTACCAAAGCAGCTAAACTTCCAAAAGATTTCGATATTCAACAATGTTGTTGACTAGTGTTTCGAAAAAAAAATACGAAAAAATTTCTTACTTTCTATTTATCAGAGCATAGGCGACTATAGGCTAAAGCAGCATAGCTAAATCCCTCACTAATCCTGTAAGCTACTCCTACTTGTTTGCACTGCCATGATTTTGTAATGTTCTTATCGTTTGCTTTAACATATTTATATGCCAACAGACATGCTTTCTTTTCGTTCAGTGAGCACAATAATTGTGATAAGAAATCACATGGTCCATTTCGAGCACATTCCTTCTCTATAGTAACCTATACACTTGCACAAAGTACACTTTATGTTGACCTTACTTTAAAGCTAAAACGTTAAGAAGTGAAAATTACTTATCCCGGGTGCGACCATAGATTTCTTTGAAATCATTTCCTCATTACACTGTGGAAACGTTTTAGATAGGTTGTCACGATGTACAGTGGCCAGTGGAATATCTATTGTTTGCCGCTTGCCTCAATTAAGTTCAATGTTTGCTTCTTTAACATTATAAAAGCTTTATTTAGGTTGTGAAGGTATAAACAGTTGCTTTCAAATCAACTCCCTACGCTGGAGGTACAAACAGTTGCTTTATAAACTAACCCCTACGCTGGAGATACAAACATTTTCTTTCTGAAGCCACCCCTACGCTGGAGGTACGAACAGTTGCTTTCTAAATCAACCCCTACGCTGGAGGTACAAAAAGTTGCTTTCTAAAGCCATCCCTACGCTGTAGGTACAAGCAGTTGCTTTCTAAACTCATCCCTACGCTGGAGGTACGAACAGTTGCTTTCTGAATCAACCCCTACGCTGGCGGTACAAACAGTACCTTCCTAATCAACCCCTATGCTGCAAGTACAAACAGTTGCTTTCTGAATCAACCCCTACGCTGCTGGTACAAACAGTTGGTTTCTAAAGTAACAACTAAGCTGGAGGTACAAACATTAGCTTTATAAATCAACTCCCTACGCTAGAGGTATAAACAGTTGCCTTTTAAAGCTATCCCTATGCTGGAGGTACAAACAGTTGCTTTCTGAAGCCATCCCTACGCTGGAGGTACAAACAGTTGCTTTCTAAATCAACCCCTGTACTGGAGGTACAAACAGTTGCTTTCTGAAGCAACCCTACGCTGGTGGTACATCCAGAGATGCCACTTTTGACGTTATAACATCAGATTTGATGTTTTCAGAATTTTTTTTGATCTTTGATGTTAATACTACAAATTTGATGTTGAAAGCGATGTTACTATTGTAAGCATCAGTTTTCTTGTTTTTCAAGAATTTTTGCAAGATACTGTAGTTGTTTGCGAGTTTGCCGCGCCCGCCTTAAATTCAAATCGTCATTGAATTCGTTTCTGCCTTGTAGGATACACTAGTTTTTCAAAAGCCAAAGCCAATGCATATAAATAGGATCGTGTTTTTGAATTGGTAGACATGACACTGATTCTGATTTTCCAGATACCTTGCCAAACTGACATTATTTGACAAAACAACGTATCTTGTATAAACGACGTCTGCCTGCAGTTAGTTGCCCTGATTTGTTTGTAGGCAATCATCTGCTTACCTCGCATACAAAAACCTGTGAGCGAATGTTATGTCATAGAGTAGTTTATGAGGACAATTGCAGAGTGGTATGAATATTGCACCTTACTTGATGCAGTCGGAGGGCTGTGCATCCCAGCGAAGAGTACAGAGAATTTGTGTTAATCAGAGACGAAGTAGTGACTTGGGTTTCCGAACTTTGGCAAAATTGCAAACTTCATCGGTTGATTTCTAGTCTTAGAGAAAATGTGGTTTTATGCTGAAAAGTGATATCAAAAGCTGCCCTTCTGCGACAGACCTCTTTTTTCCAGGCTAGATGCGCCATTGTGGGATAGTATTGTGCAGAAGAAGATACAGAAATCTTTACAACTCTAAACGATTTTTTGACAAATGCTGATGACATTGCTAAAGAGTTATTAGACATTATAAGTCAGCATTTGAAGGATTTAGCTTAGACTTTGACTATGTTATTTTCTGAATATGAGGACCCTCAAAATGAAACTGCATAACAGCTTTGGTTAATAAAATGATTGTGATAATCTGGTCTATTCATTGCGATTGTGTGTTGCCCGTTCGTAAAAATTTTGTGTTTTTTGCCGGTCTGCTGGTGTAAAAAGGTTGAGAACCACTGTTCCATACTAATATAAGTGAAAATCTATCAGAATACTAAATAAATATGTCAGAGAAATCACACAAAACTTCAAACCTGCATCATGTTCTTTTAATTTGATTTTTAAAATTTTTATTGCTTGATTTAAATCACTGATTTAAAGCAATCAACCCTGCTTCCCACTCAATTGACCATGTTCACGGCAGTGAGAAAGTCTTGAACTCAGTCTTTCATGTGGCATGAAACTAGACAAGTTTTCGAAGCCAGATGTGATTTTTTAGTCATTTAAAAGCGAAAACCGGTTACGGTTGTTTAGACAGTTGCCTAAGTGAGTTGTAAGACTAAAATTTGTCATGAAAAGATCAATGAATACAGTGTCAACTTTTGCCCAGAACTAAGAATAAACATAGAAATTGCAAAAGGTAGAGTAGCACTAACAACTATCAGACTTAAGTGCTATTCTTAGCGCAAATCCTGTTCGTGGTGTATCGTGCATTCAACACCAAACCTACCAACTGCTGTCCAAGTGGTTGTTACAACATCCCCTCCTTTTACAATGAACTGCACCGATAATTATCCATTCTTTCTGTGAAGGGTGCACTTGGCATTGCCTTCACATCCTGGTCACAGAACCATTTTGTTTGTTGCAATGTCTGTTGTGAGTGGCTGAGCAGCAAGCGTACTGTTGCAACCTCTCCAGTAGTGTTGCATTGATTATGTGATTCACTATGAACGAGATGTGCGTGAAGAATAACACCATAATATATGTAGCGCGAGCAAGCAATAGTTAGAGAGATTGCGAGCATGATCTCTGTTGTTGCTTGCTGCCACCGTGCAAACCTTTGCACACATGGCGCTCGGGATTTCCGATCGCAACAAAATGGTGCTGTGACCAGGATGTGAAAGTCGTGCCGAGTTCAGCCTTCACACAAAGAACGTGCGATCAATGCNGTTCGTTGTAAAAAGGAGGAGATGTTGTTGCAACCTCTCTGGTGGTGTTGCGGTGANTGTGTGATTCACCACGAACGGGATGTGCGTGAAGAATAACACCATAATATATGTAGCGCNAGCAAGCAATAGTAAGAGAGATTGCGAGAATGATCTCTATTGTTGCTTGCTGCCACTGTGCAAAGCTTTGTGCACATGTCACTCGGGATTTCCGATCGCAACAGTACAAAGCATCACTCTNGCAGCAAGCAACAATGTCAATAGGGACCAAATGCTGTGCTCANTCTTCTTTCTTATTGTGCCACATACACATAGGTACTATTCTTAGCACAGATCCCCTTCATAGGCATGTCATATTTTTGTGATTGAAAACCGGGATGCTTCAGAAAAACAAGCCCTATCAGATAAATTGGGTTATTTCCAACTTGGAGTATGCAGCCATTTTGGATTCTTGTAGTTACGACACCAAGAAAAACATAAATATTCTAATGCATTTTACTAGGAAACAAAACACAATGAAACAAGAAAAACCAAGATCACGCATCACTCTTCAGCAATTTGCCTAAACAAACCAATCACAGNATGCTTATATTCATGGGTTATGCTGGATGACAGAATGCCTAACTGCGATTTTTTTGGTCGACTGACCTGGACCCTGGGACAANGCATTTAAATTGGGACTTCCCTGGCTAAAAAGGATGTATGGTAAGTCAACTCTTCCATGGTGTATTGCGCATTTAACACTGCACATGGTTGCAAACTTGCAACACTATAAACAGGTTGTTTTTAAGAAAAATGTTGGGTGTATGATATTGACCTGTAGGGACCTGATTTCTCTGATTTTAGGGTCCCGATTTTCTCTGATTCTAGGGACATGATGATCATTTTCTCTGATTCTAGGTACCGATTTTCAATCCTAGGGACCTGAATCGGGTCCATAAAACACCTTTAAAAACCCTGCTATAAACTAAAACCTGGTTTCAGCTTCTTGTGATAGGAAGGTGTGACGTAAGGTTGCAATGCAGCAGTGGTGATGTATTCAGTATCTACACAACCACTGTTACAGGAACTAAGCAATACAGTTGCAAATGATGCTGTAAAACAAGTGTGTTTTCCTGATGACAACTTTGCAGTTAGACCAGTACAAGGCTTTAAAAATGGTGTGGTTACTTACAGGCCAAGGGACCAGCCTTTGGATACTGCTCAAAACTTGCGAAAATCATCCTAATAATAAATAAATGAGAACCAGGAAAACCTGCAGATGAAGTTCTTGAAAACACAGGCATAAAAACCACAGACCAAGGTGAATGATGCCTTGGAGCAAGGGTTGGGACAGATTCATTCAAAGGTCAGTTCGTCAAAGTTGATGGTTGAGTGTAAGACATAAAACAATTTTCTAGTTATGTAGCTAATGGTCTTCAAACAGCATACTCAACCTTTGCCAAAGGAATATGCTCCAGATTAACGTTTATTCATAAGCACATGATGAGTGAAAATGAGGTAAATGCATTATTTGAACAAGCAACTGCACCATGAGCGCTTGTATATAGAGAAATGTTTGCCCAGGATATTTCAAGGTGTTTTTGGGACCTGATTTGGGTCTCTAGAATTGAAAATCGGGTCCCTAGAATCAGTGAAAATTATCATTGGGTCTTTAGAATCAGAGAAAATCAGGACCGTAGAATCAGGGAAATTGGGTCCCTACAGGTTTATACCAGGTACCTAACGTTTTTCTTTAAAAAAAACCTGATTTGCTTGAAGAGTATCACTGTCAGTAGTATCAGCAAAATCATTCTTACTGCTTGGGCAAAGTCTGCCTCTAACATGAAGTCAATAGATAAACTAATCCTTTAGGGCAGGGGTGTACAATCTCCAGCCATGCTTCATGCAGCCTTTGATAAAAACTTACGCAGCCATGCACACTGCACATGTCGTTCAAAATAATAGTTGTGGTAGCCGTGCATTAGAAAAACTATTTGTCTAATATATTAAGATGCTTGGTAGAAAGATGGCAAAACAGACATGTGCGAAAGCAGGCTAGGCTCAGTGTGTGGAAGCAGAACAGAAACAATGCGAAGAAATTAAAAGTTTAGCCACCTTGGTGGCTGTAGTTCACAAATACAGTAGATCTCGGTTAATCCAGATTCTGAATCCGGATTTTCACCAAAACCGGATAAAACTGGTGGTATGAACGATTTCTTTCGCTTTTCTTATAAAAGTCTTCGGTTTATCTAGATTTTTTAATCCAGATCTTCGCCAATACCAGATAAAATCTGCTCTTTTCACATCTCGTAATCCAGATTTGCCAGTGAAGTAAGTGCACTGACTGGTCTTCAAGAAAGATTCGGCAGCTTTCAGCGCAACACATGCGTGCTCATGATCAACAACGAACATTTAGGATTATTGCAACAGCGGCAGCAACTGCATGCAACATTCGACTAATTGTAGAGACGATTATTGCGTCACACACGAGCATAGCTTATCACGTTGAACATATCGCTGAGGAACGCTGCCGCACCAGGGTTTCAGTGTATTGATTAGTGTTGAGTTTGCGTGTGAAGTGTAGAGCATTATCCCTGAACGTATTGTACTCGGTAAGATGTTTGGAGGGCATTACCTTCCAAATAGAGTAAAAAGTATATGCATCAGTCCAAAACCCAAGATTTTTTCACAGCCAAGTAATCTAAAATTATTAACTTAAGATTGTTCCTAACTGCCTGGATATCGCGATTACTAATCTGATGCACCATTATAAATACATCAATAAATTCGTTTTGCTCCTGTGAAAATCTGCTGTTGCGTTGTAAATATGTTCAATTTTAAACGATTCTCACTGATATCTCAGTACCAAAATGACGTCAGGCTATAGAAACAACCATCTTCAGTTAATCTGGATCTTCGCCTGAACCAGATAAAATCGTCGGTCAAATCGAATCCAGATTAACCGAGGTTTATTATATAAACATGATGAACCTGGCAATGTAAATAGTTGTGGGTTGTGCACCCTTGGGCTAGGGGCTTATTATCAATTTCTTAGCCATAAATTGCCAACAACTATTGTTAGATGGCCAATCAAGGGCCCTAAAGATGGTGAATTTTCATGTAGTTTATTTTAGAAGAACGCAAGAAAATTACCATTTCAACATTTTTCTGTGGCACTGATGGCATCATCCAAAAATCCCTTGAACTTTCCAGTTGTGACATCACACCAAACAAAGTTCAATCCCTGAAGTTCCCAATTTTTCTAAAATCAAAACTAGAAGACTTTCCACATCTTTAGAGGGTATCTGGACAACTGCCACCTAGGATAATGCATTTCACGCAATGACATGACCTGTAAATTGAATTTACACTATTGTGTCAATAGAAGAGAGGAGTTCTTGCAGCATGGCGGTTGGGAACCACTGTGCCATGGTATTATTGCTTCAACACAGTGCAGCAAAAGTGAGTTTCAACATTGCTATTGCTACCATGTTTCTTACAAATCAAAAGCTAAGGTGAAGCAAAGCACCAAATTAAAATGTATGGAAATAAACGGGTTTGAGTAGGTGGAATGTATGCACTGCAATAATGTGATTGAGAGAGTTTTGCTGTGAAAAACTTGCAAAGGCTCATAACTGACTTTAATAATGTTTGTGAAGATGTAATGATATCAATTCTCCACGACATTCTCTACTCAAAAGTATTAAAGTTGAAGTGAAGGTTCTTTAAAGTGGATGAAGAAACTTTCGTTACACATGTTTGTGATTTCAAAATTTTTGACAAGAAAGCAGTACCTGGTGAAGTTAAAATGTCTTTGATGAACATAAATATGCCACATATGGTAGCTTTTTGGGTGGCAATTGCCCTAGTTTGCAGTTGTCTTAGGTGGCAGTTGTCCAGGAAGCACTTGTCCTGGGTGGTGATTGTCCTAGACCAGGAGTCGGCAACCTACGGCATACGTGGCACACTTGGCATGCCAAGCAATTTCTAATGGCATGCAGAAGCTCCAATGTTTTACATATCGTTTTTTTATGATTCACAAAGAAGGTATACACAAAGAAGTATTTACCTTGACTTGTATCAAACTACGTATGATGTTGTCACATTGAATGATTTGAAACGTTTAGGTCGGCACACAGTTAGCAAAAGGTTGTTGATCCCTGTCCTGGACTGTGCCAGTTGTCGAGGTGGCTGTAGTCCTAGAGCCCTTTGCAGGGTTTAAATAGCTCTCTATCTCGATTGGTTGGTGAATTATGGCCAAATATGTCTTGAGCCACTGTTGTGGCTTGTGCGGATATTGAATGGTTAACAAATATTATATTTTTAAATAGAAATGTGACACTAGTCTAACAGCATTTGGAGACTATTACTAGAGCTGTTTCTGTAGTTGGCCTGCTGAAAAAATTGCTTGTGGAAATCGATTCAGTATCTTACATTCTTGCTGTATTGGGTTCTGAACAAACACCTTTTATACAAATACTTTCAGTTATCGCATCCAACTGAAAAGTGTTGGTTATAGATGAAAGCTATGCTTTATCTTGACTCTGGCGTATGTGTGTGCTGACCTGTCTGTGTGGCTGAAAACTCTGCTGGTTGTTCTTAAGAAGAGCTATGACTTAAATCATTAAAGAATGGAAGCCAATGATCATCCAGGAAGTCTTGTTGATTCACCTGTAACATCTGGTTCTACTGATGTACGAATTGCAGATCAAGAGCCAGAAGTGGACAAGTATGGGTTTACTGGTGGCAAGCAGTATACAGTGCATAGTGTGACTGACATCAGCTCTATTGAAACAGTAAGAAAGAGAGAAGCAAAATGGCTTGCAATGATAGCTGACTGGAATAGGTGGATGTCAAGGAAATTTTCGAAGATTAAAAAACGATGCCGAAAAGGAATACCTTCATCTCTTAGAGGCAAAGTGTGGCCATTACTTTGCAGAAGCATGGACTTAAAAGAAAAAAGCCAATTGACATTCTATAGTCTTGCACAGCAGGAAATATCTGATGTTATTGTGGATGAAATTTCAAAAGATTTACATAGACAATTTCCCTTTCATGAAATGTTTAATGATCAGAATGGAACTGGTCAACAAGATCTAAGGGCTGTTTTGCATGCATATGCTGCATTTAATTCTGCAGATGGATATTGTCAAGCACAAGCGCCCATTGCAGCTGTGTTGTTAATGCACATGCCAGCAGAAGATGCTTTTTGGTGCATGGCAGCTATTTTTCAAAACTACATCCCTGGATATTTTAGTTCTGGTTTGGAGACTGTGCAAGTCGATGCTTTAATTATGCAAAGCTTACTGAAGAAGGTTTGCCCCTCTGCTCATGCTCACTTAGAAAAGCAGCACATAAATCCTATGCTCTATTGTACTGAATGGTTTATGTGTATTTTTGCTAGAACACTTCCATGGCCATCAGTGTTGAGGCTGTGGGATATGTTTTTGTGTGAAGGTATTAAAGTGGTGTTTCAATGTGCCTTAGTTCTTTTGCGTACAGCTCTGGGGAACCCTGCAGTTTTAAAATCTTGCACTGGTATGTACGAAACTTTGGAGCGTATAAAACATCTTGATAAAGAGCATTTACTCCCAGATGTACTGGTGAGGGAGATTGTTTCTCTAAAAATGTCCAAATCAGATTTTGAAAAAGAACATAAACGTCAAAAGAAACTGTGGGAAATGAAGAAAGTAGCCAAATGATACAGCGAATGAATGCAATCAAATGCTTTTACTTGCAGAGCTTGTGATGGTTTCCATTTTCATTTACTGATTACTGTAGACTTTGGGTGAACACTTAGCAAGTAATGCAAAAATATTTCATCTTAGGATAGCTGATTTGTTTTTAGTTAACACCTTCGCAGCTGGTCTAAATCAAGTGGTGCACGCAAAAACAGGTGGATCGCATGTGGCTTTGCATGGGCTAAACTCTGGCGTCATAAGCGCTAGAGAGCTGTTCAAATGCTCAAAAGACTCAGCAAATCTTGTAGTTTGAAATGAAAAAACTTTTTTTGGTTTTGGGTTTCAGATTTTTTGTGAGTGATGTCATAAGTGGAGTACTTTTAGGCTACTTTGGCCCACTTCATCTGGTCCTGGGCCCAAACCGCTAGATAGTTGTATTTCGCTGAAGTTTTTTTGAAAATTGTCTAAAATCTGAGTTGTTTGATACTTTGGATGACCTGCTTGGGTTTCGGGTTCAAAAGTTATGATGTAAAGTAAACAAAATAATTGATTAATCCCATAATTAGATATATAATTAGTTTATTTTAGATCATAACTTTTGAACCAGAAAAGCTAGAGAGTTGATCAAAGGCTTAAAAGATCCAAATTCTAGCCTAGTTTCCAATGAAAACTTCAGCGAAATACTTTGGTTTGGCGGTTGGGCCCTAGGCCAAGTAATATGAGGCAAAATGTCCACAAACCTACCTCACTGTATATGTTAATCACAAAAAAAACACAAACCCAAAACTAAAAATTTTTTTCATTGCTGTTTAGAAGACTTCCTGAATCTTTTGAGGGTTTGAACAGCTCTCTAGTGCAATCGGCGGAGGAGCTATGCTGTTGGTAAGGCAACTGAAAACTACTGGTTTAAGGCTGATTTCCAAGTACGAATATATCGTACCTTGGCAGCAAACGTGTTAACAAAGCCTTTTTTATTTCCTTGTTTTTTAAAGTTATTTTGTTGCAAACCTATGCATGTGTTGAACCTATTGGCTGAATAGGGGTCTCAAACTCAGATTGCTCCCAGGACCAAAGTAGGACCTATAAAGTAACCTGAGAGTCACATTGTGATGTTGATGCAACAATGATGGTACTGGAACCCTACAAGACACATTTTTGCATCTTATTTCCAGTGAAAGCTATCATCAGATACATGAAATCATTTGTAGCTTTCTCTATGTGTGTAGGAACTTGTTCGTTTTTGCCAAGCACTTCTAAACACCAGTGAATAGACTAAATAGCCTACCTTACATACTGAATATACGAAAATTCCCAAAACGCATCACGGGCAACACATGCTCTTTCAAACCACATGTGGCCTGCGTGTTTGAGACCCCTTGGCTAAATACTATTGAACATGTTCGTTGAGTGTTTTTGCTGCTTAAAGTTCTATTACCTCTAGTATATCTGTTTAGCATCTCAGTTGACACACCAAACAGAAACTTGTGGTTTGTCAATGTACTGTACAATGCATTATGCATGGCCGTGGCAGACACTGCTGGTATCTGATATAAATCATCATTTGTCAATCTGAACAGACAAATTGCAAAAACACTTTTTTACCTCTGTATGAGGTCTAAAACAACATCCATGTGGCTCTACTGATACATGGCAAAGCTATCAACTGTTATAGCAAACTCAATTGTTGCACATGCGTCTTTGTTTTAATTTGTGATGAATGCATTATACTTATTTTATATTGGAAGATTTGCACTGTAAGCATTACTCCATCTTGTAGTGTGGGAATGTTCTCAAAGATGTAAGCATTAGTCCATCTTGGAGTGTGGGATGTTCTCTACTGGCAAATCCTTACAGATTCACCAGTGCACCAATTATGAAAATGCGAATAAATAATATATGTTTGGTGAATCATGGCTCACTGTGGGGCACAGTCCGGTGACTCTCATTTTTATCATGTTTGTGGAATTGAAGTCATGTGAGGTGCATGGGTATTATGGCAATTTTATAAGAAGCATTATTGTTTTAAACTGTACAAAGTCAATTTCTGGGAAGGTCAAAAGCTCACCTGCAAAGGTGTGTTGGTTGGGCGCCAATAAAGAAAAAAGTATTGCATCAACGTGGAAATGAGTCACAATGCATCACCCACTGATTGTGTTTGTGCACACCTACATGTGTGGGTTGTACTTTTGTTTTTCCCATTATGATTTGTGTCTTTGCTAAATGCACCATTGTGAGCCACTGTAAAGACCTACGTTTGTGAAGATATTTTTATGAGATTTTTTGTGCAATTTCACACAATGAGAAATTTTTGTAAACACCCAAGTTTGTGAAGGTGTTTTCTTTGACATTCTTTGCAACTGCCATGTCACAACACAGTGTGAAATTTTTCTTAATGTGTTTCATGCATGTTTTTGGGTTAAATGTTTTGACCAATTTTTCACTTTGAAAAAGCAAGGCCAAGGTTGAAACAGTAACTGTGGAAATGTTTTGATATTTCCGGACAAGTTGTTTGTCTTTTAAAGAAAAATTTCAAAACATTATTCTTCAAAAATTCTTTGATTGTGCAGAAAGAGTATCTTTATAGACATAATTTGCTGGTATCATGTAATTATTAGGTATATTCATTGTTCATAATATGCAGTAAGGTAAATTTCGAAGTAGTGTGCCATATTCGTTTTGGTATGGGTTCTGGTAGTGAGACTAATTGCAAATGTGTTGTGAGCGCTGGAAAAAACAGTGATGGGTTGACATGAGAAATGACTGTAAAACTTGTTTATTTAAGCTTTTTGATAATGACACATGAAAGCGATAGGTATATGTAGAGTTTGTTGTGGATAAGAAATCATTCCAAAACTGTTAATTCTGTTGCTGAGTCCATTTATTAAAGTCCTTGTTTTTATCCACTTATGCGTAGTATTTTTTCTAGGAACTACTCGACGAATGAAAAGAAGACTCGCAGTTCAAAACCCAAAAAATCTTAATGCTATTATCAGTTTATCCTTCTTGACATGGGATCTATACATTTTTCCTTGTAGAAAATTATTTTGATTCCTTGAATCACCTTTTTTACTTGGTTGGCTTTGACCTGCCTGTCGGGTGCAGTAATGGCTTGTTTAGATGTGGCCGCTACGGTTAGCGCTAGTTTGTGTTTTGTGTGCGTTTCACCTTCCCTGACTGATCACTTCACCCAACAGTTCGATGAGATCGAGAGCTCGCCGTTGTTTAAATCGCGCTCAACCACCCGGATGCCGACCGGGAGCTTGGCTGTTGCAAAAAGTCGACAATATGTTGTTGGCGTCCGTATAACCGTAGACCACTGGTAATATACGAAAAAAGTAGCAGTGACACGTGTGGCGTCAAAGAAAGTAACAACACGCCAGGGCGTAGCAAGCATCTAGTATTTTTGATTGAGGGCGAGGGTTTGGCGTTGATATAACTACTTTTCTTGAAGTCTTGCTGTAAAGCGTTTATTCGGCGCAGTAGCCAAACGAGTTTGATCTGGCATTTTGGGTGAGGCACCATAAAGCAGGGTGTCAAAATACTTTGCTTAAACCCCGTCAATCCACAAAAACATCATGAAACTTCGAGATTTTTTTTGTGAAGGTAAGTAAAAACCAGAAAAGTTCATATCGAATATGTTCGAAACATTAACAAAATATGCTAGTTTTTGTAGTATGTTAGGTTTGTTTGGTTTTTGTAGCGTGTTTGATTTCATCGCAGAAGTAACATGTACTATTTTGAAACGAAGATGAAGGCGTATTTTTCTATGCAGCATATCGATCAGTCGCATAGTCTTTTAAATACAGCTAACCGAAACAGATCTCGAGGTGAAGCCGACGTGAGCGTTGATAGCCGCAAACACAGTCGTGAGTCAGAAGTGAAAGTAAATTGCGTTTGTCGTTATCAACTGTGCACGTTGTTTGAAGCGGTGTATGTGGCTTCTATTTTATGAGAAGCTTTGAAATCAGTCTTGCTTCTTTTTTGGTGCATCGTTAAATTGTGTATTCAGCAATTCTTTGTACTGGTACTATATGCTTGATGCGTTTCAAATCCCAGCATGTCGCACTATTGTTGAAACTTTGTTTTTGTGATACACGTTCATATATGCTTCCCGGTGTCTGATGTCTCTTCCATCTTCCATACGTCATCGTCAGTCCTGCACTGTAACTCCATAGCTACTGATCTTTAAATCGTTTGAAGATGACTGTCTTTTATATGTTCATATGCGGGAAAACAAATCGCCATAGCCTTTGTCTGTGACAGGACCGGTGGTATGCAGGTAAAGATGGCGGTAAACGTGAAGTCGACTTGTTGCGGCGCCGACCCTGTTGCAGTCATTAAGTCGGTAGCCACGGCGGGCAGTCGGGGCCAGTGCAGGCCCGTAGCCAGTTTTAATGTTTGGGGAGGCAAAATACAGCTTTAGTGGGGGAAAGTTTTTGTTTTTATTATGTTTAAAACATCTTTCTGGGCAGATAAAAATTTGGAGGGGAATTGCCCTCGAATGTCCTCCATGGCTACGGGCCAAATACTTTCTGTGGCGCCCAAGTTATGTTGTATCCAGGAATATTTGTTTTAATCATATAATAAAAACGAAAGTCTTACCAATTTAAAAATATATTTTGCCCACTCAAGCCTTTGAACCTGGTGACGGGCCTGTACTACAGTAAACGCTTAAATTTTAGTCTGTGTTGTTTTTATGCGGGCGTGATTACACTTCGATTTTACTGTATATATGAGAGAACTTTTGCGTTAGAATCTGAGTCAGTAACTTTTTTCACCACAATTATATACAATTCAGAAAACAACATTCGCGATATAAGGTCATTTTGTCGTCCAATTTTTTGTCACAGCAGTGTTGTGAAGTATACTTCAACGCTGTTACAAAATAAACCCGGAATGAGACTTGACTGCCAAATACTCCTGAAGTCACCCCCCTACGTTTACTGGCTGTATCCGCCCCTGGGCTGGAGCTCATTATTTCTGATACTTCTCTGACTTTTCATGGTTTGTGAGATTGCCCACTTTGGGTACGGTACTGCGACAGTTTGCATACTAATCCATCGACTGCTTTCTGCACCCATATGGAAGTCATCTCACAATAGCTCTTATACTTACGACCAGAATCATTGCAGCCCTTTAATTCTTGTCGTCATTAAGACATCAAAAGGGTGAATCTGATCGCAAATTGCTTTGCTGGGAAATCGATTTCGCGTCAGTGACGCATCTTCAGTCCAGCAAATTTGTATGCAAAAGCTTACAAGTAAAATGACGAAAACGACTAAAGCAAGATCAGAGAAAGTGCGCCAACTACAATAACAGGTCCATAAACCAAATACCGTACCACCAAAGCCTGACATCATAGTCGCTTTTGTATCGCGGTGAAGCAGACCTGTCTGCAAGCGTCGTGCTTGCTTAGTGCTTACAATACACTCTACACAGTGCAGTGAGTGCACACAATTCCAGTGATTATGCAAGAACTTTATTGCGAAACTCGCATACCTTAAATAGTACACTTAAAAGCACTAGTGTTTCTGTATGCTTTCGAGGAATCAGTCGACTGCCATCTGCTTTCGTCTTTTTGCGATGATT
>JGI24021J15306_10004045_pt1 | contig 16873 bp, 12 predicted proteins | sample Ectturendosymbi1_FD_15306 | JGI IMG/M metagenome (IMG submission 15306) | reverse complement strand
TTTGTTGACGAAAATGGATAACCATTCTGACACAATACAACTAGCTATTTTCACAGATTTGGATGGAATGTCATTGGGAGAACTGTTAGATTTCAATTTAAGGTTTTTGATGACAAGTTGGATTTCATATGCATCAGTAGGTGCTAGAAACAATGAATTTTTTGAATTTATATGCTTAATAAAATGTCTTTAGGTGGTAGGGGATGGTTTTATTTTTTATAAAGGGATTTTCCAACTTTTGAGAAGAAATTGTTCAAATCTTCACATTGCTTTTGGCATTCTGAATCTTCAAAAAGCTTATTATTTTGTTGAGATTTGTTTTTTATTGCTATTATTTCATTGACAATCTTCCATGTTTTTTTGTATCATGATGGCATTTTCGGAAAGCTTGTTTATAATAACTTTGCTTGGAGATTTATTTTAAGTGGGTAAGCTTATTTCTGTAAGTTTTTTATTGTCTAATAATATTTGGGTTGTTTGTAGTCAACTATTTTCTGTAGAGGGTATTCTTTTTTTTCCAGCCTAGCCTGTCAGCATTATNTGGTTGAACTTTTAACNTCAGATTGTTAGTTAAAANTCCAACCAAATAATGCTTTTTTTATCTTTTTGGATTNTTCATGACATCATGCGCTCGCTTTTTCATGTTTCTTCCCTCAATCGCGCAACATATGCTCCTTTACTTCGCTTTTCATCGCTCGATGTCGCACTTCGCATGTTATCAGTTGTGAATAGAAGCACAATGTTGATTGCACATTCCACACGCGGGTGACTCACACAGGCAGATTCAATCCTGAGCTCTTGTAAAAGATGAAAACCGAATCTTATCATCCGATTAAAATAGGCAATTTGAAATGGGATACTTTAGGATTCGAATCTTTCAAAATGGCTATTTTGATTAGCCCATCTCTAATTATGTGTTATATGGTTTGTGTATATCAGTGACGTTACAGTTTAGGAATTAATTTTTGCATTTCTAATCCATATCCCCATTCGTACTTGCATTGATGTTCAAGTCCATGCATTGAGCGTAATAATGAAAATGTGTCCATGCATTCAGTGCAACACGAAATTATGTTATTTTTGGACTTTGGATTTGACCTTCAAACTCAGAAGAACCCCACCCCAAGTTCTTGCATTGGGCCTCGCACCTGTTTGAGCCAGCTCTGTTTAGCTTACGATCACTCATATCCAAAAACATTTTAAAGAATAGCCTTTAATTTGGCTTCACGTTCAACGCTTTGCCTTTGGCTGTGAAATCCACTCCCCTCAACAGAATTGTACCTGCTGCATCACTGTAGATGAAGCATTGGTGCATTGAACTGTAAATGGTTGAAGAAATCTGTACCCAGTGATTTTTGTAGTTCCAAATGTTTTCACGTTTTACTGCACATTTACAGAATATATTTGATTGGCGCTGTATACGTTGAAATGGAACTTAATAGGTCAAAAACTACGCTCTGAATACTTGGTACAACTCATGATATCGAAACGCCTATTTTACAAAACGGTACATGTTTTCAAAACCTCAGCAATGAACAAAATGCTCGCATCCTGGAAGCACGATACTCTTTTACGTCATAACTTCCCCCATCTAAACGAAAACTCGTTGCGTTATGCTTGGACGGGAGATGTGAAAAAAAGGGGCTTTACTATATTAGCAGCTGAACCTTTAGTTAGTTTTATCAAGGGCATACGCCGCATAGGCCTTTTATTTTGACAAACGTGACTGCCTAATTTGTGCGCTGCTGAGTGTATCTTGTATCTATACGCATTCTGGAACGTTTGAGCTTAATATTGGCCGAATTCAGGTGGTTGCTGTGATTTGAGTTTTCTCGTTGTTGCTTGAAAAAAGGTGATTCTATGCATTGTTGCTGTACCGTTAACTTTGTTTTTAAGCTTCTTGTCATCGAGGTTGAAACATTTCTTGCTATCATTAGGTCCGATGTCACTTTCCAGGTGTGAGGTTGAACGCAGCAGTATAATTTATCTCTTGAAAATAATATAGGTTATACATTTGAGTTATCTAACAAGGTTTCCAGATGCAGAACAACAATTATAAAGTTGTCAAGCAAAAAAGGCTCAATAGTAGATTTTTGGTTGAACTTCACCTCAAAGACATTCCTGCTAACGGGAGTTCGAAACTGTGTCTCCTAACGTGCCGTTTACTTCAGTAGTGTATCCCTCTCTGTGAAGATTTTACCTTTTTTATATTTTCCGCCTTGATGGATCTACAATTTATAACTTCTGTAACTGCTAGCGGAACCAACCCATAGACTTTAACAGTTGCGATGTATCAACACAAGAATGAAGTCCACTGTCAAGGTCAAAATTTCGGTATGAATTTTGGCATAGTTTCGTTCGGCTCAGTATACAACAATTTTTCTCCCGCCATCTTCCTTTTTTTCGATGATATTTTCTTCCTTGTACAGTTTTCTGGCCCTCTGGAATGCAGCTGGTAGTTGGGGCCACTTTCCTGTGAAGCCTTTTTGTATATTTCCTTGAAACATTTCCTTGCTGCACGTGAGTGTGGAATGTAGTTCGCTTGTCATAATTGGCACGCCTTTGGTAGTTGGTGGTGGATGTTTTGGTTTGACGTTGATGTAGAGTGGCCTGTTGCCAGTTTTCTGGGCATGTAATACTTTTTGACACTTCCGTCAAAGGTCACGTCAAAGAACTCCTAAGTGTAGAGTCAAATTCGATCATTTGTTTTGGAACAAAAATGTGATATTTTTTCTCATTCTTTTAGTTTCTGTCTCTCCAGCACTATGCCTTGCTGCCAGTCGATCGTCTGTTTCGTCCCTGATGAACGCGGATGCGCGAAACCTTTGTAGAACCCTTTAAATTGAAATATTGGTTCTAACATATACAACATGTGTCGTTGTTAGATGAGCCACAGTGTTGAACAATGCCAGCAGAAATATGTTTAAAGAGAAACATCGTTTTGACACATTTGAACAAGAAAATTAGGCCAAAGCTGTATGCGCAGAAGGGTTTTGAGGCCCCTTTCCTTCAAAGAATTTACGAATACACCATTGGCTTTCACATTTCGGCCTCTTCAGAGCAAGTGGCACCGCTTGTCCAATGGAGACGCAGAGAGCATTGTAATTTTGCATATGGCTTTGGAAAAGAGCAGTTTCGTGTACTTCGCTTTTGTTTGCCAAAAAGAGAGCGGTGTGCTTGTTGAAGGTCAAGTTATTGTTCTGCAATCACTTGTCGAACAGTATGAACCAAAATAGCTGGTTAATAGTGCTGAACCCTTGCAAGGGGACGCATTCAACTGTGCTGGAGGCACGAAGCTTGGCGTTTGCATACATTTTGCTTGGTTTGCACTATATGATGTCAGGATAAGAAAGCATGATCTGCGAGCTTTTATCAACGCAGACACTATTTGTGCAGTGGCATCGTGCCTACAGCGGAGCTCAAGAAACCCGGCCCCTTCCTAAAATTTTGAACGTCAATTTTTTCGATTTGTTGGTGTCCCACGGCCGCAGACAAGGCGTATATGAGGCAGGGAGCCGGCGGGTGGACATTTTTTCTAATTCCTGCGAGCAAACATTGATGGTCTCTCTTCGCTCTTCACTCTCTTTTCAGGGAAAAACTTTACGCAAATTTCAATTTGAAGTTTGCTAGTATATCTGATGTTCCCGAAACAGAATACCATCGTGTAGATTCCTATACCGGCTGACGTGTGAGGAATGACTATGTCTGTTGCAGGCCCACGCAACATGTAGACGGCGTGAATTTTCTCAGCAGAAAATGTTGCAGAAGCCCGACTTCGAATAATATTCTTTCCAGAATTTCTTTCAAAATGGAACGAAATGAAGTAGACTTTTGCGGCCCGCGGAAAATTTATGTTGATCAAGTTGGATCAATTTGGAAAATTTATGTTGAATATCGATTTCGTGCTTTGTACAGGCCTGGTCTATTGATTAAATATTATTTCTGTGTTTCGATTTTAAAAGCGACCGCTAAGGATATTCCGAATAGACTGAGGTTGGTCTTTTACATCTCGTTTTAACTTTGTGCTGCATCACATTTTTGAAGATTTCTTTCAGCTATGGGAAATAAACCAGGGAAAGAAGGTAAGTATGGACTTTTGTTGACCCGTATGTATTTTCGTTTTTTTTCGATTGTTTTTCTGGCTGAGGTAACATTTGCCATCGGATTTCATCAGTTTAAACCATACAAATAAAATAGCGCGTGCCTTTCCACAGATTGTTTAATTGAGAAAATGATGTCTTATAACTACAGATCTAATCGTCAGAGCATCTTGGTCACGTAATGGGAAAATTACATCAAGTCATTTCTTAAACGTGCGATTTCATTATGGTGTTTTGATTTCAGGAATATCAACCTCTTGTTGTAAAAGTTGTCGATTATGGCGAATATGCTGCTCTGCCTCTGTTGCAAATATAAAGTAAACCAGGAAAACACTAAATTAAAATATCTGCAAAGGTTTGATTTGGGGAGAATCGTGCGATGTTTTATTACGTGGATTGCAAACGGTTTTTTTTACCACCAAACAAACATCTGGCACCCCCAAAATAATATTTGCTGCTTGCAGCGTTGATTCATGGTTTAAACATTCCCTTGGATACATTAAAGAAAAGTTTGGTGCAATCGCAACAATGCATTTCACAAGCACGAGCTCTTTGCAAAATTTGCTCACATAAACGTTGCTCTTAATTGACAAATTGTTTCATTCTCATATGCTTTGACATGTTCTCGTTTCATGATCTGTTTCAAATTAACGCGTAGCACATAGCTTTAGGTTTGAAAAAAAACACAGTTGTCAGTCGTCTATCTTTAAAAAAATGTTTATAGAACCACAGCAGAGCATATTGAGAAAACAATATTCTCATTGCATAAACAATTTATCGAGCCATTTTTGGTTTTCTTCTCGGTGAACTTAAAAACAGACTGCAAGACATTAAAATGCAGAAATCAATTTTCTTGGCCAATCTACTAATGAAAGTGTCTGACCTGAACCAACTCCGTTGATTTGGGGTTCAGGCAAAGTTTTACGTCCTCACTGCAATATTGCTAATTGGATTTATGGACATCAGCTGAAGCCTATAACGGCATATTTTGCAAAAAAGCACAGAACATTGACGTGAAGTTGTATGATGTTGAAAAGAATATCTTTCAAAAATGATTAAAATTAGTGAAAGCGTATAATGATAGGGAAGCAATTTTGCCACATTCATTTTACGGAAATTAATTTTAAGTTTGTTTAACCAACATGAAAGCAACATTGCTTAGGACCGTGATGAAAAATCAAGAGCACGACAGTAGTTGCGGAGCGTTTTTTGTGAGCTTAACTGGCTACAGTTATTCTTTTCCAGCAGCCTTTAAGATATCCGTATTTTCAGTGCCGCAAAACGAAGTGGTCACTATTATCGAATCCGTTGCGCCATGTGTTGGTTTCATCTAAACACGCAGATGCGTATGTTCATCATTTTAACTGCGTAAGTAGCAAGTCTTCACGTATAGGTGTTGACAGGTTGTCTTCGTTGTGGATGTAGTAAAACGTGCTAAGAGCTCAGACAAAGCTCACCGCTCGCGCTCGCTGTACATTTACAAGGACGCCTGATCGTACGCTAAAGAGCAACTGAAAACAGGCTTTCCTGCGTGCGAGTGAGAGTCAGAAAGTGCTTGGCTGAAGCTTTTGGCATGAGTTGAAGTTCTGCTTGCTTGACTTACTGTGTACACAATCCGACTCACCTGGTTGGACAATTGCACTTGAACGTCTAAAACTGCAAAGCCGTTTCGTTGAAAAATTGTTGCTTGATACGATAATGCATGCAGATACTACCACCAGCGACGAAGTCGAGGAGTTTTTGGACGAACATCCCCAGTTTTTGGGCAAGTACATTGACCGCAACCCGCATCTTTTGACTAATTATGTCACGGAAAATGTGGACGAAGCGACGGTAAAGGAATGGCTGGACAAAGTGAAAACACCCAAGCCGAGTAAGAATGACAGAGCTGCACATGCGCCTGTTTTGTTTGCATGTCACCCTGAATGGTGTCAGTTCTTTAGAAAGTTGTTTTTGTATCGAAATACTTGTGCTGGTTGCCTTCGCAAGATTAAGTAAAATTTCTCAGGGTTATGTTGAACGCGGCCTTTTATGGTATTGTTAAATGCCTATGTCCAGGCTTGGGTTTAGATTTCCACACTATTGCCAGTATAACACTTTATAAAACAAAACTATTCCTAAACCCTTGTGTTCGCGTGGAAATTAGCTTGACAAAGCATTCTATTCAGTTTACAAATCCTAAAAGTGATTTTTTCACTTCGCATAAGGTTTGCCTCACGATAAACGGATTTCCTTCAAGGTGCGATACCACTCTTTAAACCCGGGCAGTGGAGCCTGAACTCAAATTTCAGGCTCCGACGCTGATTACAAGCATCTAGAATTTTTGGATCCAGCTCCAGCTCCAACATCTAGAAATTGTTGGTACCGGTTCCGGCTCCAGAATGATTTGGTCCATTGAAAACTGAAAAGCATTTATTATTTGTACAACTCGCTTGCCCCACAAACAGAACCCAAATTTCAGGTTGCGGCTCCAGCTTCGGCTTCAGCTTCGGCTCCAGCTTCGGCTCTACCATCTAAATGTTTTTGTCTCTGGCTCCAGCCATCCAAAATTGCTTGGGCCCCGGCTCCATCCACAGCTGGTTTCAACACGCACCCCCACGGAAATGGCCACACAAGCTAAACAGTAAGTCATAGTGTATTGAACAGGCTCATGACATAGCAGGAAAGTGACACAGCCAGCTCTGAACTTACTGTTACGCACTTTAAAATAATTCATGACTTTTGTGTCGTCACTGCACACCGGCTGAAACTTATTGCCGTTAAAATTTTGCTTTTTAATCTCTTAATGGTCAATATTTCAAATGACTATCGCACGGTTTCTCACACAAGCATGTAACTTGAGCTTGAGCACTTGGGATTTTGTGTATTCTGAATGCAATTTAGCCCCATTTGGCATGTGATCCCTGTCATGAAATACTTGAACGATACATTTTCACAATGTCGGAGAACTTCTCTGCTTGACGTTATCGCCTAGGAACGGAAAAATTGACAAACAAAATCAAATTTTTTCAAAATCAAATTTGACAAACAAATCAAAATTTTTTCGTCCGCATTATTGCAATTTGTGGGATTGCTAGAAAACGGTTTTTCGTTAACCTAACGGTTGCGTTAAAAGCATTAGCTGATCACCAAGCTTTTCTAAATATTTTCAAATTTTTCATGTTTGTGATGTCTGAATGACCTTTCTTTATTTTTGGAAGTGACGTGCCAGCGTTGAGCGGAATTGCGTTGCTTTCATTTAATCTTGCAGGTTTACCGGCGTCGCGATCTTGAGTAAGCCAAGTGTTTGGCGGTTCTGCCACATTCTTCGAACCGCCAAGGAAGCTTGAGACATGTGTGGTGAATAATGGCATCCTTCCTATGTAATCCTTCCTAAGTGTGGTGAATAATGGCATCCCTCCTGCTATTTGCAGGTGAGATACTGGAAACACTCCGAGTCGATTACCTGAAAGAAAGCAACTGCTCAGCTCACAACACCGACAAGTACATCCACAATAGCCTGGTCATCAGGCGGGCAGCTCAGTTCAACATTGACATTTATTTCAAGAATCGAGCATACCTTCCCGCTAAAGATGAAATTGTGCTTGAGTTGGCAATAGGTATGTTTTGTGCCGAATGAACGCTTTTATCTAGGGCACATAGTTCATGTCAAGTAACCAAAAGTTTCAGGACTAAAGCTTTGCTATTTCGATTTTGTCTGAGCAGAGAACAAGGAAAATACCTCCTTACAAGAGCGGTGGCTGCTCCTTCACCAACGTTTACAAGTACCCCAACTGCTGAAATATTCTCCAAGCTATTTAAAAGTTGTTTTCTTGAAACATCAAATGAAGGTTTCCTTGCAAATTCAAAGTCTATGTTCTGCCCGAAGCAACAACAGATTTTTATTATGGTAGCTTAGGCTTTAATCATTATAAATTTAGGCAAGAAAGTAACGCAGCAAGCTGGAAGAAAGAAAACAAAACGATTTAAACGAAACACGCGACTTAGCAGATTAGATGAGCAGCTCACACTAGACCGACAAACACGTTCTGCATCAAACAATCAGAGAAGCTGACAGGGGAGCAACTGACGCGGTTCTGTAAAGCTGCATTCCAGCAAGGCACGTAAAAATGCGACTGCCAATCAGCACGTGAACACTGCAATCATTTCGCGGAAAATACACCACAAACCTTCCCCTTAAAAATTTTTTTGGGCAGCACCGTATTAACATGTCATCATGTCATACAAACTAAACCAAAGGGGAGACACATTATGATAACCGACAATCACGTAGGCGCCGAATAAGAGGACGCAGTAACTTGCAAGACATAGTGTGTCCGGTGGCGGCTCAATGGTTGTGGGTAATCCATAGGTGACGTCGACCTTCACGGGATTTTGGGTTGACTCAGACGGTGATGTTATGGGCAGGTGATGGTTCAACAACGGCAGCCGGGTTACACGCAAATGCAAAAAGGAATCGGTTTTACTCGTCAACAACAATCAGAAGATAGTTGTTCTGTCTGCGGGAAATTGTGACAGGACCTTTGAAATCGATGCTGATGCGTTCCCACGCTTGAGTTGCTTTAAATCAACGTTTTTCATGGCGATTGATAAAATTGCGGTTTTAAGGCGGAGCAAGTAGTGCAATGAACTTCTTCAATTGTAAAGGGGAAGTTTTTACTGCGAACGAAGAGCCAAATGGGGTAGTACCGGGATGACCTAAGATTCATGTAATCCTTTCATGGGCATCGGAAGGATTTTTTCCAGGGAGGGGGAATAGCGGATTTTTACAGGGGTGACCAAAAGCGACTTTTCCAGGGGGAGAATTTAATAGGAAAATATCAAATTTCAAAATCCAGAGGGAATCCCCCCTCTGTTACCACCTTCCAACACCGATGAACCCTGTTAGATCACTAGGACAGTTAATGACACCACAAATTCTAGAGTCTAGATAAGGGTTTCTCAACCGGGCCCTCGGCCCCCCTTGGGGTCCACGGAGCGGTTCTCCGGGGACATGAGCAAAGGCTTTTATTAAATACTGTAGATCTGCCGTGATATTGCAAAACCCAAAACAAAGATAGGTATTTTTATTGATGAGCTGAGTACCACAAGTATTGAGAGTCTTTGTAAAGGGGCGACAAATCATGGAAGTTTGAGAACCATCGGCTGCAGCGTTTTCACTTCCTGGTCTATACGTTGCGTATACAATGCCAAGTTTAGCTCGCCATGCTTGAATCTTAGCATTCCTGATTTTTCCTCGACGGCTTTTGTCAAACATGAATGTTAATGACCGTTGATCTCTTATAAGTGTGAATGGCTTTCCCTGTGGCGTAGGCAGCCCAAAAATTTTAGGAGGAGCTAAATATTTGACTTTAAGCGAGCAACAGTATTTGGTTTGGGACACCACCTCACGAAGCACAAAACAAGTTATGCTAGAAATTTGAGGGGGGCATGTCCCCCTCTGGCTACGCCTCTGGTCTTACGGTACAGAAAACGGCACCACACCCTAACAGCTTCAATAATCGAGGTAGTCTCCTTTTCTACCGCTGGATAACGGCATTCAGTTTACGACAATGTTTAAGACAAAAACGCAACCGGCCATCGCTTCCGGTTGAGGGTGGAAGCCAGATCCGTAACCAGCTTGGGACACCAGGAGCGCGAAGAGTTTTCTGAGAGGGGCCCAAAAATTTTGAACTGTGTCCAGTTGTTTCAAAATATTTCCAACACATTTTGCCCGGGAGGGCGAAAGATTTTCTAGGGGTGCTTCGCCCCCCTGGTTACGGGCCTGGTGGAAGCTATGGCAAAATCAGATGCATCACAACAGTGAAAGTTTCTTGGTCACCTGTACAGCCTATAGACAAGCGTTGAGTAATTCAGACCGCAGTTGTTCAAACGCAGCCAATGCTTCACGCGATAAAGGGAGAGGCAAGGCTGCTAATGGTGAGAGGTTTCACTTTACCAAAATAGATTTGATCGATCGAGCGTGATATGCGAACATACAGTACCTACAGTACCTAAGCATCTTTGAGTTCTCGATGGTTTTGCGGTACAGGAACTTCCTATCAGGAAGTTCCATCAAAGGACGTAAACGTTCAGGATCAGTGTTGATTAAGCTGTTTGAAAACTTTATTAGTTCCACCGATGGTTGTATCATCGAGGTTAAGCGTAAGTACGAAGTACGTTGTAGGTTATTTTGAGAAATGACGCCATGGATTATTCTTTGAAAGGCGGATACGCTGTTGATAACAACAAACAATACACATCGGAATTGGTTACGTTTTTCGTGAGGTATTTGATAATATGCAGACTTCAGATCAAGCGTGCTGAACAACTTGCGTTTAGCCATTTCGTGCACTTAATGATCAATTTTAGGAAGGAGATACGCGTCCAACTCTGTAAAACGATTTATCGTTTGGGAATAATCGATCACTATTCTGTATTTGTGCCTTTCGTCCTTTGTTACTTGCACTTGAGCACGCCATGGGCTTTCAGAAGATTATATGATCTCATGATCAAGCCGTNTATTTACTGATTCTGTTATAAATCTCAAGTCTTCAGTACTGGTTGGCCTGGAAGTAGTGGAAATTGGACGGACTTTCGGATTTGAAAACTAAAAAATGCGCGGTGGTTTAACTTTTGCAGCGGCAACGCCGCACACCTTATCGTCGCCAACTCGGCCCGGGTTACGAGGACCTCCGGTTGCAAACGTATGTGGAGCGATGCATCTTCAAGAAACATAGACCTTGTATCACGTCAGAACAAAGTTTGTCCACGACGCCTCATTGAAGGTTGTAGGATACCTCAAAGGTAGAAATATTTCTTAAACTCCACGTACTTTTGTAGAAGAAGCTGTTGGCGCTGAAACGATGCTAGAGCTTTGGCTTTTGTATTCTAATCCAAATTTTTTACAACGTTTGATTTAACGCTGCTGTCTGACGCCCCAGTGTGCAGCAAAGCACGGACTGGCAGTCGTCGCATTTCAATGTCAACAACAGCAGATGGTAAGCAAGGTGGAGCTCCGAACAGTGGCGTAACTAGGGGGAACATCTGCCCCCGGGCGCAGCGTTTTGGGGGCCCCAAATTGAGGTGGAAATGATACGTAATAATCACGAAATGTCAGCATATGCTAATCATTACAATTTACAAAATGCCGAATGCCAGCGGCAGCTACCCTGTTGCGAAATCTCATCAAGATCACCTAGGTTCGCAATGCGAGTAGTCACAACTTTTAGTGACGTTTTAAGGCGGAACTTCTGTGTCCAGCAATCGGCGCGTGTGGTTTGACTGACGGCTGCGTCACAATCACAATGCTTTCAAATAGTCGGGGTTGCGAACTTTCCGACTTTGCTCTCATTCTGCAGTTGCGTCACAGTCGGATGGGAATCCTGCGTACACGGTGTGCGCAGTATGCTACCGCGCATGCTTTTAGAGCTGCGATGAATCTTAACAGTATGTTGTTACGACTACAGATTTGATGTTTAGGAAAACTTTTGATGTTTTAAAAAACTTCATGTTGAAATGGATGTGATCAGTGTCGGATTAAAGGGTAGGGGGCCCGGGGCAATTTTCACTGCAGGGCCCCTATGATGTAATTCCTGACGTCATCGTTTCTAAAATTTATGTTTTCGCTGATTCGCAACGTTCTCGTTTGTTTTTTCTGGTAGCTGAGAATGTGTTTACCGTATTTACTCGATTATTAGTCGCCCTTCATTGCAAGCTGCACGAAATGGTGTTAAAAATTCATGCAAGCTAACTTTGATCGTAACCGTCACTTGAACATAGGTTACCTGTGCCTCTGAGATACATTCGCGACATTCGCATACTAATGCGTTTCCCGTTTGATTGGCAACCCTGGTGCTGGTGCACAGGGGTGTAACGAGTGTGGGCAAAGGGGGCACAATTCCCCTGGCGCCAAATCACTATGAAGGTGCCGAATGACTGCGGTGGGCGCATAAAAGTCCCACCAATGTCGCAAATACTTTCTTGAATACAGTACATTTGCTTCCGACAGGTCTCAGGTTAGAACATTGGCATGCGAAAACTTGCTTCTTGTCCCGGGCGATATTTAACCTCGTTACACCCCTGCTGGTACAGTATCAATGATGCTTACACCACTACAACTGCTTTCTGTTCATCATAATCCCTCCTGTGACTGATGTGCACGTGATGCTGAAAATAATAGAATTCGAAAAGATAGCTTGGTCGACAAAATGGAGTCAAGAAAGACTGAGCGTCGCCTATACGTTTCAAAAAAGTAAAGAAATAAAAATGTAAGCCGCCATTGATTATAAGTCGCAGGTAATGATAAAAGAAACTTCATAAGTCGCGGCATTAAATCGACTAAATACGGTACTCAACTGCACATACAGTTAGCTGCGAGAAGAGCTTATAATATTAACACTAGAGCGTATTCTTACTAAAAAAAGTATTTCCACAGGCTAGAGCAGGGTTTCTCAACCGGGACCTTCGGCCGCCTTGGGGGCCACAAAGCGGTTCTCCGGGGGCCACGAGCAGAGGTTTTACTAATTAGCTCTACCGTGATATTGCAAAACGAAAGTGTAACAATATTAATTATACGCCAGTTGATTAATTATACGCCAGTTGACTCTTTGGAAGGGGGTCACAAACCATGAAAGGTTGAGAACCACTGGGCTAGAGCGTGACTCGGTAAGAAACAACATTCACCCGAACAATAAGCACAAACCAGAGATTGCAAATAAAAACACGAGAAAAAAATAACATGCAAATATAGCCAGCCAGGCTGTTTGAAAGGTGCTTCGAAACATATGTCGTTATTTTTGCCTACATTTTTAGGTGCTCCTGTTAATGCCACTGTTTTAACGTTGCTGCTTAAAAGCTTTGCTGAAAAAAAACGTTCCAGTCTCGGCGTTTCAGCTAATATTGCCGTTTCTTGCATTTTTTCTCCTTTGCGCTTTTTAGTTGCTGATGGCATTACAGATTTCGGTATCGCGCAAGCTAAACACTGCAATCTCGTTTTCTGCTCTTTCGTTCTGCAGCTCGACTGATTAAAATCTTTTCTAACGGAACATGCATTGCACGCAATAACATGTGGTGTAAATGGCTTGACCAGCTTCATACGCTTCATATGCTTATGATGTAACACAAGGATAGTAGCCATCGCAAGAAAAGTGTATTTCCACCATAAGTTACCTTTATGACGAAACAAAGGTCGCAGTTCGGCTGCGGCTACCTCCAGACGGTGCACAAAGTTACGGTATCATTGATACTATACGGCAACCACAGCAAGACTAGCTTTAGCATGCAAATAGTGTTGGTTTCGCGACTTTTGTGCAGTAGGCGTGATGCACGAGCAAATAATCATATCCCAGCCAAAATAACCATTATTAGTAAAAAGTGTTAGCCAAAGCAAACTTAAAATATATTTGCATTGAACAAAACCAAAAATATTTATATTCATTAGTGAAATAAAAATGGCAGAAAGTCAAGCTGGTGGAGGAATCTTTAATGCGACATTGGAATATACAGTTGTACTCTTGTATCTCTTCTGAATGACGACAATTTTTCAAACGAGTATTTTTTTAAAAACAAATAAGTGTCATCACGGGCGCCCTCTTGGAGCGGAGGGCCCGGGGCACTTGCCCCCGTTTCCCCCCTTAATCCAGACCTAGATGTGATGTGGTTCTGAAGGTAGTTATGATAACTTTTATTTGTGGAATATTTAAACAAATGCTGACTACATTTGCAAAATTGTAATTGCAACTGTACAACAGCGTTGAGCAGGCCCGCACCCAGAGGGGGCAATCGGGCAATTGTCCCTCCCGAAATTTTCGAAAGTGTATGTATTTGTTAGGTACAGCAACAAGTTTGCATCATTTTGTCCCCTCCGAAAAGATCAGTTGGTTGCGGTCCTGGCGTTGAGAATATTAGTTTTATTTGTGAACTTTTCAGTTACTGCTACATGCGTTATATATTAATTCCACCTATAAACTGAGCATCTCCATGGACATGATTGTCGAAATTCACAAAGTTGATAACCTACAACTTTGCACGAAGTGTCAGTGGCCTTAGAAATCTCCTAGGTTAATACATTGACACATTTGAATAACATCAGTTTTTTGACGAAATAATCGATAAATTTCCAATAGCAAAAGCAAGAAAACTTTTTATTTGAGTTTAGATCATTACAAGTAAAGCATGAAATCGCAGTATTTTCTTTATTATCGGTTAACGTTCCAGGGTATTATATCCAAAGAAATGTTTTAGGTTTTTGCAATGTTATATTTGTCTATTAGTTTTGTATATAATCATTTGCCGTCAGTTTTTCACATGCATTTTTCTGCCTGACCTTTTTATGTATACGTGAGTCTGCCCTCATTCAGTTGTTTATGACGTTCTGAAAATCAAAGATCTGGGAATGCATGCTCCAGAACCCCTACAGCAAGGGTGGCCAACCTTTTGCACACCATGCGTCAATTTCTTCAAACCCGAATACCGAAGCGCCATACCACCGGCTACTTATTGTAACGATGTTATTTCACGTCGTTAGTGATTTTGCAGATAATAATGTTAAATGTAAACTAAGTAATTTGTAAAGCAACAAATAAACTTCACATTTACTTACTTTTTAATGAAACTTTTCAGTTTGCTTCGATTTCACCAGTTTTTCAATGTTTGTAGTTAAATATTTTACTGAGAGCAGCAGAGAATTCTTCAAATGTGAATCAGTCAGTCGCGACCTCGTTTTGCTTTCAATTTCATGGACGAAAATGCTCGTTCACATGTGAAAGTCGTTCCAAAACGACACATATAACGCTGAGCGAATTTTCGTAGTTCTAGGTAATTTTCACATGGTCACCAGAAATTAATCACATCAGAAGCACCAAGGGCCGAAGAAAGTTCATCAAATTACGTTTTCAATGTTAAATTTGTTTTCAAGTAAATGTTTTCCATTCGTATAGTACATGGCATTTTCGTTATCTTGTTCAATAAGTAAAAATGGGTTTATAAGTGCCAAAATTCAGTCTTCTTCTTCAGCAAAATCACAAAAACCTTCCAAAAGTTTCAAATGAGTCTTGTAATAGCTTGATCTTTTCAGTGCATTTTCTCAATTGCCATTATCAACAGCACTTGCAATCTGCTCCATTAATACGAAAACTGGCCCTTATCCTCATTTTCTAACTGCAAGGTGAAAAGTATTAACTTCGTCTTGAATGCATCAACATGATTTACTAAGTTAGGAAGCAATTTTTTCTTGGCCTGTAGTTACATATTCAGATGATTGAGATGGTTAGTAGCATTAACTAAACATTCCAGATCAAATCACCAGTTGTTATCACATGAAAGAGCTCTTTCCTCACGTGGTTCGTTTTTCTCTTCCGGAAAATCATGAACAGCTTGTTTCAAGGTCAGGCAACTCACAAGGCATTTGTACGAAATAAAAAAAAACAATGAAATATTGGGGATGTTTACTATCTTGCTTTATTACACAAGGATGCGCCACTTGAAATCATCCAGCGTGCACAACTTGGCGTATAGGTTGGCTACCCCTGCCTTACAGCTCGCACCAGCGATGGTTGTGACACGAACTGACCGGAGAAATGGGAACAAGCGGGTACGCTGCATTTAAGACAGTGTATTTCAACCTTTTTTCTGCTGCTGTGGAACCTTCTGCTGCTGTGGAAAAAAATGTTTGCGTTGCTCACGAAACCCTATATAATGATTCAAGTGTCTATCCTTCTTTCTGTAATAAACCAGATGGGTAGAAATGGCAATTTCGGTCTGTTTGGACGGAACCCCTGGCAGCCATTCGCGGAATCCCGGTTGAAAAACACTGATTTAGGATCTTGAACAAGAGCTGATGATGACTACTTCGTAGGTGAAATATATACTCTGTAACATCTTAGTGTCTGATTCTTTGTTGGGAAAGGATTTCTTTCGATAGATAGGGCTCTGAGAAATTGTGCTTTAAAAAACAACGGTGTAACTCTGGTTTATTTTATGCCGTNTTATCATAAGATTTTTTTCCCATAAAATTCAGTCTGTAAGATTCATGAAGATTTTTGCAGATGATAAGANTTTTTGCCGAGATTTTGCTCTTTCTTTCACTATTTGCTAAAATTCCAATGTATTACCGCAATTCGGAATATCGCAATACAACACTTTGAGTGTTCAATCGTGACCTAAAATTCAAATGGCGTAACTTCACGCATTGGCGTACGCAGAAAATTTTCATGGGGGGAGTTGGTTCAGGGTCATATGGTGGTCATTGTATTTGGTGTTCGCTGTTTGTGACGTCACAATTTGACATCATTTCCATGTTTCCAAACCAACGTTTTGGCGAAGTTTCCTGACATAATAATGCATATTTTTCTATAACCACTCCCCTTATTTCATGTGACATTGCACTGAATATAAGCTATCAGCGGTCCAAGTTAGGCTATCGGAGGAAAATGAACTCAACGCTACGACGTAGCAGTTCATAACTGCAAAAATATCAGGCTGGGCGTTAAAATAGGGGAGTGAAACACACTCACCACTACATCAGAGCAATTTACAACGGAAAAATGAGGCTGCGCTAAGGTCTCGTCAAATACGAGCAGTTGAGCATTGAAGGTGTGCGGGTGGACTGGCTGGAGCAGACCCTGGTTTGCGAGATCGAATTTTACTAAACTAAACAAGTATTGAGAATGCGCATAAAGTACACAAGAAAACGTTTGTTTTTTGTGATGTATAGAAGTCCACAGGTCCGTACACAGGAGGGGGCGAAGCCTCCCCTAGAAAATTTTCGTCCCCACAGGAAAATTGTGTTGGAC
>JGI24021J15306_10004042_pt1 | contig 16875 bp, 9 predicted proteins | sample Ectturendosymbi1_FD_15306 | JGI IMG/M metagenome (IMG submission 15306) | reverse complement strand
CAAAACCAGAACAAGAAAATGCACCGGTCGTGTGAAATGTCCTGGAAAATCCAAACAAACCCAGAAATGCAATACACATCGATGTCAAGGTAATTTTCTGCTTCAAAATAATTTGCTACTCTATACTGCATGTTGCAACTCAGGCGTAGAAAGCCACTCCTCATGAGCAATTTTCAGTTGTATTGCTGTGTTTGTTATTAAATTGAAATTCAACTGATGTTTTTATGGAAATAATGTTGATTAAATAATTAATTTTCTCAACTTTTGCAATGTAGGCCCTATGTGGAGACCTTGGAGCTCCTGGGGAAGGTGTAATGCGAAATGCGGAAGTGGAAACAAACAACGAAGGCGAAAGTGCGTTGGCGGTTCAGATTGTAAGGGAAAGTCAAAGCAAGCCCGAAGATGTAACACTCAGCGTTGCAAAGGTGATTGTTTGACATATGCCATCAATCTCAAGACGTCGTTTGTGTTGAATCGAACAACATTCAACATTTCGTTCTTATGATAACTTGTAAGTTTTAAATAGCTCTCCCGAAATATCTATTTCTATTTAACCGCTTTTGTTGGCACAGGGCGTTCCGAAAAGATGTACCATTTTTGATAGAGTATCATTTCGTATTAAAGCAATACTTAGCAATTTTTGTCATAGGCCTGTCTTATAGACGTGTATGTTTTGTGTGGTGTAAGTTGTTTCCTCGTACAATACTATTTTGCGAGCATAGCTCAATATGTTATAATGTTCTGGATTTAAGCTCTTTGACGGTGGACCACTTTGCCTGCTCGCACGTTGAAGTTTGCAATGACCCTGTCCAACATCTCATGAGGGATTCTCCTCATCTATGATCGAATGTTATTCTTGATCGCAACTAAACTTTGGGGATTGTTAACATAGACTCAAAAGCGCATATTCTGTTTGTCCACTTGACCACTAAGCTGAAAATCTACCTCGTCATAGAAAAATATGACGTCCAAGAAATCAGGATGGTCTTCGATACGCTGACTGATGGTTGACCCAAACACACGTCTCTCAGTTCGGTCTGAAGTTTATAAAGTCTGTATCTTATACGGAAACAAGTGAAGATCCTGGTGCATAATGCGCATAACTGAACTTTTTGAAGGATCTAACTCCCAGGACAAACGTTTTGTGGATTTCACTCTAAGCGTTGTTTCACGATCCCGATGTGATTTTTTGTGCTGACTGACCGTTTCCGGCCACTGCGAACTCTTTATGTTAGCCTGTAGACTTCCCGTCTCCCTGAATTTATCCAGGAAGCGCTTTGTTGTGAAACTGATTGGAGCGTTTCTGCCTGGAAAGTCCCTTCGAAATTGTCGTTGAGTTTGGACAACTGATTTGTTCACTGAATACAATCTTGATCCCCTCCTGCATGGAACATCGTGCTGTTTGATCCATTGAAGCTGGGAAATAAAACTTTGGAGCTCTGACTACTGTATGATTTACTTGGAAAACAGAGCCATGGGTTAATTTGATCATAAATGATAGCGATAATAATATGGATACAGCTGTTTGGACCACCTTGTAATTCCTCAATGAAATAAAAATAAAATTCTGTGGACAAATGTACATTACCAGAAAGATAAAATTCCATGTCTAATCTGAGTTATTTTGCATTCAAAGCTGTGGACATTGGGCAAATATAAATTTAAGAACACTTGCAGTTTATCTATTTTGTTGCAGACACAAATTGTTTAAGTTATCATGAAAGACATGAAAGTGCTATATATTTTAATTTAGGTATCAAACAATATACTGTAGCTATAAAGGCTTTGATTTAATTAGACCATTGTGTCATGTTTTTGTTTCTCAAACGATTTGAAAAATGTTTTGCGGTGTGTACTTTTTTATCATCAAAAAATGTTGCCTCCTATGTAACTTTAATTCTAGCTATTATTTTGCTTAGGAATATTGAACAAGCCTGCAGTTTAAAAATTATCCTAGTAAGAGACGCAATTTTGTTTTTGTGCAAATTATTTTTTCAAAGCCTTCCAAAAATTATGACAATCTATGGTTGCTTGCATCTGCGTTGCAAGTGCATGACAAAGCTTACTAAAATGAAATGAAGCTGTGTAAAGACCCAAATGTAGGCCTACTCGTAAAAGCGGGTTGTTTTTACTTTACAGATTTGTTACTAGTTCATTTCCTCCAATACCATCACCTCTTGTCTGTTCAATGAATTTAAATCAGCAACAGTAAAGCAACAAAGAACGTCTTTCCGTTCAAGGAAAAATGCCTACATTTGAACGTAACACGTCATTCGATATTGCTGTAGGCTCACAAGGGAACTGGCTGAATTGGAGTAACTGGAGTAAATGCGATGTGGAATGTGGTAGCGGCAAACAAAGAAGAACTCGGGATTGTTCCTCACAAGGTGCTTGCACCGGAAATTCGCAGGAGGTGAAGCATTGCAACAAGACATTGTGCAACGTCCAGTGGAGCGAATGTTCCAAAACGTGCGGAAACGGGACTAGAAGTCGTAGAGCGTGTGCCACCTGCGTGGGAGAGTTTGAAGATTGCTATCTTACTCCGTGTCATCAACGTGAGTCTGAAATGCTTTGTTTTGAGGTTTTGGATTATTTGCCGTAGTTTCGTATTTTTCGAAGCTAAATATTGCACTTTATAAAATCAGATTTGTTTTAATGTAGTTAGAAGCAGGCGTGAGTCTAGATGACCGCTTTTAAAAATAAAAAACAAAATTATTTAAAAATAAAAAAGGAAATCAAAAAATTATTCCCTTCGCACTTAACGTGACTATTAAAAGCATTTTATCTTTGCTGCAGTAAGTGACACAAAAATAATCAGCGTTTTTATAGAATAAAAATCCCGCCTGAAGAAACAGACTAGTTTTGCATTTCGTTTACTCCAAACAGGTTGTGACAACAGTTTTGAATGCATGAGGCGGCATTGGGTACGAATGATACAGTCTGGTGTTAGTGCAAATGCATTTTGATATATTATTCACTTTCTTTCTCGTATTCGATCTGATTTCATCCCATTTGATGCTGTAAATTCAATCCTATTGTTTATGAAGAACATATGAACCCGAAACCTGAGATCCATGCACTTCCTCCCTCCCTCGACTCGCACAGCTTGTTGTGTGCTTGCCTATAACTTTCAAAAATTGGTCTAAACTCCTTTACGTTTAATTTTGTCTTTAGAAACTTGCCAGCAAAACCAACGCCAGCGTTACGGAGTAATGAGCTACACTTGCTGCTCTGTCAACAACGACAATACCTGTGGAGTAAATTGGGAAATCCAGGGTCGCATCGTAGGTGGTTCTGAAGCGCGTCCAACACGATGGCCATGGATGGTGTGTATAAATATTCGCTGAGCTGTTATTGCAACATGCGTGTGTAAGACCCCTACAGCATTGTAATAACAGAAGTAGTGACAAATGTTTTGGTAGGGAATTGAAAACGGCCAGAGAAAAACCAAACCTTCATACCAGTGATCATGTGGTCTAGGGATTTCGATTTTCGATACATAGTGAGGTATCTGTTTTTGAAACAAGTATCCAACATAGCTGTAACTAATATTATCTCACTGAAAAACTTGCCAAACCAGCGTTTTAAGGGCAGCATCACGTTTCTTTGTTTCAAAGAAATGCAAATTTTAATTCAGCTGGCAGTGTTTTCATTTCAATGAGGTGTATTTTGATGGCATATTGAGTGAAGTGTGCATTTTTTGTTGGAACCATATAATTGTTTGGATGTCAAATATATGTGTAGTAAACGATTGCAGTAACGTTTATCAAAATCACACACAACGTTGATAAAGGTTTTACGAGAAAACAAAGTGTCCGTTTTCGGCAAGAAGGTTCATGAGATTACGTTTCAGCAATCTAGCACTTTTGATTTTGGTAAGTTTTTTTTGCCAGGTTAGTCGACTGTCGGTGACAGTTTTAATGAATTTCGCTTTGGCTACAGGCAATACTTGATCTCAGCACAGTCAGTGGACCGAATATCTGCGGAGGAGTGCTTATCTCCAATAGCTTTATTCTTACTGCTGCTCATTGTATAAGGCAAGTTGCAACATAAACGTCTTAACCTGAGCTTGTGATTACAAATATGATGATGAAAAAGCAAATAAGCGAATCATGATAAGGAACAAAATCGTCACTTCTTATTTTTCAGCGAGATCTCAACAAATGTCACGAGGATACGGTTTGGAACAACATCACTGCATGAACAAAACAGCAGTTCGCACGTGCAAAGTCGCATCGTGGAACGCCTGTGGATACATCCTCTATATTCGGATTTCACCAGCAACGACATAGCACTGATCAAGGTTTCATCGTCTTCGTGGCAGCAGCTATGAAAGCAAGAGGAGCTCCAGCTCTTTCTTAACTATGTGATCTTCGCGATAATTGTGTTTAACTTTCGTGAAAGGGGGATGTAGTTTTTGAACATTTTTTCAAGCTGAACTGCTGACAAAACTTTTCCCTTCTCAAACTGATTATACTTTTTGTTAACTCGTTGGCAAATTTACAATGTTGCATTTAACATACTGTAATTGTAGGTGGTTAAATCAGATAAAAACTTTTTAAGTTCAAGCACAGTTTTCATCGCAATATTGATCTAATGTTTTGACTCTCAATAAGCAAAAACAAAACGGTAAACTTTAGGAACAGATCCACAGTTTTGTTTCTTGGAAAAATTTTGATGGACTATGAATCACTTTTTAAAGGAGAACAATAAATGTTTTCTTTAAATGGCTGATGTCGCTGATCGGAACTAACTGTAATCTGAATTTAGTTTTTGACGAAGAAAAAGATATTTCTGGGTGAGATTAAAAATCAAAAATTAGCGGCGGCCAAACAACGTAATAATACTTTTTGGATTTTCTGATTACATCCCTATTTTTGCCGAAATTGTGTAGCTTCGCCAAAATAGCTTGCAGCCTATGACCAGTAAAATTTGTTTCTAGTTGAACAGACCAACAATTATCGGAGCGGTTGTTAGTCCGATTTGTTTACCCCAAGGGGAAGAGGTTGCAGTGGATGCGTGGTGTGTTGCTACTGGATGGGGAACACGTGAGTAGACTTTGTGTGATAAGCTATAGCAATAACGTAATGTTTTTTCTACCTGACTATAAATCCGCAGGATAAAGTTAGCAACTACTGAATAAGATGAAGCGTATCGGATGTACAAAGGAAGCAAAACTTTCTACGCACATTTTTCTTGTTATTCAAGAAGATGCTTAATGCCAGCTATAAATTTTTTGTTTGATTATTGTTTGAAAATCGATTTGGGTAAAGACTGCGCGATGGCATAGGTATTACTGCGTGTTTCTCTTCAAAAATATTTATCACCTGGTACTTACAAGTAAAAAGTTTTGCTTCCAGTGATTGATGCTTGAAACTAGATAATACATTGGCATGAAACGGAAATGTCAACACTGAGTATAAGGCATCACGAAGAGTAATACAGGAATTTTTGATCATGTGCAAAACTCTGTTAGGCGGCCCTGGAACATCTCCGTCTAGCTCGTTACAGGAGATTGGACTTCGGATACTGTCAATGGAAGTATGCCGTCAAGCTTATGGGTCATTTCTTCCATCCACATTCTCTGAGGAACAATACATCTGTGCTGGTACTATTGGTGGAGGAGTTGACACTTGTGCTGTAAGCTGTTTACGTGTTTGCTCAGCAGAAAAGCATTTCTTTAAACAAGAGATCTAAACATTGATTTTCGCGTGAATGAAACTTATGCATTTATCAATCAAAGCCACTAAAATTTTTAATTACACGGTATGTTAATTAGTATTTTAAGATTTCCACACAGATTAGTATTTTCAGATTTCCACACAATTAGTATTTTAAGGTTTCCACACAGTACACCATTTGTTTTAAAATTGTTTATTCGTTACATAGGGTGATAGCGGTGGTCCCCTGGTTTGTCAAAGATGTTCTTCTTGTCAATGGTTTGTGGTCGGAATCACGTCATTTGGATCGAGTCAATGCGGTGCTGCAAACAAGCCAGGCATGTACGCAAAAGTGGAACATTACAAAGACTGGATCAACAACGTCACCAACAGTGCAATTGCGAGTGGTTCCACTGGAGGATGCAGCGTATAAAAATTGTGCTATTGTAATTTTGCACAATTAAGCATGTCTAGTAATTGTTTCAGAGATTATGGGAAAGCGAAAGGTGGTGAATGAAAGAAGCAGGTTTTCAATAGAAAGACGATTGTAAATATCACTTTTTAATAGAGATATTTTACAAATGAAACCAACTGGCCAAGCTATCCAAGAATGTTAAGCACAACCAGCTGCTCTGCTTGCTAATCTTCCAGTGTTTTCGTATCAAATAATTGCTAAGCAAACCCTGGAACGCTTACATGGGTCACGGTTACCCGGGTCAAATGAGTTCACTCACGTGAAACTACGTAAGCGGGCGTCGGCGCGCTTTCAACTCTTCAGTAGCTGCATTTTTTTGTGTGACTTGTTAATAGGTGCGCTTGTGGTCATCCACGCTCTTTTCGATTTTGCAAAGGAGCGAGTTCGTCGCGAGTTCGGGTGACGCTGACCCGACGTTAGTGTGAGATGACGTTTTCACGCAGACCCGACGTTATGATTAGAGGGGGGTTTGCACCAGGTGGATGTGAAAAGCTGAAACTCACTCAGCATACGGTCTTGTTAGCAGTATTCAAAAGAAGTTGTTCACGCCCATAATTTTTGTTTTTATGAGTAATTCAATTCAAGCATGTATGATACCGCCGCTATATTCGGTCTACTTACTTTTCGTCAAAACTCGTATGATATTTGAGTAAAGTAACCTTGCTGTATTCAAATTTCTCAGTCAGACTTATATTTTCAGTGTAGCTTTTATGATAAACTGCAGTTGAAGGAAAGTATATATTTTTTTATTTTTGAAAACCGGGTCATGCACACCCGACGTTAGTGTTATTTGTGACAAAAGTCGGATGTTAGGGTTCCAGGGTTAAAACCCTAAGAAGGCTTGGCATTCTCAAAGGAAGCTTTTTCAAGGATTTAATGTTGAGTTCTGAAATGGCACCTTAAAAGTATACATGACTTCCAAGATTTTTGAGCAAGGCTTTCAAAAATTACCAAATTTTCTGCAGAGCTGATGCTTCTTATCTGCACAGTTTATCGCTCACTCTTTTTCATGACATCAGTTGACACCAGTCATTTACGTGGCGCACCTGCATGTGATTGTGAACCGATACATAGGTGTAGGAACAGGCAAACTTTTGGGGCTGCAAAGGATTTTTGCCCGAATTTTCCCAAACTTGCCCGAAACATTTTTGTGCGACTTTAGCATACAAATTTTCTCCCACAAAGATCAAAAAGGCCTCTTTTTGATGTGACCTCCCCCTCAGAAAGTCTTCGTGTGTTTTTCTGTAAACATTGGGCGCCAATTTTTTAAGTCAAACAACGTTGGACGCCATTTTCCCCCAGATTTTCAGGTAATTTGGCCAGATGTTCAGGTACTTTGCCTGGATTTTTAGGAATTTTGCGCAGATGTTCAGGGATGTTGCCCGGATTTTCAACAAATCAAAACTTTTAATGGTGCGTTTGCACCGGGCCTCGTACACTACTGAACCGACCAGGTTTCTTGGTGCGCTGGAATCTCAAGCACAAGAAGTGTCGTATAAAATAAAATGTGTGAAGACAACGCTATCAGTTGAACTAATGTTTGGTTAAGTCTTCGATAAAATCAATAAAATCTTTCCAACATCGCTTAATAATTTTCAAATGTATATTGATGTGTGCATATATTCCGTTCTAGATAGAAGAGCAGTAAAAGAACATGCTAAGAAAACTTGAAACCATTTACGTCCGAGTTTGTTTTTGACCTTTTAAAGATACAAATGACCTCAAGCAGCACTACCCACTGTGTTCGAAATTTATAGCTCGGAATCCTCAGAAACTTAAAAAAAATTTGGTCCGTGGTTCTTTGCTACTGGAAATGGTGCGCGTTCCAATTGAACTGCTAGTATTGTTTTGATACAGTATTTTTTAGCATAAATTGCATCTTTTTTTAGTATATGTACTGCCGAAGCAAGTACAAAGTAATTGCACTAGGCTGTCATAAACCTATGCTTCTTGCAATGGAACATAGACCAACAGAACACTTATGGAAAAAAACTAATAAAAAAGAAGTTGTCATTTGCTGTAATTTACATTATATCACAAGTAAAACTCCAACATGAGCACGAATGGTTTATTTTTTTGGCGCAATTCAAAATAGCTTGCGTGCAACTATTTTTAGCACATACATTCAACATATTTTTATCGAAATTTTGCGGGCGTTTGTCATTAAAAACCATTCGAATTAGAACTGTAATTTTAATGAAAAGGCATAATGCTAAAAATAAAACTTGTGGAGTAAATCAATTTCGCCAATTGAAACGAAAAATTATGAAGAATGAAAATTTTATTTTTATAAAGACTATATCTAAAGTTAACTTTGTACGTGATTTCAACACAACAAACCGCATCAAATTTTCTGCTCGATTTATCCAAAACCATCACAAATTATCGAAACACCATTCCCAGAAAATATTAAGCTCGTTAGGTTTAATGGATGACTTCTGGGTTGTCTTAAATAAACTTACAGTTTTAATAACTTAATCATTGCCTTTTCAACTGTTAAAATTTCTACGTTTGCTGTAAGCTTTTTGTTAAGACAATTTTACATGATTTGATAAGGGTCAGATGATCTCACAGCACAGTGTAGAATGAAGACAATTGCGTGATACCAGCATGCTCATTGCTGATGATATTCATTCAATTCTTTGTAACTGAAGACAATTGCAAAGTGATCTCGCTAACAGACTGATTTCGAGAAGCTGAAATAGACATATTTTTATTGTGGTGCCTCATTTGGTTTTGTGCGGCATTTTACATTCTAACGTTGGAGCTTTGACGCATAAATAACCAGATACTTACACTATCGCCTGCATTCATTCGAATCAATAGCATCCGACATATAAAAACCATTCCTCACCAAACAATTTCTGAAATTCCTTCTAGATATCCCTGGACAGACTATAATTAACCAAAGAAAAAATAGACGGTAATTTATCGAACTTTGCTACGTCACGATTAACGTATGAATTTAAACTACCCCTAGATAGCGCAAACTTTCACTTGTATTTAACATTTCCTTACTCACATCCTAACCTCTTTGAAAGCAAAAAGAATAACTGAGAGGTTTGGAGTGGAACCTACCTTAGGTCTTTTGTTTTGTCGAAAAGTATTGCCTTGTGTAACTTTACAATCTCTTGGTAACAGTAGGATCGTACTTTCCAGCTCCTAACTTGTATACTCTGAATTAACATGAAACATTTTCACTCACTGGACCAACTACACAACACTTGACATGCATTCTAAACTTACAAATCGGTTTTGGCATCTTACTCATGACGTCATTTTAATCTTTCTTAGTATGAGCACTTTCTTAATATTACTGATGGCATCATTTTCTTAGTATATTTCTTAATAGGAATCTATTTGAATAACAGCTGCTGATACCTACCTAGTAGGCGAAATACTTACTCTGTAAGATCTACAGTAAGTGTCTGATTCCTTGCTGGGAAAGGATTCCAATAGACAGTGTTGGTATGAACACGTATGAAAACCAAAGAAAATCAGCTACAAAAAGCATATATGGTGAATTTACGGTTGTAGGAAACAGAAATTAGCTGACCGGAAACGCACAGACTCATGAAAAACCTCGCATCAGAACTTGCGGATGAAGTAGACCAAGATTGTGACAAACTTTATACTCTGTTGATCATAGACACATCAACTTACTGAGATGCCATTTTTTCGGATTTATTGTTGTGATCAATCACCACGGTACACACAAAATACATGAAGGTTTCCCTCCTACTGCACTTCAGAATGGAAAGCCACAAATGTAACTATTATGCTTCGCTTTGTGGTTAACGTGGTTAGTTTCAGTAGTTTGATTTAGTTAAAGTCTAACTTTGACGTTGCAGACAACACTAAGAGCTCTTATACATAATCTTTTCCAACTAACATTAGGTGAAATTGTTTCTCAAAACGTATATTTTTGTTTATTTCTTCACCTTTCTTTACATATTCTTCATTTCCAACAAAATTCAAGCTCGTTTGCTCCCATCACATGCCCAAATCATGAAAAGATGAAACTTGCAGAACAGTTATTTTGCAAATCATCCTCTTTTTTGATAAATTTAAGAATTAGACAGTTATAGTATTAAGCCAGGCCACCGAAGTTATTAATGTTGCAGTTCATATCCAGCTAGATATTGTTGTGGAAAGAGTTGGCGTGAAGTCGGTCGCTGTCAGTAAGCAGCGCTTCAGCTCCTCTGAATGTGCTTATGATTTTCGACAACACAAAACACCACCTACAACAAGCAGTATCAAAGCGAACAACAACAACAGAGCGAATTCGGCATATAATGCAATTCGAGCTTCTCTAGGCCCCAAAGTGAAATTAAGAAATTCGGTACGAGCGTTGATGTGAAAGGCTGACTTCCCTTCACAGTGTCTCTGGTCCGATCCGATGCAGCTTACGTATCTACCAAAGCAACATAGCACTGCAACAAAAGCTAGTACAAAAATCTGTACATTTGAAAAGGAGTAAAGATGCTTTGGTAAAGGGCGCGGTCGAAGACAGACTTCAACATAAGTTTTGTACAACCGTAGGCTTGAAGCATACTATCATTTTGCAAAGCTGTATGTAAAAGATCTCATTAAACATTTTTGTAAAAAGAAGTAGCATCATCACTTTGCTGAGATAAATTACCTGATAACTCTTGCGATGTAATTTTGTTCATGAGTGCCGTGAAACAAATGAGCCATTGGTCCACGTGCATAAATCGCCACCTCTTCTCCTCCATGTGTTTCGGATTTCAAAGGAACAGCGCTTTGTTGAATATACGCAGATGCACCTTCAATACAACAAATTCATCACTTATCGCTGTCTGATTGCAAAATCTGTGTGGTATACCGAGACAGAGCAAAATTCAAGGCATGATAATGCCTATAATGAAGATAATAACTTCAAGAAGTTGATGTCACCTATAACATCTGAAAAGATGAAGTTCGTAAAGTATAATACAGCTTAACAGCAAACTTCATAACCGTAAACCCAGAAAAATATATCTCTTCTTCAACTAGAGAGATAGTTGTTGTTCAGTTGTTTAGCGCTACTTCAAAGGTAGAATTTCTTTCCGGAGCTTTCTTCAAAGCGTATAAAGTTGACATAACGACTCCCCACCATACATAATCCTGTCTAGATTTTTGAAATTGTGCACAAGTAAAGAAACTTAGTGCAAAAATTTGCAGATCAAAGAACAAGTGTTTCATGAAGACTTGTGGTCATGGAAGTCATTGAAAAGGATTTGCAAGATAAGGGAACATGACATTGTTTTCAAAGTAAAGTTTACTTTTGTCTTCATAGAATTTGTAATTATGCGATACCTCGTGTTTTCAAACTGTGATTAACTTCGAAAAAATACTCACATGACAAGATATTTTGTCATCGTTTGATATTTTGCAAGTGCCTAAGGTATACAAAAGCACACAGCAACCAGCATCGCTTACGCAACAGCCGTTGGCAATATGAATGCAGCAGTACTGCTCCAGACAAGGACGACAGCAGCATACTATTGCTAAAACTTATTATCCCAATTTTTTTCGCTTCAGTGCTAGGTGATGTCACAAACAACTGCCCTAGGAAGAGTTCTTATCTTCTTTAAATAAATAATTTTTACCAGGGATTGACCAATATCTCAAATGAACCAATTTTTGCTGTATTGTTGTAATTTTTCAAAAGAAGCAGTATCACTGTTGAACAGGCTGCTTCACGACAGAATTCAAGCTTTCTTAAGACCTGGGTACACGTTAAGGTAATCACGATAGCGGTTAAAAATCATTGCTTTATCATAGTTTTTCTTTATGCTGTCATAGCTTCAAACTTGAATCATTTTAGGACAAAAATAAGCTGAATTTTATTGACATATCTTTCTTCTCCAGTTTAGTCTCCGCCAAACCTTTATGACGCAATACAAATTTTAGGTAACCTGCTAATCGCTTTTGCATTTGCTACTTGCTAAAATCATAAGCAAAAATTCAGTTGCTGCATACGGATGTACAACATAAAATTTTTCGTGAGTTTGTTAGCTAAACACATGCTAGGTGTCAATACTGAATTGCGAATCAATACTTTACAATGCTGTCTTTATTCTGAAAAAAAAACAACCATATATGGCTTTCATTTTTTGGTAAGAAATTTGACAAATTACCGATGTATCGCATCCTGGAGCGTTTGTCAGCTTTATTCAATTTACATACCAATGCCGTAAGCATGGCTGACGTAAGCATCGGCAGCTAGCCACGTAATCGCATGGAATATAATTAGTTATTCGCAACATTAGATCTAATCTTCCTAGAATCATTTAAGAAAATCGATCTTGAATTTTGACGTCTTGTATCAGCCGGATAGCACCGAAAGAAATTGTCACAAGCACGAAAAATGAAGATTTGCCTCTTTTTTCATTGTTTGAGACACCGTTTTATGAAATGGCACACTGTAGTGTAAAAATTAACTGCAGACACTTTTTCAAAAAAAGTATAAAGTAATCTTTGCTTGTTCAGCAAATTTGTAAATATAACGCCAGAAAGGTACGCGTATTTTCAGCACGATTTATTCATAATTTACATTTTATTACTTTCATTATTTGTGTTTTAGCCTCACCTGTATCGGTTTCCGTGAGGTTTTTTCTGACCTGACACGATTCTGAGTAGTTGTTACTACCCTGAAATCCAGGTCCGTTTCCATAGGCAATAGTCGTGTATGGTTTGCCATCTAAAGCCATTTCTGGATTGGAGTTAGAGGGAGCAATGCCTGTATTACAAAATACATTCCCTCATGATGATTTTCCCTTTCTTGCCTTATGCAATCAGAAAATTAGAATTTTTACTTGGCTATGAATAGAAGTTCTTGGAAGGCAATTGAAATATTTGTATAACTTCTATCCTCAATCAGGGCCGAACTATTAAATCTTCAGGCAGGTGGTCAATTGCTTTAGGGTTCCTGAAGCCAAGTAAGGCGAACCTCATTAAAAGTTATTTAGTGTTTGACCGGCAACATTTTTAGCCAGATATGTTTTTCGTTCTTGGCTTTGTAATTATATTTTACCATTCACGCCGAGGTGCTTTCTTTGTGTTGATGATGGAACATGTAAAAGCGCATTGTTTTTTAGCTTGCATGATTTCCCAAACCGCTTTTTGGGGGCTAATGTCAGGATCTTTTTGTCCAACAATACCATTGTTCCGGTTCCTTACCAGCTTCGCAAAGTTGCAACGGAGCGTGAGCAAAAACATACGCTGGATCTGCGCATAACTCCATAAATCGGCGCTGGTCAAAATGAAGCGGTAAAATCATCCTGAGACCGACAGCAACTGCGAATCTGTATCTCTTGTATCTCCTTTGCTGACAGCATGGCTTTAGTTGGAGAAGGAATTTCTTGTCACATTTAACTGCGCATTGCTCTATTATTTCTGATAAAAAACTAAAACACTTAAATGATAATTTGCAGTTGCGAAAATACCCTACTCATCATACAGCAGCAACAGAGCATGAGACCACCAATTTTAGAAGTCAATCTCACAAATTGATAAAAGGTTTTTATTAATTTGAATTTTTTCACAGTAAAAATTTCAATGCATGAGGCATTTTCTGATAGAATTCCCAAACTATTTCAAAATATAACTCATGTTATTTCATGCGCACATTTCGTCGACGGCCTCCTTAAAAGACTTGCCAGTTTCAATAATGTATAAAAACAAAATATTTTTTTCTTTATTCACAACTTACTTGAAACATTTTACACTGTAGATTGAAAATAAAAACAATATCTAAAAATGGTCAAATTCCTTTTTAAACGGTTCATTTGTATATCTCTTACTCTTCTTTAGTTAAACCATAAGTGAAGAGGAGAACATAACGTATAAGTACGTAACAATTGTTTGAAAGAAGTTTCTCTGATTAACCTTAGCTGGTAGTATAGTTTAACGCCATCAGAAACGTGCAAGTAGTGGATTGAAAGTTTCGAAAAATGTTAAAAATCTGCGGTGCACAAAATACATTATAGATGATTTCCAATAACTTTTCACTATAAATCAGAAATTGTTGTAAAGCAAAGGGCTTCGTATTGCAAAGCTAATAAAAAAGTAATAGCACAAACTTTGCTTAACAGTGAAAGCTACAAGCGTTTGCTCATACTAATTTGCCGCTGCTTAGCGAAAAGTAGGTAAAACAGATAATATATTTGAATAAAAATAAATGAAAAACCATTTTTTAGCATGATCAAAACTCTCAATCATTGAAAGGCATAACAGGTGAGGGTACAAGGTGAGGTTACATAACAGGTGAAGGCGTTGCTGTTCATTTGTCACTTTTAATGGCACCAGGTGCTGAGCGGCACACATAAAAATTTAGCCGAACCACCTTTTCCCTAAAACAGGGAAATCTCACAGCTGCTTCTATTACATATACCGGAATGTATTTTGCTAAAAGCTGCAGCCCCAAATCCTGCAGAATTTTTTTGCATGTGATGAGACTCACCAACTCATTGAAACACAAGAGACACTTTTCATCCTTTCAGTCCCTGCCACAGTAATTTTTTGTGGTGGTGTTTGAGGGTGTAAATTGTAACCTGAGAACTAACTTAATTTAGGCATATCAATCTCAAGTTAGTTCTCAGCTCATAATTTATTAAACGCTTTCGAGAAAAATTGCCACGCTTCAAATTTCGGCTGCCACTGCTAATCACAATTTGTTGTCCGAAAATGAAAGGTAGTACAGAATTTAAGATATAAATAATTGTTCAGTCATAACATGTCTGGCATAGTTGAAACCAAAAATCGATGCTACAAGCTACAGCATTCCAGTCTTCCATGATCACCTCATCTACTAACTTATGATCCTGTACATTGTTGAATTAGTGACCTTGCTTTGTAATTTATATTCTATTTCACTTTGCAAGTAAATCCGACAATGTAAACAAAGCGTAAGAACGTTTACCAAAAATTAATTCGGAACCAGGTTATAGGAAACTAGTCAACCTTTACAAATATTAGTTCAGGCAATGTTGGAAACGTCTTTTAAGATATTTGACAATATTTTCCAATTTTCACAAGATAATTGACAATTTCAGCCTACAGCCAGCAACTTCGAGCACCACAAAATGTTGTTCAATTATTGTGTATATTTTTTTAAGCACAAAAATTTCTTCTAGCTTGTACGTTACCAAGTATAGGGTTTCCTCTATCACTATATCCTCCCATGGTCATCACGTGACTGTGATCAGCGGTAACAATTATCAAGGTGTCATTGTCAGACGTCATGTCCACTGCTTTCTTGACAGCTTCATCCAGAGCCAAAGTGTCATGAAATGTCAAATAAGCGTTGCTGTCGTGGTGTGCGTGATCTGCAAAAGAGAAAATATCAATTTCTTAAATTCACATGAACGATGGAACATAAGATATTATTTGTATTGCGTAAAGTTACTCGCAATATTTATCCAAGTAACACCATTTCACAAGTAATTTATGCTCAGTATACTTACACCAATGGTAAGATTTGTACATATTGCAGAGGGTATTCCAGAAACGGTTGGGTTGACTGAATTGATGGCAATGCACAAATATTCTAGTTTTAAGTGACTCAAAAAAACTTAAAACATAGCAAAAAGTTGGTTGATGAATATTAGGTTGGCGCAGTAAAAAAAACTCTGCTTCTGCTATTTTGTAGGCCGGTCTATGATCGAACAGATTCATGGCCATATTAAAATGAAAACTCGCGCGCCAACAGTGAGAAAATGTGCAAAACAAACTTGGAAAAATCGCACAAGTACAAAATTGCAATGGGTAATTGCAAGAAGTTTGTTAATTTTTAAGTTGCGTAATCCATACACGGTTGCGTCAATGCTATTCAATTAGTCACTAAAATATGATACTACTGCCAAAATATTTTTCATCTGAATACTAGATGAAACATATATACACGAAGCAGAATTCCAAGCAGGAGTTTGCAACAAGTTTACATTGTAGTTTGTTGAAAAGATGGTAAATATGGAATAAGCTTTTTGGTAAATATGGAATAATCTTGTAATTTTGAACAAGCTTGTAATTGCAAGGATTCTACCTGTTGTTGGGCAAAATTTTATGTGCGATAAGTCGCCCTGCACAGAAACTGCGTTTATTTACGATTTGATTACTTAGTTGTCGTTCAGGTGCGCTTTTGTTCTGGCTAAATTCGGTGAAACTTTAGCAAGCGCTTTATCATACAAGCAAACCGCGCATTCGCCTTGCTCAAGTCGCTGTGTAGGACGAATTGTTCTCAACCTGCTTAAATTTTGTGACACCATTGCAGTGCTGCACTAGTCCACAACTGTTATGTGAAAACAGCAAATGTTTTATGCGGCAACGTTAAACCAATTTCTTCTGGTGGTTTGACCTTGCCTTTGAAGCAACGCATTTGCTTCCACAAATCATATAACTGCATTGCGCATGTACCTCATACTTAGTGCAACCAGAGCACCAGACTTTTCCTTACTGCTATGAACTGTTCCCTGTACACTGTAAGTAGCTTTCGCCCTAGGGAGGTCTGCAGCCTAAATGACCCTTGGTCCTTGGCAGCTTCCCACTCCCCCAGGCATTTTATAAATCGGTCTACTTGGAAGTCATGGCAGCCCGATATTATAACAAGCGTGCTGGCGCCNTTCATGGGTGTACNCTTTATGCTTGTGTTTCATCAAAATAATTGTGTTAGCGCCATCAAGCGTACGCTTTATTGTTACTGCCATATATATATCTTCGGTTTTTTCATGTATTTGT
>JGI24021J15306_10004038_pt1 | contig 16883 bp, 5 predicted proteins | sample Ectturendosymbi1_FD_15306 | JGI IMG/M metagenome (IMG submission 15306) | reverse complement strand
CTGCTGTATCGTAGCGTTGAGCGTTGGGTGTATTTTCTTCCGATAGCCTAACTTGGAGCGCTAATAGTTTATATCCAGTGCAATGACACATAAAATAAGGAAAGTGGATGTATAGAAAAATGTGCATATTATGTCAACAAACTTCGCCAAAACGTTGGATTGGAAACCACGACTATGACGTCAAATTGTGACCTCACAATCAGCGCACACCAAATACGAATGACTACGCTATGCCACTGAATGAAACTCCCCCATGAAAATTTTCTGCGTACGCCACTGCTGCTCAGCATCTGCCCGAGACCTAGTGCGGCCAAGCAATGGTTAGAAGAACTAGCTCAAAAGAAAGAAGTGCTCCAGTACAATGCCAAGCAAGATTTAATCTTAATTTCGAAGAAAAAATTTTGATATTCTTGTAATTTAGATGTATTTTGTCACAAAGGAATGGCAATACCGCAAATAAAGTGTGGCTTTTTTCTGGTCTTTAAACAGTCGGTTTGGCTTTTTTGGCCTCTTTTTTGCATTGTGTGGCTTTTTACTGAAATTTTCATCTAGCAACCTTGCTTCCGACGGCCACGTGGGATACATTGTTTGGCTGCGGATAGTAAACTCTCGCAAAAATCCTGGTATGCCCTCTCAATATTTAATGTTTCCGGAGGTGGCAATCTCTCAACGGATTCACCTGTGAGAAGGCAAAAGCGCTTCCAATCAGCCTTGCGAAATTTCCAAGGCTTCACAGGATCGCTGTGGGCAGGAACCTTGAATCTTGGTGGCATTATGAGGGAGGGCCGATGTTGTGACCGCGGGAACTTTCCTAGAACTTACCGCGGGAACTTTCGATGTTGTGACCGCAGGAACTTTCCTAGAACACGTCTGTCCGGCAGTCGGCTGTCCTGGCCGAAACTCGCGAAGGCCAGGTCCGGGTTGGTGCCGACGCTCCATCGGTGAGAGGAGATACTGGCTGTTTTCTTTGGGTCATACAGCAGTCCAAGGTTGTTGGATGTTGCCCAGGAATCCAGGCTCTCACCGTCAGATGTTTTGTTGTAACCCCAGTTGACATGTTGGCAGTTGAAGTCGCCAACATACAGACTGTGGTGTGGGAACGTTGGGATGGCCGTTGGTGTGAATCGCGAGCGTGGAAGTTTGTAGACGTTCATGATCTTGTATCCTGCGACATCTACGCACAACCATTCAGTCTCTCATTGTTCTGGAGACTGATCGACCAGTGAACATTCCAACCACTCGTGGACAAACGTGGCAAGGCCGTGATTCCTGCTCAGGACTGACCCAGCTAGTGAAAAGTTGGGAATCACTAGCTTGTCTGCAGTTGTGCAGTGAGTCTCCTGTAGTACGATGATGAAAGCCTTGTTCTTACACGCTACCTGCTCAATAACGGTGATCTTGTCTCCAGTGACCCCCTCGGTGTTTAGCAGCTTGAGTGTGTTGGGTCGTGGGTCATCTTCGATTATGACCCACCCCACGCCGAACACATCCAACGTGGGTAGCAGTGGCTGCTCTCGTCCTGACAGGTTTGGTTGACATTTGTAGTGAATGTCGTACATGGAGTGCAACGTAAAGGCACCTGTCATCTCACTTCTAATACCTCTCCACTAGCACTGTATGTTTGATTGCTTACGCTGATTATATTCAGATATACAACAAGCTCTTCACTACACTTGAATCTGAAGTCAGAACAACATAAAGTAAAACGGTTTGGAATAGAACAGAGGTTCTTAAACTTTTTCAGTTGCGCTCCCTTCGGCGTTAGTCATTGATACTAGCGCCAAGGGTTTTTTAAGGTGTTTTAGGGACCCGATTCGGGTCCCTAAAATTTCAAATCGGGTCCCTAGAATCAGAGAAATCGAGTCCCTACAGGTCAATACCGGGCACCTAACCATTTCCGTAAAAAAAAACTTCTCGCGCCTCACCTAACCTCATAATCAAACACACAGAAACACAGCCACAATTTAATTGCTTGTTTTTTTTTCTTGTTTTTTAGCAATATGTCGCTGCCATACTCGCGCTCCCCTTACGAACCTTTCACGCCCCCAGTTTAAGAAACTAGGTTATACTCGTAGAATAAAGGTGAACAACAGCGTTGAGCGTTCAGTAACGGTTGATACGATCTGTTGATTTCCCCGTAAAAATAAAAACATGGGTTGATTCTCGTAATAGTATACGTAGATAGTGTAAGTCGAACATTAAATGGTTCTACTCTACAATACTGTACATGCAAGTAGGCCAAGATATGTTTACAGTGCAATTACGCTCTAGGTATGTATTCACGTGTCTCAGAATCAACAAACACACCAAATGAATTGGAACAAAAGAGAAGCGGCACTGGCACATAAATGTAATGAACGGGGCCGGTGCTAGGTGACCCCCTTAGCCTGGAGTTTGGGGCCCCCAATATATACTGCATTTAACCCATAATATTTATATTAGAAACGTCGATCTATTTTAACAAACGTTTATAAAAGCATTTTCCTACAGCATCAGCATAACATGCAAAGCAGACATACTATAAGAGTCTGACTTCGCTTCTCACTACCACTTAAGTAAGTTCGCTTCATTGTTTATCTTAAAAAAAGGAAACAGATACTGCATATCTAATGTAATACGGTAAAATCCACTTACGTCGACACTTTCGGGACCGTTGTTTTGGCAGGTTGTGTGGGAATAAAGCTTGTAGTTGCAATGTATACCGACGATACAAGAATGCCTGCCTAACATCTAAAGTAATAAATCGGAAGATTAACGAACTTATTGCTGTTGGTCACCACAGTGCCGGATTAACAATAGCAGCAAAAGTAGCAATTGCTACGGGTCCCGCTCTTTTATGGTCCCCGCGTTCTTCTGTAATAAATATTTATTACATTATGAATGAGATTTTTTATAAGATCCTATTTATTACATTATATATAAGATTTTTTTTTCAGTCTAAGAAGTCAGTATTTTTCTAAATTTCCCATAAGTAGTAAGCGATTTTTCCATTCAACGATGTCTGTGTCCAGAAATTATGGTTTACTTCGTTTTGTACAGTTACGTAACAAAAAATAAGATTACGGTCCGCAGTGTTGCCATTTTAGCTGATTTGCTGCTAAATCTAACAGGGTTTTCTCACTGTTAGCTGTAAATTTTCAATCTAGCAGTTCGCTGATTTTCTAGCCAGAACCGTCGCCAGAAAGTCGTCAATAGGGGGGCTTTACGTTCGTGCAGGCTTGATATTCAAATTTGACAAAAATTCCACTAATTTATAGTGTTTCATATTTCAATTTGGGGGACTTGGAGCTTTGTTTGGGGGCGCTAAGCCCACCGAAACCCCCGTGGCAATGGGACTGTTTCTAGCAGGATTTTGCCAGCCGTTTGACAGGTTTAGCGGGTAACAAATTCCTGACCAAACACCTGTTCCGACAGTTTTTCAAAATGAAAACTCTTACACCTTATTCATCAAAAATATATTTATCTTCTTCATGAGGTTTTTAATCGGGTAACACCAGGACAAAGCACAACGAGCTGCCTGCAATTATTGGTAATTTTTATTATGATGCAAAAAGCTGCTTCAAGCAGATAATTGTATCATAATAACAAGTAATTAGATGGCTTGGGGAAGCCCAAATTATTTGCTTGTGTGTTGCGTTAGGTTACAAGACAACATTGGTAGAATATGTTTTTATCCGACAGCACGATATTTCCAAGTGGTTCAGTTACACTAGTGAGTAGTAATGTCTGGTAAAAAAACTTCCTGGTAAACCGAAGCTGCCAAAAGTTTTGACACATGTATGTGGTTGCAAGATTCAGAACTTACTGCAAAAGTTGGCACAGTGCCCACTGCCTATATTCTGCTGATTCAACAAAGGCCTTTTGCGAAGTTTGCAATAATGCTATCATAGCGAAATATTGTGAGCCTAAAAGACATAACTGGTAGCAAAAGCACTTGAATAAGACTAAAGAACTTTTTGCATGCTCCTTAATATAACACAAAGTTTTAAGTTACAAAGACATATTTAGAAAGTTGTAGGGCTGAAGCTATGCTCAGATTGTTTGTTTCTGAGCATTTTTCTACTGTATAAAAACATGCAACCATTTGAAAAAGATCGCCAAGAACTGTGTGTCATACAAAAAATGAGGTAACCTGCAGTTACGTTGCTCAAAAACTTAAAATGTTGGCTGATAGAAAATTGTGGGCCGAAAGGTGTGGTGTCCAAGACCGGCATTTTCAGCCCAGCATGCTTATTGAAAGCGATGCATGATGAAAAATTAGTATATTGTTTAACTTTATAGGTTTCTCATGTTAAAAATGACCGATTTTATAACAGAACTTCACTGCTTATAGCAGATTTTAGCTGAAAATTTGTGACAGGACTATCAGCAGAATCTAGCAGTTTTTTGTGACATTCTTTAGCAGATTTACGTCACAACCATCTGGCAACACTGGCGGTCAGAAAGACACACTCAGACTGTCATGTCACGATGCGAACTGGATAGCGCATGCAGAGAAGCTAGAAACATGGATGCCTTGCCCACAACCTTTATGATTTAGCAAGTGTTGAGATGTGTTTTAAACTTCGGGCCCCGCCCTCTTGAAATGCTACGGGCCCCGTGCTACCTTAATCCGGCACTGGGTCACCAACTTATTGCGTGCTGCGTGCTGGCATTCTTCAATAGATTTTTTTCTCTTCTGTTGCGAAATTATTAGGAAAACATCCTACCGTTTCGCCTTATCATGCGACAGGTCATTTTCAAAGGAAAACAAAAATGGGTACGAATTAGCAATAATAGCACAAGCATACGAATACATGATAAAGGCGCTTTTGAAATGCAGCGACGAGACCAGAGAGTTCATCATTTATAGCAGTGCTGTCAAAAAAATTTTCGAGGTAGTCATTTAAAATCAAACTGTCAAAACAGAGAGATACTACCAGAGCGTAAGCTTAATTGAATGATTAATCAAATAAAATTTCATTGTACAAGCGTGGAAAGTGATCGTTAACTTATTATTTAAAAAAGGCTGCTTGGCTTTATCATTTAAGGACAACTTTATCATTTAACGTTAGGCCAGAAGAGCAAAAAATCTGATTGGTCTAACGAACAGCTCGGCTACAATCTTCCTAAACAGCATAAAAGCAGTGAAACATCCATTGCAAGACCGTACAGACAAACACGACGATAAAAACAATACGACGCAAAGAATAAAATGTCTTTCTATATTACTAACTCGAATATAAGTAAAAAGTCTTTCCTCTCCATGGAATATCGTTGAAAAACAGGAAACGTTTGTAGACAAACGCACAATATTAATTTTCACAATGTGAATAAAATTAGCGCCATCCTGTGATAAAGGCTTCTAAACACTGTTGTAAAGCGATTGGCTAAAATAACTGTACTATCATGAAAGATACAGGGCTATTGGTTAAATAACTGGATTATTCATTGGTGCAAAGTGATGAGTTTTCGTTGGACAACTCTGATGTAACATACACTGGATATTACAGGCGCGGGCTGTGAATACGGTTGGACTGCGAATACGATTTTACCTGATTGTATACCTGAAACTGGCTGTTCTATTCTTTTTCAGTGAAAGTGTACAACACAGGTCTACAAAATAATTTCCCTAAATAATTTGTTACTAGACAGTACTAAAAATGCTTACAATGAACGTGGATTCAGCAACGTTACTTACACAACTGCCGCCTTACGAAGACAAATACTGAGAACGAATTTACCCACAATCCACTTCGTAATGAATGGCTTAGATAACAGGCATAGGTGAGCAGGCAAATTTTTGGGTGTGTGAAGGATTTTTGCCCAAATTTTCCCAAACTTGCTCGAAAAAACTCCAAAGAATATGACCTCCAAAAAAACAAACTGCATTTCTTTTCAATTATCGCATTTTTTAAAAATCAAAGCACACCTCAAGCATTATTTTTGCCCAAATTTCCCCTGACTTGCCCGAAAACAGCTAAATAAAAATATGACCTCCAAAAAAAATATTTCCGAACGTTTTCACACATTTTGCCCAAATTTCCAGTTTTGCCCGGATTTTCACCAAATCAAAACTTTGGGGGTGCAGTTGCACTCCCTGCAACCCCGTCTTCTACACCAGTGATAACAAGCAACCATGCGTCGTGGAAAGGTCAATTTCTTTGACGTATTAAATCAGGGTTTCTCAATCTGTGGGCCTCGGAAGAATTTTTGACGGGTCACGCCCTTATTGCAGTTGAGTACGTTGTTCAAGATGACTCTCGACAACAGCGGTTTTTGTTGCCATGAAAACGAAATCTAGCAGCAGGCTTAATGTGGAAGAGGACTGTGCATTATCATGTATTGAGCCTCGAATACCTTTGCATTCTAACAACAAACCGGCTCAGCCTTCGATTATTGTAGCGCACGCTGTGTTGTTAAATATTGTTTTTCTTTTTGCATATGCAACAGTTATCGCATTGGAGAAGTTGCATAGTCGGTGGGCCATGGACCTTCCGTTTGTTTATTAATTGGGCCACAAGCTTGAAAAGGTTGAGAACCCCTGTATTAGATAAATATGAAAGTTGAAAGAGGAAATGTGTGAAATCAGTTATTGGCGAGTTCAGTTCTGGTATGTCTAAATGCCTTAACAAAGGTCTTCAGTCAGATTTGGGAGCCCCTTCCTCCGGCTCTGGTAACGAAACACACTTGATAACACTGAGAAAGCGAGTGTCCGAGCAATTACACTTGCACGGTAATGAGTACACATAGACGCTTGAAAAAATGTTAGCAATTACTGTATAGCTATCCTCATCGCACAATAGCTTTGCATGATACGAAAGCAGGAAAATATATGCGTAATGCAACACGTATCTCAAAAGAGCGAGTCAAACCGCTGGATGAAGTTCGTTATCGTTAACAAAGTGCACGACATTTAAATCGAAGAGCAAATATGTCGTCTGAATTTTTGGCATGATACTTTTCATACAAACCGATGGTAATTAAAAGATTTTCTATGCGGGCACCGTCACAGATGGACATTGCGAAAGCAGCTTTCTCAAAACATGGCACGCTATTCGTCGAATGCTCTGAAGCATCTTCCGGCAAATGAGGTCTTGAGTTAGGAAAATCTGGCAGTTTGCTGTAGATTACGAGCACAGATGTTAACCAAAGGCGCAAGTTTTTGCTGCTGTAGCTTGTGAGACAGAGTAATGAGGTCATATAACGCGATTTCTGAGGATACAGTTTACAAACAGAGGATCTACTAGCCAAAAGTTAATATACCGTCGGTATTTTCTTTAAATTGCGGATCACTTCTGATCAACTGGATTTCGGAAAAGCTGTTGTGCATCTGGTGAAGCTGGGAAATTTGTCTACGTCACAACTTACAACGTGATGCGCACGGTTAAAATTTTTCCAGCAAGTGTGAAAACTTCCCGAGGGGACCATAAGAAGTTGCAAAATAAATCATTAATTAAAAAATTTGCTGATCATGTTAAATTCAACAAAATTTGCTCGTTTCAACAGTTAATGTGTTTTTAGAGAAATGCTTCCTAACTCCTCTTCTGCAATGCATGATAAAGTGGAGAGTGGTAACCAAGGGTTGTGGTAAACGTTGATTGCCTACAACTCTTCCTGCAACTCGCCGGTACGACTGGAACCGACAGCTTTAGATGTCCTAGCAGATGCAACTTCGCTTGCTTTGGAGCTTGATTTCACTTCGTCGTTGTTACCTCGCAATCTCCTTCTTATCGGGTCCAACCAAGCTTTTCGCATATCTGCGCGGCGCAGCGTTGTGAGTAAAAATATGCCGACGCCCTGCAAAAAACATGGTTACATAAACTGTGTAGAGTCTGTTCCAATTTATCAGTTTTTATGCTAAATGTGTCTGATATAATTTTTTTACGAACGCCCCGTTAGAATCACCCCAGCTCGCATTCAAACAGCAGTGAATGCAAAAATGGATGCAGCGCTTCTGCACACTACCGTAGCGTCGATGCAACTGGTGCGGATAGAAGTCTGTCACGGTTGCATCTCTCCGCAGTTGGCGCCAAATCGCCGCAGCTGAGTCAATTTTCTTCAATTTAGCTCATAGACATGGCAATGTGCAACTGGTGTGTCGTTGACATGCCGTTTTTTATTACTGACATACCGTTTATTTCTTTTGCATGCCTCTTCCCTGTACAAAAGTTAAGCCTCTCAGAATCGATGATGTTTACATCAGAGTTGCATACGGGCGTCATTTCGAAGCCAGAACACGGCTCGAGCCCGAAATCACAAGCCTGAACCCGGCCAGACATATATTTATGAAGCCTGATTTACGTCCAAAAGCCAAATTTACTGAGTGACTCAGAATCAGCGTTTCCAGGTTGCCTTTTTTGGCCAAATTTTGGAATTCTAGCCTCGTTTCAAGTTGATTGACCTACAGAAATTTCTTTGGCCTTTTTTGGCTTCATCTCAAGTTGGTCGGCTTTAAAAAATTTGTTTGGTCCTTTGGCTCTTTTTTGGCCTTTTTACGCTGAAAAAGTTTCCTCCGAAAAAAAATATTACTATTTCCATTTTTTCGACAAAATATTTGCAAAATTTTTTAATAAAAGCTATATTAGACCGATCCCCGCGTTCTGATGTTAGTAAGTTTTGAGGGATGCGAGATTCCAAATAATTTTTTTGCGCAATCACTGGAAATGTGTGCACTGTATAGTGTGTTGTAAGCAATAAGCAGGCTTAACGTTTGCAGACAGGTCTGCGTCTCCGCGATAGAAACGCGACAACTTCGAGGATGTGGAAGGGCTCTTATGATTCTGGTCGTAAGTACAGGAGTAAATAGATGACTTTAGTATGGGTGCAGAAAGCTGCCTATGGATCAGTATGCAAACTGTGGCACCATTGTACTCAAAGTGTGCAATCTTCCAAACCATGAAAAGTCAGAGAAGCATCAGTAATGAGCTTCAGTATAATGCCAAGCAAGAATTAATCTCATATTCGAAGAAACTTTCTAATGACATTCTTGTAATTTAGATATTTCTTTGTGACAAAGGAATCGCAATATCACAAACAAAGTTGTTTTTTTTTCTGGATTTTAAATCAATCTGCTTGGCCTTTTCCTGGTCTCTTTTTATTAGAGATGAAAATGGAGTTGGATTTAGATCCTGCGGATTTTCAGCTTTATGATGGATTTTATAAATTCTGCTCAACCTAATTTGGATTGGGTTTGGATTTGAGAATCTTGTTTTGAACTTCTTCGCAACTTTCAGTTCTGTTTCGAACTGTAGATTAGTGCATGTAATCTGTAAGTTTAATTCAGTGGAGTTTCGCACATCCGTCGAAATTGTACATCGCGTTTGTTAAATTTAGAGCATTGACATATTATCCAGTGATGCAAGGTACAAACCTACTTTCCTGTTAATCAGCATGTCATCAACTTTAAGGAATTCGTGGGACTTTCTTTGATCCTGTCTATTTTTTTGACCCATAATCGTGATGCGTTATCATACAGTGTTATATATATGTGTGTAGCCTAGTGCTAATGATTCGCTTGTGCTGTATGGTACACTTGGAATTTTTCTGATTTGATGTCTTACATTTTATAACTGAGCTTCTCATTGTATTTGATGCTAATATTGCTTACCTTGTTTGAAGTCTTTAAAGTGTCCACTATTATGGTGTTGTGAGTCAAAGATAAAGCAGAAGTTGACTTGATTTTGCTCCAGAGTAGTTTTTGGTAGTGTCTATTTTGCCTCAGGAGGCAAACTCTGTGCGGGGGCTATTTTGTCTTTAGCAAAATACGATTGATAGGATTTTGGATTTAAACAGGATTTGGATTTTGAAACTGTCAGTTTATCAGATTTGGATTAAATTTTGAAATAAAATTGTTTGATTGAACCTGGATTTGAAAAACCTAAATCCGTTCATTTCTACTTTTTAGCACAATTTGGCTTTTTATTGAATTTTTTTATCTGCCAACCCTGGTCAAGATATGCGTCAATGCGGGGCAGTGGTGGTTTAGCCAACTAAGTATGACTAATTAATTCATAATCTTAATTAATCAACTCGATTGCTTCAACAGTAACTGGCGACAGAAGTGTCCATCGTTAAAAATTTATATGCAGGCCCGAAACGTTTTGATAAACTTAAGTCCGAACCTGGCCCGACTTACAACTGTGGTATATATAGATATATATATCCATCTTCTATATATTTGAAATAGACCAACTTATGCATACCTATCTGGTAGATTTTCTGTAAACTCTGATCAAATATTTAGCGTATTTCAATAAATAGGATCTATCTCCTGCAACACGGATAGTAATCCGCGAAGGACACATTGGGCAATTACCTTCAACAAACAGCGAGAAAAGACTTCTCAAATACATCGACCCAAAGTTTTGGATATCATGAATTCTTCCTCTTGCGACTTTCCGCATTGGCTTTTCAGACTTATTCTGCATGAATATACTGAATAACTACATGGTGTTGAAGAATTGTTTCTATTACGACTTTACATTCTGCAATTTGCGTGCTGGTTTATGAGTGTGTCCTCTTTTCTAATCACGTATTTTGTGTGATTTGTTTATTCTTTTATGCTTGTCTGTAAACTACAGAGTATTTGTGAGTGTTTGCAACGACTGTGTTTTGCGTTTTCTCCGTCATTCCCAGTTTGCTGACGTTTACTGAAAACTGTTGTATTTGGTCTGTTGGCAGTGCCCACCACCTACTGTCTTACGATGTGTAGAGCAGGCCTGGCCAACCCGCGGCTGTTTGCTCGGTTTCATGCGGCTCTTGCGTAAAACACGTGAAATCAAAGCATCGATCTGTTCTGACTGACAGGGACAGCCGTGCGAATGAACTGCTTTGATTGGCAACAACGGATTACAAGCCAGACTTGAAGAGGATTGTTCAAGACACGGAGTGCCAGAAATCCCAGTAAGAACAGGCATAACAATAAATTGCTTGTAAATTTCTGTCATTATCATGTTGTTGTGTGATATTTGCAATAAATCTAGCTGAGCAAAGGTAGGCCAATGTGTGTGAGTGAGGAAGAGGTGGGGTGATGTTCATCTGTGCCCATGTGTAAGATGAGGCTGTTTGCGGTAACACAATAAGAAATGTTGATCTTGGTCTCCTACTAGTTGGCCACCCCTGGTATAGAGAGTTTTGGGCTATGCCTATCTAGTGGATTTCTGCAACTGGGAGGCTGGTCTTGGTAAGGCGAATTGATCAAATCTTTTGTGCGCTGCGCTGCGAATTGCTGCCGAGCAAAATGGTTGTAAAAACGGTTGTGGCAATCATAGCAGAGTTTGATTTAGGCTGGATTTAAACTTTCTCTGTCACGCCCAGTTGCTTGTGGATCTCAACAATACCACAATAGATAGCGGTTGCGACATAGAACTTTGCGCTAATGGGTTGATCATCCAGACGTTTTCAAATCTTACCAAATTTGCCGGCGTCTAACTGTATCATGATACCAAATTAAATAACTATTTGGCCATAAATTTCAAACTATTAGAATAAAATTAACGAAGTCTAGAGAAAATTAACAATCGACGTGACATCCTGGCAAATAGTTTTGTTTCATTACCCCAGCGTCATAACCTCACGTTGAGCAAAACTATTTAGTGTTTGCGCCAATCAACTCAGTTAACATCCTGATTTGTTATCACTTCGCTTACTTTAAGCCAATGGTGTCACGAGGAGGACAAGGGAAACAGGTGCCTCGATTGCAGTTTCTCGGGGCGTAAAAATAAAAAATAGCCAAACGAACTGTAGGTGTTTGCGATAATGTAGCAAAAATGTAACAACGACTGAAAAATAAAAAAGAGATCGTCAACCCATTTTTAAAAATTTTTGCAAAAACGCCATATGTTTTGCAGCATTTAAAAAATTTCAAGGAAAACTTGCCCAACATTTCATAAGAGCATTGTCAGCAAGCACGTGCATGGTGCCACGTGCCTCTGGAACAAAATTTGGTGGTGCATAATTTAATTTTATTCACGGGTGGCATATATCCCGTGACGCCAATGCTTTCAGTTTTTCTAGTTTTTGTCAAGAAACTGCATTGCATCAGTAAAACACCTTTCCACAGCAGCAAAAATTCCACAAATTGTCATTGTGTCTGCTACGCCGAAAATATATGCTCTAAGCAGCTTCAAAAAGCCTCTCAAAAAGTTACGAAAAAGGTTATAAAGCCTCTCAAAAACGTTATATCTCAAAAAGATTGCTGGTGCGTTGCTTCGATGCCTTCGAGCAACAACCAAAACCTTCCGTGTGCTTTGTGGCCTCTTATGATTTCTGTATTTTCTTGTGATTCCTCTATCACCCACAGCAGGTCGACAATGTGTCCAATGTGTGCAAGCCAAACACGTAAAAAAGTGAATCTATATAACCAGTAAAATACCAACTGCCAAAAGTCTTGCTTTACATTTAGTGGAAACAAATAGTTGTCAGCCTCAAGCTAAGTATCCCACAGAAACATTTGAAACCTTGATCAAAACAAGTTACATGCTTTTGTGCACCGCTAAGCACTCCCACCCGATTTTTTAGCCGTTTACTTCAGAACCTGATGTCAGAATGTCTTCATTTCAGCCGGATTCCTGCATGACGGTGAGCGAATGCAGTTATAGCTGGTGCGCTGTTTCAGTGTTTTGCTCCTCTCTCAGTGTTGATCGACCTGTGGTTATCAACTAACAACTACTCTGTAATGCACTTTGACTAATCATTTTTGTGTTGTTGTGTTGTTCGATTATCCTTGTGATATGGACCATCAGTCTGAATCAAACACGCAAATAAAAATAAAATGTACTAATACCAAAAAATTTAAATTCGGGCAAAACATTCCTTGGAAATCACTTGTGATAAAGAGTCGAACGGGAGTATATCGACCAACCACGCTTCATGCACTAACAAATCAATTTCGTTCAGTGAAAAGCAGACTCAAGCGACAAACCATACATTTGCACAAGCAAATCTGATCTACCAAGAACAAAATATGAGTTTACGACAGGGTTGCGGAGTCGTCGTCGCAAGGAGTCGGAGGTTTTTGGGTGGAGTCGGAGTCAATTTCCTAAGAACACTAGGAGTTGGAGTCGGATTTCTTTAATCCGACTCTGGAAGTCCAACTGCACCATTCTTTACATCGCACTCCAAAATTACGAGTCCTACCTCGTGTTTGTTGAAATGGTACAATTTCTTTTGAAACTTTTATTGAAACAGATAATTCTTGCTGTGCACCGCTATTTCCGTATAGCCCATAGGTACGTCATGCGAATGAATTTTTGCTTTAGTCAATAGTCAGTAATGCAATGGGAGTCGTTAGCAGTAGGTACTATTAGTATTACAAGCTAAAATAAATCTTAAGAATTTCTATCTAATGGTCTATGTTCAGAAAATTTAAGAATTATCACATATAGAATGGTTCTACAGCTAGCTACTCGCTCTCGCTATGTACCACTTCAAACGTTTCTTGAATGTAGTTCATATTCGAATGTTGTTATTGTTTAAATCATTCACATTATAGTAACTACTCAGGGTGAACAGAAGGAATTTTTATGATTAGTATATATTCTTCAAATAAATAGACTAATTCAACGCTTTAACTCATGTATCCAGCGACAATAACAAAATCCTTATTTCTAAAATAATTTTAGCTCGCTTCTTTGCCATTGTTCACAGCCAAGCTTCATCCACATTATGTTAAGGAGTCGGAGTCGGATATTTTGGAAAGGTCGGAGTAGGAAAATTTTGGAAGGTAGGAGTCGGACATTTTACCTCCCCAACCCTGGCTTACGAAATCTGTGGTAAGTGATGTAATTCAAGTTTTTTCTTCCGTGTCGGACGCCGAAGGTGTAACGTTTGGTATTGGTGCGTTCCGAGCACAGTTCCGGGTTCGGAGTCGATTCCAAAACTAATGGTTGAAACTAGTGTGGAACGCGCCACTAGTGCTTGAACAGTTACAGCTGGTGTTGGAACCGCCTGTACTAGTGCTATAGTAGTTAGTACGAACATTTCAAAGCAGTGGATTTGCAACATACAGTGTAAATCGTGTCTTCAACTGAAATAGAAAAAGGTTTTCAAGATATGTTTACCTTTTTCTATTAGCATTACCTGCGATTAAAGGCGCATTATTTAAATATAGCAAGGACAATGTTTTTCGAGTCACTATCAATCCGCTTAGGCCGAACCAATTATTTGAACCGACTGTGTTCTACCAGTAAAATCTAAAAAATGCAATGAAAAACCTGTTTAATGTCAGCAGTGCATTTATTTTTTTTTGATAGCTTCTTTGCTCTACCAAGAAATATTGGAAATGTCTCTTGTTACTTCTGTTTAACTATGTCCACCGCATCCCTAATCTATAAAAAGAATGGGTAACACTTTGTTTATGAACTTGTAAAAAAGTTTTCAACACGTATTTACGTATTTATAAACGAACCTTCAAAGAAAGAACTTCTCAATACGAATTTTGTAACAGGGTAGGCATCGGTTTACAGTCTGCAAAAGTCTTTGACTGTCAATCCTGTTCCGAAAATCAAAAGTAGTAAAGAAATTATTTATGATAAGCTGTTGAATTTCCCTACGAAAAGAATCGTACGCTATGATAACCAGTTTTACCTGAATTTACTTCGAAGCAATACTGTAAAGAAATGTTTGTTTCAGCGCTACAAAAGCGACAAGTTACCTGCAGCGAACCGCAGATGGCAAATATCCAACTCGTCAGAGTAACATACGTAACATCATCTGATATCAAAACGATATATCCAAAAATCCACATAATTCCGGTGATGAAAATCATTGTCACAGCCACTATTACAGACTGTTTCGCTGTTCTCCGCAACGCCTCTGCTTGCACCTGCGCAACAGAAACAAGCGTCACAAAAGCGTTCATCCAGGTAACTACAGCCGTGAACCAATGCTTTGCTGTTTCACTAGAACAGGGGTATCCAAACTGTGGCCCGCGTGGCCCATTTCAACCGGCCGCAAAGACATTGTGTCAATCATGAAAAACTAATATATTTACGAAAAATTTGTTGAATTGGTACAATGCAACATTTCCCCAAACAATCGCATTATGTAAGATGCCCGGCCCTCGAACTGTTGTGTAATAGGTTATGGCCCTCTGGCAGAAAAGGTTGGAGACTCCTGCCCTAGAGGGTTTAAAAACAGCTGTAGGCTACCTTTAGGCAATTCTAAAATGAAACGGCCTTATAGCAAATGAAGGAATGAAATCAGCTCCAATGCCATTTGACTCTTACAAGTAGCGTACGTTAAACACCATTGTGTTTTGAGCAAGTGAAGTGCTGCCTTTTCCACGTTTTCACGACTTCCGCTTAAATTCAGCTCCAGCCATTATCTTGTAATTTAACACATCAATATGCGGTGCATATTAAATGGAAGATCCCGTTCCCAAAAAGCACATTTTTAAAGTAACGGTGTATGTTGCAATATCAGGAACGTTAATCTAGAAAACGGTCAAAGGAACCGTCAAATATTATTGTCGCGAATTGAAAAATATGCAGATTTTTTACCTTACATAAATTTGTTTGAAACAGATCGCCCACAACCAATCAGCCCACGGCAACATGGCGCTATGCAAGGCATTATCCGACCTGCTGCGAAACCAACTGTTGTTTCATTGTCTTGTCAGCCAGACGGCTGTTTGGTCAAAATTGTTATCGATAAATCGTCGCCGCAAATGGAAGAATATTGATTCGCGTTTCGTTAACACTTCACAGCCTTACCTCTTTGTTTTGACGGGTGAGTGCTATAGTCACAATGACAAAAACAACACAGTTGTACAAAAGCATTGGTGCAACCGGAAGAAGAAAGCCAATTGTAAGCGCACTGTCTTTCAACCAACAAACGTGCTCAGCATGATATAAAGATCTTGCAGGGGAATCAGTACCTGTTGTCGAAAGCAAACAAATGCACCACAATCCACGGATTAAGAAGTTTTTGAATAAAACGTTATCTTAAAATTCATGCGGCAATCAGTTATTTATTAAAACAATACTATTTTTGCTCTGTTAGTCGAAAATTTACCACCCGAAATAAGATGAAGAAAGTTTTTTTCCTAGCAATAAAATATTTATTAAATACTATCAAGTTAAGAAAAATAAGTACGTCCTTGCCCCCAAAACAGTCTGACCTGTACAGGGTGTATGACAAAAAGAATTTCCTTATGTGTAGGAAGTTTCTTAATCCCTCCTCCCTATATACAGAATTTAATGAACATCCAAAAAGTTAGCTTGCGCTATGAAACATCACTCCGTCCTGTGTAACAGCGTGTATGTCAACATCTTCGGAAAACATTATGCACAAGGTAGAATAGAGACAGAGAAGCAATTTAGCTTTCCATAACAGACTTACAAAATAAAAAAGATATATATTCACCTCCGTTACAAAACTCGGGGTACTGCTGTTGGTTAGCACTTCCCACGCTTGCAGCAAGTGTGATGGAGGCTGTAATGAGCGGAAATCCATAGCTGAACAATGAAGCGTAAAGCAGAAAACGGCTGGTGCTGTACGTGGAGAACACCTGGAAAATGAAAGCATGCGAAAACAAGCTCAACTAAACACAGTTTCGGAAAAATAAGTCTGTAAATCATGAAAATCTGTGTATCAAGGTGAAACCACAGCGATGATGTGAGCTTACCGTTTTATTTATTTCTATATTTTGGTAATAAACTGAATAGTTATCGCTGGTTCCTTAAAAAATCAAAGAAATAGAAGCACACTACACCTTTCCATTTGAACAACTTTATGAAGAAAAGGTTCCGCCAATATGTTGTTTCTGAAGTACAGATAATAGTTTTTTTTCAAACAAGACGTAGGAAATACTACGGCCAAAGCAAACGATACAACTGACATCTTGCAAACGTTTCGATAACAACTGTTATCATCTTCAGTGCATAGCAATAGAACTGNTC
>JGI24021J15306_10004037_pt1 | contig 16884 bp, 7 predicted proteins | sample Ectturendosymbi1_FD_15306 | JGI IMG/M metagenome (IMG submission 15306) | reverse complement strand
TAGCCATAATGTCTATGGTTATTAACCGTGTTTGTTAAAAAAATTATCTGAGCAGTTGGGTCTTCACCGCTATGCAGTCAGTACACATCCGGATGAAATCGTCCTTGAGTCCCCCCTAAAAAAATTCCTGGATCCGCCTATGGGCACCCCACTGTGCAAGCAGGAGTTCGCGCTCCGGGAGGCAACTGTTGGCATGGGATTGCCAGTACGAGTATACCCGTGAACCGGCAGGCAAGCGTTGGCATGAAAGTACGAGTATCTCGTACCCCGGAATGGAACGTGTTAACCTGATTTTCGAGAGTACGTAATTGAAAGTCAAATATATTTAGTCTTTTCCTTGTTACCTGTCAAAAAATGCAACGAAATATATTTAAATGGAACCGAAAAAATGTTATACTCGTATCTACAGATTTTATTCGATGTTCAAAGTGAAAACGGAATATTGTTGAAATATGCAGTAGTTGAACACCAATTCCCCAAAGTAACGAAAATGCACTACATAGAATTCTCATTGTGATTATCTAGCTGAAGTTAGCAATGGGCGTCTTCACAAAACGCTTTCTTGGTGACTAACAAGAAGAGCGGGTCTGGTCTAGGCAGATCTTTACTCAGCTAATTTTGAATCACACCCTTCTATAAACCAAAATGCTTTCAAAAAACGAATTAACGATAAACAGAAATTATGCAAGTAAAGTTATGATCGTTGCTTCTTCAGAAAATACATTTATCAGACAACAGCTTTTCAAGAATTTGATGAAATTAGAAAGGTTTTGAACCTTTCCGATTTTTGGCAGTGGTTAATATTTAACAAACAACTTTTGTCGAAATTCCAGAATTGTGTTGTTTACTGCAACAGCATCTGGGTGCGAAACAGTAAAAAACAAATGCTGCCTGCAAATACTTGAAAGCATTCCCAAGCTTGCAGATGGGTGACCGAAAAAACCCTTAGGTTGTCTTGTCGATACTCCCAGACACTTGCGACACACAAACAAACAAAAGAAACACAGAAAGCAAGAAAACCAACAAACAAGGACAAAAGTTTAACAACAATAATTCAGTGGGTGCTCCAGTGCGAAAATATAAAGCAATGTCCTGTTGAAAATTAACAGCAATTCGACAGGCACTTCGGAAAATGTAGCAGGCACTTCTGAAAATCCAGTTTAAGCTCTGCAAAAAATTGTTAATTTCGGGCTTTGGGCTGAGTTTAAAGTTTTCAGCTGAATTTCTCTTTTATCTTCAAAAGCTACTTGGCCACGCGTTTCCAAAAACGTTTCAAAAGCTCAAACCTTTTCCAAGTCGACACGATGTCTCATGTATATAAAAATTCTTCAAGAAACCCAGCACTTTTACAACTTTTATATTATCATCAAATTAAAATCAATTGTTTGACAGATGTTTGCACTGCGTAATACATCTTAAAAGTTGCTCTCCATCTTAGTCACAAACTTCAAATATTTTCATGTCAGGATCTTGGCTTCATTCTGACGTAAATGTGGCCACTTTCTATATTCTCTACGTAATCGCAGAAAAACTCATCAATTTATATCACCCCGTTGATTGCGTAATTTTGATTACTGTTTTTTACTTAAACATAAAAGATACGTTTGAACGGTTTATCTCTTGAATTTCATCTTGCAGATCCTCTTGTTGACGACACTACTGTTTAGAAGCACTACTTTCTAATAAATTTCAAGAGTAACACCGAAAGATTTGGATAAAATGTATTAACCGGTGATTTGAACGAAACTAAATATTAATTCAAAGTCATTTACTTTTTGTATTCATTCAAAATCTTTTGCTTTTCGTATTAATCCAAAACCTTTTGCTTTTTCCTCCTGTTAGCCTAATTTTATAAGACCATTCTATTTGATGTAAAACAAACAATGATAAGAGTTCTTCACACCAGAAAAATAAACACTTTTAATAAGTTTTATTTTGACGCTTAAGACTGAGCAACAGCATATCTACGTATGCTTGTAAAGGGTAATTGTACTGCTTTACGCATGACAAAATAGTGCCCCTCAACATCTTGCGCACGTAGACCGGTGTAGACATCACTGTCACTAAGCTGCCTTCATGGTGTCACAAATAATGCAGATATTAATCAGCAACTTTCTAGGTATTCTAATGTTGATTATAAAGCAATAATGTGTTTCTGCGATGAGCACATTCAGCTGTTTTGCCGTTTGGTCGTTTCGAAACTTGAATGTTGATAAGTGCAGTCCGAATCCTCGCAGAGTTTTGAAAGCAGAGCATGGCAGGTTGATTCCTCGAATGCCCTACTTGACTTCTTCTTGGATGAAATTAAGTAATTTGATCAAGTGATTCATGCGTTAGTTCCAACTTAGCTCATTAGCTGCAATAAGTTGATTTGGCTTGGGTTGTCCTATGCTTTTGCAAGAGACTGTAAATAAATTTTTGTTTCTGTATTGCCAGGAAGCAAATGTCTCATGGACCGGTACGGGGCCTCAGCCCGAATGCTGGGGTCCGCTGTGTATAACTTATAATCGCAAAGAAAATAGTAAAGAAAACGAACAACGTTTAACTTCGTCTATTCCTGCGAGGCTACCTATTGTTTCGCACCGCTGCCATCTGTCATCAAACAATCGGTTCGAAATTCGAGCAGCCTTACGTCATAACGTTCAGTAAGATGATACAAGTCTTCGCGCCCTACACAAAAGAGTACTTTCCGCCTATCATCATATGCGCTCGGAAAAAATACGAATGGCGCAAAATCTAACTTCCTAGTTCGACCACTCCACACTGACGAGCCTTGATCAGCTTGCCCTCGCAAACGCTTATCAAATAATCTTTCCATTCCTCACCGTCGAAATCTTTAGCCATGCTGTAGCTGTCGATTGCTTGCTGATAACAAACAGTCGCTTTGTCATATTGTGACCTCTGCTGATGCAAATCACCGAGCTCTGCTATCAGATCCGCGTAAATCCATTGCTCCTCGGCATGTTCATGAAATGTGTCTTCAATGCGCGCCAGCAACTTTTGAAATGTTTCGATCGCAGCTTCAGTATCGCCGACCAAATCTTCACTTAAAGCAACCTCATGCATGGCCCAAACAACTTCCACACACTTTGCTCTCACATTGGTCGTTTTCATCGAATCCATCGCATTCTGAACGTCACGCATGAGTGGAATCACGTGAAGCTGCACTGCTTGTTTCAGGATGGCTCCATTTTCTACCATCTTGACGTTTATTTTCCACATTTTGACAACGCACAATCTCATCTCTCTCAAGGCTCTTAGCGCGTTTCTTTTCTTTTTGTGAAAATGGGCTGCCGCGTAGAGTATGGGTATCGATGCCTCGTAGTTTCTCATTTTCCACATTTCGCGAGCAAGTTCTCGAAGCTCATTACCAGTTGTTTTGCGTTTGGCTTTAAGCAAATAATGCATGGTGAAATTGATCTGGTTGGCTTCTTCGATTTTCCCATTGTTAAGGCAGATCTTGTACAGCTCCAATAAATCTGATGGTTTCTTAATTACGCTTGGCAAATTTAACGGACCTGCAAATACAAAAAATTTACAATTATTTGATAAATCCTTAAAATTGCCTTACAATTATTTGATAAATCCAGGACTAAATTCAAACTGCAGCGATGGTTTAGCGCGAACACAGTTCCATCGGAGACCAACGACTAACGTTTTATTGACTTCAACAGCAAAACCAAACTTCTTACAAACTTGGAAAGACTCTATCCGTTTCGACTACAGAATAGCTGCTCGTGCAAAATTGTGTGATACACTTGTATATGTATATCGAGGGTGATTTCATATGAATGGGACACCTAAGTGGAAACGGAATAGTTGATGCTGAAACAATCGCTTGAGATCTGAAGGCTTGCTTCAACACTCGTCCACGTAAGGTTTGTTGTAAGGGCTCTGCGCAGAACTTGTGAGGTGTTATGTCCAAATGCAAAGTCTGTGCAACATTTAAAACGCTTTTATATCAGACCACTTCGACTTACTGTAGATTGCAGATGCAATCAGACATTGTAACAACTATCTTAAATGTTTAAATCTATCAAAGCTTACTTAATCCGTTGTATATTTCAGAAACACGTTTGTGTTCATCGGAGGCCTTCCTTTGATTTTCTCGGAATTGAGGCTGCAAAAAATAATTGCACAAGAGCGTTTTCACTACACATTACAATTCACTGCAAACAAAATAATGAAGAAACTGCTGTTTGTCAGAAAAAAACTAGACAACCTCAACAACTTAAAGGAATGTAAACAACCAAATTCAATTATGCTAATTGAAGCGCCGATGGTTTGACTCACCGATTCTGTCACAAAGTGCTTGTTAAGGTCTGACATCAGCTTGTTAATGTATCGCTCAGCTATGGCTTCTAATTCTTGAAACTCTGGTTCAGTAGCAGCAAATTCTTCCATGCTTTCTACACCAAGAAACTCAAGTCTGAGTGGTTGCTCGTCGACATGTTGTTTGAGAAACTCATTTATGTTCCGCTTTATCTTACCGGAATGTAGGTCAGTCAAAGTCTTTTCTATGTCTCTCGTCAACAACTCAACTACGAGTGGCTTGCACTCGAGGTTGCTCACGGTGCCCCACGGCTGCAGCTGCTTTTGAATGACAGCAATGTGCTGTCTTATTGAAGTTGTCTTTTCATCTGAAACTGTACTTGAATGTTCCGCTTCGTTGCGAGGTTCTTTTTCCGGACCGTCCGCTCCAGTAAGAAGATCCCCAAGGTGTGGGAATTTATCATTTGTGCTTGACCCTGCCACGAAATTCGCTATGACGTTGGCAGCACTCCCTTCAAAGATGATTCGTGTAAAAGCTCCTCGCACAGTATTAGATTTCGGCGCAGGCATACCAACGTTTGAGCCACTGTGAAGGTCTTACTTTTAGCAATGACAAAATAAGTCTGAAACAAATTGAGTGGAGTTCAAAATCTCATTAATTCAAGCCCAGCAATCACAGAGCACCAGAACTGAAGCCCATTTAAGAGCAAAAGCATTGGAAAACAACGAGTCCAAAATTTTTGAGCGATTATCTTTTACTTCTTGGCAAGCGCGTTCACGATTTTTTTCTTTCATCTCAAACGTATTTTACAAAAATAACTGTGACTTGTTTCGACGTTGCCTGTTGCAAATAATTTCAGTATGGTGCAACAATACAAAAATTATCTCTATGAGGGATAATTGGTTTTGCATTTGAAGGATCTTTGCCTGATTTTTCGATGTAAAAACGACCAAAAACGTTATCGCAATTTTGCACCCACCGCATAACCATCCATTTTTCGCTACGCTTTTGAACAGAGCGTCGGTCACCAGTTCTCACTCAACCTACATTGCGCAAAGCACACGATCAAAAAATGATTTTTTTGAAACTCTACCCAAGACTTCAAACAGTGTCCATCAATTACAGATGGCGTGAATTGCGTAACGTATTCAACCGTGACTACTGTATGCGTTTAAAGTAAATCGTGTTGGGAATTTTTGGTGTGCGTCAAAAAACTGAAATTGTTTATTTTTACGCTGCTACGATAGCGCGCCTCTACATTAAAGTAAGGTTTTTAATTGTCTTCTTTCTGCCCCTTAAAGGATGTTGATGAAAAGTTAAAATCTCCCTCACAAATCCTACTTACGTTTGTATAAACCATTAGTTTTCAAATTGTCAACCCTGATTCAGTACTGGGACACCAAAGCGTTTTCAAGCAATCACAGAGCATTTTTTGAATGGACTGTGTGTCGTGCGGTTAACAGAAACATTTCCACATTTGTGTTTTGTACGTTTTCGCTATAGTCGAAGGAAACACAGCCATTTTTCCTCCATTTAAAAAGCTTTAGAAATCGCATTTACCCATACAGACGTTGTTAAAGTTTGACAAACTTACCAACACACGGTGAACTACGAACTGTATTAATTTTTGTGACACGGACCAAAAGGTTATGTAAAAATTTGTGACACGGACCAAAACGTTTTCAAAAATACTGATATAAAAAAACATAAAAACAAAACATTTTGCTGGAAAAATGTGAAGATGACCGATAAAAAACACTTTTTCACATAGGTCTACACTCTGTCTACCCTAACTTACAGTATATTTATAATATCTCAGTTTTTGCCATGACTTTCACGACGCACCATTACATAAACCAAAATCTAGTTCATTTTAAGCCTATACTTTTCCTTTCTTAATTTATATTTAAATAGTATTAATCGTAATTTTTATTTAGTATTCCAAAGGTTAGCCGGATCTCCATTCTCAGGGTGGTGTTCTTTGTTGGTGAGATCTACTCTTTGTGGATTTTAACTAATTTTCAAGTTTTATGGACTTTGCAGAACTGCGAATGCCAACTCAGCAGGCGAACCACGCAGTGTCTGATCCTTTACAGGCAAAGGGTTTCTTTCAACATATGCTACTTTTAGTCGTTGCTATTATTTCCTTGTTACAACAACAAAAATTAAGAATGGTCCCATAATATTTACATTTTGGGTAGGATTGTCCGCTTCAAGAAACCTTTTCAGTGTTTCTCCAGCGTCTGTAAATATTACTTTACTTGCCTGCATAGTAACAGACTGTTGCCATTCTTTGTTCACTGTAGCAGTTGATGACTATGTGACACACCATTGTTTATTGTGGACAACCAATTGTTTGACACAAAGACAAAGCATAACAATGAACATCAAAGGTCTATCCATTCTCTACAGTCACTTGCCCAAAGGACCTGGTCACCCTAAACAACGAAGGCCTGACTGAAATACAGCAGCACAGTGCATTTCAGCAGACTCGTTCAAATTCCTCACAACTTTCATTTCACACATTTTTTCATGTACTGAGTTAAGTTACATTTTGTGTGCTTATGGCTTTTTTAGATTGGAACGGGCACGCCACAAATGTAAGCAAAAGGAGACTGCTTTAAACAGCGTAAGCCTATACTGAGTGCTGCTTTGAAGCACCTTACACAACCTGCATGCGCAACTGCAGTTGCTTGAGGTTGTTTTTTGGTAACAAGTTGTGAGCAAATAGACGCTTGATGAAAACGAAATCAAACATACTCGCCACAGAAAAGCTTTTCAACCAGTTTACCCCCAAATCATAACTTGCAGCATTGAGTTCCAAAGGGCGCCACAGAAATGTTAGAAAAATCTTAGCACGCAATGACGAAATACGTGAAACCTCACGCAAAATTCACATTTTTCTTTACTTTTTGCGAATCTGTTGTGCTCCACCAATGAACGATTTCGGTGCATCTGCTCCTCAAAATTAATACCTACTGAACAATATTATTCAACTAAGCATTTGCAAAAGAACAGCCTGCAAAATTAAAAAGGGCTGTACCGTTCTTGGCTGCGAGCACGAAAGCATTCAAAAGCGCCTGGCTTTTCAGGTACCTGAATTATGACCAAGATGCTCTTGTTTGTACTGTTTGTAGAATCACGGCGATACTCTCCTTTTTTGCAAATTAAATTACAATCTGTCCGCATTCATTTTGTTTGAAGGCTTACACGTTGCCAACTGGTTTGAGAAACGCATATTACTCTTCTCAATGGGGTCTGGATTCCGTCATACCTCTGGATATCTAAAGTTGGGTCTTTTCCAAAGCTGCATTGATTCTGACTACGTCCAAGTTACTACATTAATAAACTTTTTGCAAGGACACTCGTGCTTTTTCTCCCAATGATTCCAATGGGCAGTAAGTGTCTACGAGCTCAACCCCGTCGCCGAAGCCGCCGCATATTCATTTCAAGGATTCAGGCCTCAGGGCACTTCGATCTGTAACTTCCATGGAGATCTGAACTTTACTGCGACGGTGGAAACCTTGCTAATGGCAATATTCCGAAAGCAAGCTTTGCTACTTTGATCCCGGCGTTTTGTTTCTGTTATTTTTATTTTCAAAGCATCTTTGTTATGATATATCGTCGGGGCTTGCTCAATTGGTGCATAGATATCATGTTACGCCACCTGTGCGCAAAGGTAACTTGTTGGGCTATTGTGTTAAAGAAGAGTATAATAGCAGTTTGCCGAGCAGATTCGAGGTCCTTGCGAACACATGTTTTTTTACAAGCAATATTCGGTGGTTCTGGCATGTCGAAACCAAACAACATTTGATTCGTGTGTGGAGTAATACAGGTGTGCACAAGCTTTTCGTCGGCAGCATTTCGTTTGTTTTTATGAATCGCGACAGCCACTGAGCTCAAGTTATTTATATCAATTACGATCAAGAACAGGGTATATTTCAGTATATCCTCTTTTCTCGTGCCTGTAAGCAGGACCGCAACCAGCTGATATTTATAGAAGGGCAAAATGATTGCAAAATGTTGTTGTACTCAACAACTAAACATGCTTTGAATATATGGGAGGGTATTGCCCGGTTTCTCCCGATGGTTGCGGGTCTGTCTGTAAGTATAATGAAACACCAAATATTTTAATGAATTTATTCAAGTACAATTCCACATATCCATTAGGTCTATTAAGTATCCGCATACAGTACACAAAGAGATCTGTTAAATCCACGGCCGCCATATCTTATATTTCAAATTACATGTGCATAGCCGTATACATCTTTATCAACTGCAACAGCCTGTGCACTCCTGGATAGGACTTTCAGCTTTGGACGGCACAGAATATTCACAAAATATACTTGTTATTTTCAACACCCTCAAAAGCATCGATCTATTTGCACGTAGCATACTTTTTTTCTTGTCCGCTTCTTTTTACTGTTAAAAATACTTTTGCCAACGAGAACTACACAAAAAAAAATCAAACCAGAGTTAAGCGTCATCTTTATCCACATGCAAAGAGTCTAAACACTTTTTGTATGCAACGTAGACCAGGGCTCTAATTTCTAAATCTGCTGCCAACCAAGATGCATTTCTTTTTATATCAAAAAGTTCGATAGGACGTTTCCTAATTATGTCTAGTTACGCTGAAGCTTGGGTTACAGGCTGATAAACGTAGAAATAGATACTTGAAGGTATAAAACTATAGGTTATAGTCAAATGAAATTGTTTCTGAAAAGGAAGGGTAATCTGAGCTTTTTCTTCCTTCAATTTTCACTAGATGGTTTTCCGAAATAAGCACTTGTCGTTACTCCTAGTGTTGTGCTGCTAAACTCTTTAATTCAGAAACAACATGACAAATCTAATGAAAAATTTATGAAGATTTTTGGGAATGAAATGTTAACCTGTGCTTGAAATAAAAAGCATTTCATAAAACTAAATATCTCTGTGGTTTTCAATAATAATTATTATTGATTATGATCAACATAACTTCACTTACCACCACCAGCATCTGGCGGTCGATCTTAGTGGCAAATAAAACATACCTGTTCGAAACAGTGATACCATCATCGGGGTGCCTTGGCAACCGCGCTCATACGTGCCAGACTTCTGGTTCCGTTTTGTTTGTCATACTGTATATATTCCGTCCTGGTCTTATAGACGCATCTTGCTGGATATTAATTTGTCGTAAACAGCATGGGTGAGAAAGACGCTGTCTCGGTAACATGTGGTGTGAGTAACTATCCTTGTTCCTTGTGGGCAGATTTTTGAAAGTGGAAACACAATTCAGATTAGTTCAACGGAATGCACGCCAAGACATGCACAAAACTCTGCAACAGTCGTATCAGCCACCTGTCTTTAGGGAAGGGTGAAAGGAAAACGTACGGGCAACAATCAAAATGTTTGAGAGAAAAGCTTTTACAAACTGATAATCCTCCTGTGATGCCGATCACATTAGACTTCCCCCACTTGGCAAAATAAGTTTTCACATTCTCTCAGACGAAAACTCGGATGCTGTTCACTGCACAGATCTCGCAGAAACACGCAATTGACACGTGACACGTTATTATGTAGTAGATCTTAATAATCTGACAGAGAAAAACTTACCAGCCCTCAAGGTTTGCTGATGGGTACACCCTTGGAGACTAGTTTGACAAAACCTCAATTTTGTGACTCCACATCTGCTCCAACTTTAAGAATATTTGCTCCGCATCTGCTTCCACCAAATTTGAAATTTTCAAAGTTAACTCCACCAAGGCTCCGCAGAATTCTCAATAGTCCTCAAACATATAGGCGTGTCAATCGAATAATGAAACCCCTCTTTCGCTCCGCGTCCATACAAAATGAAGTTTTCAAAATTCTGTCTCCGCCTAAAGCTTGCTGAGTCTTCTTCGTCCAATCCGTGTTGCCCTTCTCCGCTAGGTACAAAACAGAAAGAGCAGGGTATCGCACTTAACAGGTGATCATTGTTCAAACAGCCAGAAAAAAACACGGGATTTATGCTTCCCAGATATAGAAAATTGCCAGATGCATGCTTGCGTCAAAATCACTGCTGCATCTAGAAAAAAGGAAACTGTACAATAATCATCCAAAACTGCCACGTTTCACGTTTGAGATGCAAAGGTTTTCACAAAGTGCTCGTTACGTTTTAGGTTATAGAAATTCTGATTAAAACTTGTTTCTGACAGATATTTCTATGGTAACTGGTAGCACTCTAACCATCATGTTTTTGGAAATTACGCCCTGGATTTGACATTTTGCAGTTGTAAAGTACCCCACAAAGTTTCAGACTTTCTCATCAGAGAAACTAGTTGAAGGTCCCATCTCTTGTTTGGTTGCAGTCCCGCAATCTTCTCCAAAATGAATGAGGCCCGTCAGAGGGAAAACATTGATGATATGTCATTACCACTTTCTATTCGGATCGTTGTTTTGGTCAGATTAACGTGGAAACCAAACAGGTTGCAGCCTGTATTCGTGTCCTTCGAATAACCCTACGCTACTTTGTAGCGTCTTGATTTATAGAAATATTTGCAGCACAATGGTGCATTATTACAGTGGTTCTTAACCTTTACAAACACGCCGAACCGTTACGCAGAGGTGGGGGGAGAAAGATTCGGTCAAGATTTAAAAAAATTCCGGAAAATCTTCCTGGTATGTTTGGACAAGTTGCTTAAGCAGAATCACCGCCCTGCAAAACTTTCCTATTCGTTTTCCTCGCAGTGGTGCGAAAATTCGGGCGAATTGGAAATTCCCACCAAAAACCAAAGGTTCATAGTTGTATTCAAGGGGGCCTAGGGTCATGCCCCTTACAAAATTTGTAGAACATATAATCATTTTGTGCTTTGAGAGGCAGTATCCAAAATAAAATAGTGTTTTTCACCTAAAATCAAACATTTCCCCCCGCCCACTTTTTTGACCCCCTCAAGTTTTTGGTCTGACTACAATACTGCAAAGATTCCTGCATGCCTCTGGTTAGAGCTGAGTACCATGGATTGTTGAGACGCGTCTGCGCGCAGTAATCAGGAGCGTAACGATGGGGGAGCAAGGGGCACAATTACCCGGGTTCCAAATCACTATGAGGGCGCCGAATGACTGCAGGGGGCGCCGCAAAGTCCTAACAATGTCACAAGTACTTCAATGCAGTGCATTTGCTTCCGAAAGACCTCAGATTCGAACATGGGGGCACCAAACTTGCTTCTTGCCCCGGGCGCCTCGTTACGCTCCTTGCAGTAATTCAATACTCCTCTGCGTTGTCCATGTATATGGAGTGAGGAGTTGCACAATTGCATAGCTAGGTCATGATTCTTTGAGCTAATCGAGCACGTTCAATGCATTTTCGTCACATAGCGGCAGGTTGTTTGCAAACTTATACCTCTATAGCTTTTACACGCTGCATTATGATTCAATCAGGTGCTTAGTTCCGTCAAGAAATTCATCCACTCAACTTTGTGTTGCAAACCTACGATGCAGACATAGCCTACTGCGGACTCATGTACTGCACTGGCAACAGCCCCGAGACCCGAAACTGTTTTCTCGTTTTCATTTTGGAGGCTTGTAAAATCTTGAGTAAATTTTAAGTTTCCCATATTGCTTCCCTAGTTTCACTGCTGCCTTTTCTTTCGAGGCTGTCATCAGGCAACTTGCAAAAAAACAGATCAATTTCGTACAGCCCAGCGGCAAGTCGAGAACTGTCTTTAGCGAAAGCGACTGTGTTTGTGATTACATAACGCAAGAAGTTCTCATGCGGCAAAGAAAAAACGAAAGAGTGGTACTATTACCAAACAATAGCGTTGTTCAATCTCTTCCATAAGAAGTTGGGTAAAATATACAATGCTTCTGCGCACCGTAATTCGCGCTTTCAATATGCCAACGTATCAAGCCACTGGACGCAACCTTGGAAAGGCAATGTAATCAGTTGCTGGTGAAAACCAGGGTGATCAACTTTGAAACTAAAACGCAGAGCCACGATTGTTTGTGCGTAAACAGGGGCAATAAAAAGATTGTTTCTACAGCATGGCAACTACTAGCCCCCCCGGATTCGACCCGATCTTCCTGCTTCATCACAGTCAGATTGACAGACTGTACACAAGGTTTCCTGAGGGTTGAGACAAGTTACACAAGTCAAGGAGCAGCGGGCCTAAATCTCAATGTCGAAACTAGCAGTATATATGTCTGGCGATGCATATTTTGGTTGGACAAGTAGCTCGAATGGGACGTTAGACCCACAAGCAAGTACGACTGGTGCTAAGGCTAAACACCAACTGCGCAATACCTTGGACGTGTCCAGCGGAGATTAACGGCAGGGCCGGCCTTAAACCGATGCAACCGATATAGTTGCATTGGGCCTCGCGAATCTGGGGACTCCGCGCCGTGGTGTTTGGGTAGGTTGATCACTTTTGCTAGATACTCCTTACGTTTGAGAATTCAGTAGAAACGGCTGATACGAGAAGCACTTGTTAGCAAACATCGCTCTTGTTAGAACCAACGATGAATTTCCCGTATTATCGAATGTTGTCAAACGTGCCCAATTCTCGTTGTAGGGCTTTATATCTGCGCTCTAGCCTCTACCATAACCCCAGGGCCGTAAGCAGGGGAGGCGAAGCCCCCCAGAAAAATTTTCACCCCCCCTGGAAAAATGTGCTGCACATAACTTTAAAATAATGGACATAGTTCAAAAAATTTGGGCCCCTCTCGGAAAACTCTTCGCCCCTCCAGGTGTTTCAAGTTGGCTACGGGCCTGCATGTCCCTCTCTTTATGGATGGAATTTGCTTGTTTGTGGTGCCAGTTAAGACTGCAGTAGGCGTACAGCTATTGCAAATAAGGTGCTTCAACTTGCAATGAACAGTCGAGACGAGTGTCTATATCAGTGCTCTTCAACCTTTTTGTCATCGAGGAGCCCCTGATATTACTTTCGCGTCTGTCATGGAACCCCATTAACAAAAATTTAAAAGACACGAATTACTTGCAAGAAAATCAAGTATTTCGTTATTAGATATTTCAACAAACAAACAGTTATTACAGAACTTAAAAAGCAAGAAATTTAATGACTCGCTTGTTCTTGCATGTTTGGAATTTAGCTGCTACATTCAGAATTTGATCATCCGGCAAAAAGAACCTGCATCTCAAATATGTGTCGGCCCGTTTTCTAACTTTGACAATTGACTTACATTTAGTCCGCTTCAGATCAGGTGCATCTTTTACATTTGAACTACATTTCTCATCACCGTCCACACCTTCGCTGCTGCTATTATGTCGCTTCACATATGAAAATACGCTATTTTGCTTCATCTGGCTTGACTTAATGGTAAATTGTTGGGATTCACATTGTTTTTACTTTATTCCCACAAAGGTTGAATAGCAGCTCTAGTCTGTGACTCAGTCTTCTATCTACCAGACTCAGGCTGAGTCTACTTTTGCTCAGTCTACGCTACTGTAAACTGTGCATCGGCAACATCGTATAACTGTGATGCTACAATAACGTTCTTCTTAACTGCACAACAATGAACAAGTGACGCACAAAATGTCAATATTTTTTGTTCCGCTATCTGCACTCAACCTCCTGTATAACTAACTGGTCTACTTGGAGTCTGAATGCAGCATGGTGATCTTAAATATTTCACAATGACGCATCAACATACTGAAGCAAAAATCATTTCCCCTGAAAAACATGAAACTCTCACGGACCCCACTACATGTTTTGTGGAACCCTAGGGTTCAGCGGAACCCCTGTTGAAGAGTATGGTCTATATCGTATTAACTTTGATGGAAGTTTTCCTAACATAACATTGTTCAGTTCCTGAAAGATCCTGCTGTTTTGGAAAATTTTTAGTTGGGCCTGGATAATCCGCATTGTGACAAAGGCCTGCAGTTTTGTTTCATGGCACATTTCAACAAAGGGTACTCATTTTAATATTTTGTCAAAATAAAACTAACCCGACGGCATTGACACAAATTACGAAACATGAAGGTGGACCCCGTAGACGTAGACTTCCTATTCGAGTCCGAAGACTCCAGCAATTGGCCATTCAGCCAACAGCAACAAGTATTCTAGTTTGCATTTTTTGGCTTGTTCTGTACTGGACACTGAACCGTGTCAGCCTGTCTGAGCTGTCGGTCACCAGCTGTTGAGTAGCAACGGTAGTTGTACCAAAACTACCGGTGTTGTTGGTCGTTTTTCTGAAACAGTTGCAAGGTGAAGTCTTCGCTTTGAGAAAATTGTATAGTGAGTCGCGACTTGGTTATATACAGCATGTTTACTTAACCGTGATTAGACGGTACGACCTTTTTGTAAAATTGGCAGCATGGGAGGCAAATTATGGAAATGATACAATTTGGGGACCATAGCCCAAGTGCCCCTTGGGGACTTCCATGGTGTTACTGTAGTTGCATGTGTTACAGGCAAGTTTGCCTGTAACAACTTATTGCTGAACAGAAAACAAACTTGTTGAAATATCCTCAAGCCTGAGACAGCCAGAACAAATTCAAAAAGATTACAGCCAATCTAAACTGATTATTAAGTCAGCTGACCTGACTGAAGACGGCTATCCCAGGACACTGACCTCAAGTCGCCCCAGCAACAACGTCATTAATTCGTCAGCAGAAGTCACAAGACAAGCAGCAGAAATCACATGAAGCTTATCACGACCAGGAAACGATGACGGAATAGAAGGGGAAACCCCAAGCACCAACGACTACCTGAAGGTGCTGGAAGTATTTAAAATCAGCTAATCACCACACGATTCAACAAGCAATAGCCAATTAGAACACCTGAAGTAAGGGGGCGTGCACAAGTCACAAGACAATTTACAGGTATAAATACCGTCTCATCTGGACTAAAATTCAGAATCTTTTCTCTCTACCTTTTGTCCAGTGGGCTAAGGTTAAGTTATTGCCCTGAGCACCATTCCGGCAATAATCAGAAAAGAAAAACTGGTTTGCTCCGCCTTTTGCCCATTGGGCTAAGGTTAAGTTATTGCCCTGAGCGCCATTCCGGCAATAATCAGGAGTAAAAACTGGCTTGTCCGAGTTAATCTCTGTCAGACCAAACGGCAAAACTTGGCTTGTCCGGGTTAATCCCTGCCACTCGAAACTACAGAAAACAGGCTTGTCCGAACGAAGTTCTGTCAGACTATTTTATGAGATTCAGATCATGAAAATGAAGTTTTGCCAGTTTGTTTTGTGAGAGCTAGATTATGAAATGTGAAGTCCTGTCAGTTTCAATTACAAATACTGTATTGTGCTATCGTGCCTTTGTCATACAAGTTGTTCAGGCTTAAATTGTATTTATGACTAAATTCTATTCGTTTTGTTAAGTAGCTTTACAAGTCTGAGTTCAGTCAATTGGTTTACTTTCTTCAGCCGTTGAAGGTTTTACCATCTTCAGCTTACCGCCTCGGGAGGCCGTATAAAAGGTGAGCAATGCTCCTGTTTATACCGCAGTAGACATTTCTACACTTGGGCGCGAGTCACATGAAAATTCTCAACACGCATGTACACCTTGGTGTATACCCGTTCCTGCTCGGCATGTCGGTTACATCCCTTTGTAGCCCGCTTGGATCGAATCCAGCTTGGCAGTGGTCATTGAAAATATCTGTTTTTTTTTGCTACTCATGTTGTTATTTCGTAGCGTGTGCCACCAGGTTTCAAATCAAGCAGATTAATTAGATCTTCTGACGATTTTTTATTATTAGCCGACGTTTCGCCCACCTATTCAAGTGGGCTTATTCAGGGCAATGTTTTTTAACCAGGTATAACATTCAACTTACTAATAACAAGAAACAATGAGCAGCATGACGTACAAAGACAAAAAACGCAAAACTGACCATCACGTTATAGGAATGGCTGACAGCATGCCACAGAAAAGTCGTAGAAGTGTAAATGAAAACCGCTGGGAGATGATGAAGTTTAGCAACACAATAAATAGCGTAAAACGTACATAAAAATTCACTAAGATGGTTAAATAGCGTGAAGATATGGGATAAAATAGAGAACAGATAAAGTGTAAAACTTGCGTGGTGAGAGTTGGCAAGTTTGCAGGCACAAAGGCGGTTAAAAAAGGAAGGCAAATTCAAGGAGGTTCGGTAACGGATAAGCTTCGTTCATGTTTTAAAACCTTGTAATAGATGGCCAGGAAGTTTGCACTTTTATCGTTCACAGTGTTAGTTTTTAAATTAAATTAAAATATAAAGATTCTAAAAGATGCATGAATGATAATTATTTACGTGATGACAAAAAACAAAAACGCACAACCGATCAACACGTTAAGGAAATGGTTGACAGCATGTCACAGAGAAAACGTAGAGGTGTACAACGAAAACCGCTAGGAGATAATGAAGTATAACAGCACAATGAACAGAGTAAAACCTACATGGAAATGCACAGAAAACGGTTATATAGCGTGAAAGCATGGGGTAAAAATAAAGTGTAAAACTTGTGTGGTGAGAGTTTGCAAAATTTACAGGCAAAGAAGGTGGTCAATAAGAATACAAACTCAAGGAAGTCCGGTAACTGATAAGCTTCGCTATTGTTTTAAAACATTGTAATAGATAGCTGGGAAGTTTGCGCTTTTATCATTCACAGTGTTAGTTTTTAAATTAATATACAAAGATTCTAAAAATATGCGTTT
>JGI24021J15306_10004035_pt1 | contig 16894 bp, 8 predicted proteins | sample Ectturendosymbi1_FD_15306 | JGI IMG/M metagenome (IMG submission 15306) | reverse complement strand
TGTTGTACCAAGTGAACAAATAGTGTTAAGAATGCGTCTGTAAACCTGAGGCTCGGCCTCTAACGCCGTTACAAAACGTTCAGTCAAGTCAGTTTCTGCAGCCCGGTGTCAAGTGAAATTTCTGACCTTTGCGAAATTTCTGACCTATTATTTTTTGTGAGTCATTTTGCATCTCAGAGTAAAGTAATAAAGTTTGGCGATTACTTTTTGATGTGTCTTGGGTAAATTAAAACTTTTTGGTTGGATGTCAGATACCTACAACAAGCTACACTACAGGAATAAGTAAATCTAGTGAAAAATATTGAACTTAATCTTAGATTTCAATTATTTTTCATTTTCCAAGTGTAACATAAACCCTAACCCGACACACCTAATCACCAAACACTAAACCCTAATCATCAGTTTTCTCAGCGTATTTTATATGTAGAATGTTGCTCTGTGCAAGCGCGTATGGCGTGAAGTCAGAAATTTCGCTTGACACTGGTGATTCAGCCTCCAACGCTGTTGTAAGACGTTCTGTTTTTATTAACCAGTGTTGTGCAGAATGTGGGTGTTTGTATACTATGGTCTGCGTGTCAGCAGGCAAAAATACATTATTATATTTGACCGTTTGCGAAAAAGTTGTACCACGGTTGGATAAGTACGATGACGTCATCGAATGAAATTTCATTAATCGCCTCCCCCGAAATGAAGAGCTGGATGCGTACCTGGGTAGGTTGTTGTTTTTTTACGTTTTTCCGAATGTGTTTCTGTGATTTCGGATTTTAGTATCGCTGTCCACACGCGGATTCACTATTATTTCTCAACCTTTTTCAGAGTGTTGGCCAGTGGGCTCCCTTCAACTAATTCCCCACATGGCTCAAACCTCTAGTTACGCCACTCCAGCACCTGATCAAAGCTTAAAAAGTTGTACTGCAGACAAGAGCTATACCTAGCGCTAGCAGCAGTATCCTACAGTAAAGCATAGTTGCTTCTTCTGAGCAATACAATAGTATTGTTAGCGTTTCTGCCATGTGAAGCTGGTTTAGAATTTTTCCACGTGATTTCTTCTATTTTAATTTTCTTTAACAAATCATTCAGAAATCAGATTGCTATTGAGTACTGGTGCACGTTTGTACTGCTCCCGTGCAAAGCATATCAGAGAAGATTTTGATTAACTTGAATAGCTAGCCAAAGTCGCTTTGCCATCTGGCAACCACAGAACTCTTCCCCAAAGACACAAATAATAAGGGAACATCAGGAAAATGACAAAAGCGCGTTTGGGTCTGACGCCTTAGATTAGTGGTCTTTAGTTTCTCCAACCACGCGGACCCTTACTTCTTAGTTGATAGTCACTAACTGCTCAGGAGAAAGGTATTTTTCAAGATTCAAAAAAATTAAACATGACTTAAATGGCCACAATGTTAAGAGAGAGGTTGTCCAGTGTTCACATTAAGCATTCGGTGCACTGAAAGAGACAAACTTAAGCAAACAAACTGTAATGAATTCCTAGATGATTTTGTTATGAAGAAGGCCAGCTCAAAAGCTTTTTGATTGTATACTGCGCTATGTTCACCCCTATTTGTTTCGATGATTGTGGTTTCTTCTGTCGCATACACACAGCTGGCAGATAGTACGATTATGAGGTTAGATCTTTAAGGAAGAATTGGAGCTCACCTGATCCGCATATAAAAGGTCTTTCATCAGTTCAGCTTGTGTTGTTTGGCCAGTGCGAATATTGCTCAGGGTGGACGACGAGAACGTAAAACAGCTCCCACACACATCATTTGCAGCTTAACAATAATGACAACATAAGGGAAGCTTAAACTAGTCCCGTCGCAACGGGGGCATCAGTGAGCTCCGACCCTCCAAATTGAAATATGAAATACTACAAATCAGTGGAGAATTTACCAAATTTTCAGAATGTCAAGAGGCCTGCTCAAATGTAAAGTCCCCCTATTGAAGACTTTCTGGTGACGATTTTGGTGTAAACCTCACATCCTTGCGCCCGACAGTTTCGTTGCGTTCGATTCTTAGCAGTCTGAATAAGTAACAAACAAGCGAATGGTGAACCTAGCAGCTATAACCATTTGGGTGCGTTTGACATGATGTGTGTTGCTGTGTGTGTGAGATTATTAAAGCCGTTGTAAGCGAGTTGCAACGTGATCCACAGGTTGTGCTTTAACGTCTTTATGCCGCCACACATATATGCAGTGTGTTTGTTTTTTTGAGCACACACAAGAAAAAGCAAATGCGAAACTTATGAAAAAAATGTAGGCCGTGTGTTTTGTCATATATATAATGGAGCGCTCATAAACGCCTCATCGACCTTGCCATGAATGACGCCTTGTGAATTGTGACTGGATGCCTGCGTCCCACACCAACGGACAACCTTCCTGTTCTTGCAGGCATCCAACCTGCTAAGCTTTGTCGCAAAGTAGCCACACTGTCCCTAGCATGCCATAGAACCTGGACACCTGCTCCACTCAGCGCTCACCTGTCCATCGAGTGCAAATGCACGGCGCCTCAAGTCGAGACACCTATTTGTACCCACGGCACAACAACTCATCTGTTTATCTGACAACAACACACGTGCAGCGCACTGGGCGTATCGCCAGTGGAATGTAGAACCCTGCAATTATTATGCCTCCGCACTTTCATCCCCCAAACCGGCACCCCCCGAAATGACCCTCCCAAGAAGAACCTGGGTTGGGCTTAACCGGCTACGCACCGGTGTTGGACGTTTCCGGTCCTGCTTGTACATATGGGGTATGGCCTCCACTGCAACCTATGAGTGTGGCGCAGAAAAAAAAGCCGTCGACCATGTTGTCCTCCAATGTCCGATCCGTCGACCTCCCCATGGACTGCATGGCCTGATGGTTCTGGACGATGAGACAACCGAGTGGCTGCTCAACACCTGCCCCGAGATCTAGTGCGGCCTAGCAGTGGTTATGAAGAACTGGCTCAAAAGAAAAAAAAACGTGGCGTTTTCAATTGTTAAATTAATATTCGTGTTCCCGCCAGCCAAGTACAGTTTCATAAATTGCGTGCCATTGAACTCATGCGACGAAGGCAGCAACAAGAGCAGTGATCGTGGGCATTCCAGAAATGATTTATAATTTTAATTGACAGTACTTTTAGAACGTCGCTATCGTCATTTTGGGCTCTTCGTAAATTGGTTAACGCTTTTTCATTTTTTCCTCATGAAAATGGAAGAGGGGCCTCGGAAGCAGCTTAGCCTAGGGCCTCACATCAGCTAAATCCGCCCCTCACTATAAATGCCTATCAGTATATACTTTACACATTTAAAATGGTTACAGTGAATCCCAAATCCGCTTACTCGAGCATCAGTTAAAAGAGTGCAAACCGTTATTGGAGCAAGTTTTGAATATCCTGGAAAAGTTAAGAAATTTCTTTCTCTTTCAACACGAAAGAAGTATACTGCAAAGTAATTGCACACATCGCAATATATTTACATCTACTTGGTTATTTTTCAAATCATGCAATACTGTAGTCGCCTCTTAAACCTCCCAAAATAATCCACCTTTGCACTTCTTTAAATTTTTGCAACATTAAATTTTTAGGCTATATCTCAGAAGGTTTATGACACCAATCTGCATGAGATTGATGCCGTGATCCTTTTGTCGGTAGGACTTCATGATGCAGCTTTCAACACAAGAACTGAGAACATCATGAAACGTAGCACGTGAACCAAACTGCCACTTCTGTTACTTTATAAATGGTTTAACTGTTAGTGTTTTTCAAATAAATTTTCGGTCACTTTTAAAGGAACCGTTATTTTTGCACACCTGTATAATAGTCATGCAGTTGGCATAACCAAAGCTATTATATTTCAAACGTTTTTGTCAATATCAGGTTGCCTCGTCAGATCTCTGAAAGGAAATTAAGTAAGACTGGCTACGCAGTCCACACTCGCAATTACGAACTAAATTTAAACCGTCAGAAGTGATTGCTGTAGCGGCAACAACTATCGAACTGTATTTCACACTTTATCTTCCAAATACGAAATGCTTTCTGAAGCAAAACTCCCTAAATACGATGAAAAAAACAAAAAAAAGAGTCTAAATACGATGTTAAAACGCCTTTTTCAGTGCAATCGTTTAAGTTTCAGTGACCTAGATTTGAATTCGATGCGACGGTAAAAATTAAAGTGACGTTGACGCTTGAATAAGAAACAATGTTTGAAATGTTCTCCACCCCTGTGGATAACATGAGTATCCCACTGATACCCCCATTGTCTTAGTAAAAAAGAAAACAGCTTCAGAACCTAAACCTTCTTTTTATTAACTAGGCGTTATTAAAAGAACAGACTACACATTACAGAAAAACAATTAACACTGAAACAACTAAATTGTAAAAAACAATTATGATAGGGGGTTAAAAGCCCCGCGGTTCACTTTGATTTTGGTTGGCTAGGGATCCCACGCACTGTGAACCCGCGCACCGGCACTGCACAAGCGGCAAGTTTGCGTAGGTTAGCAGGCGTATAGCGAGGGTCCCTATTAGAAGCAACCGATCAAATCGGGTTAAAGTCAGTGCTGCATATATGACGAAAACCATACATTTTTAACATTACTGCTTTGTCAACGCATTTCGTCTGAAGCACAACGCATCGATTGTGAGTCGTAGCAAAGAGTCCACGTGCACTGAATGCCCTTTCTGCTTCCACAGAAGCGGGCTAGATAGTGAGCTTCATACGGAGTGTGAAGATTTGCAGGGCGTTGAAAAGTGTATAACTCATTAGTAACGTTAATTATTTGTCCCGTTAACCGACAGAAATATATCCGGATATCGGATAGTAAAAAATCTCTCGGTTATCTGGTAAACCGGTTAATCGTTATCTGGATAATACAACCCTACTCCCCACTCTTCTTTGATGTTTCCATCGACAGATAAATGGTGAGTGCGATGTGAACGTTTGAGAAGCCAATACATGAAACATTTGATGTTATTAAATCCACTAACGCGACCACACCGGTGCCGTGAACACGTCCAATTTAGTGCAGTCCAGTGGGTGGTCGTGCTAGCGGAGTTCACTGTAAATATATAGCCAAATGATATTTTTGGTTAAATAAAATTTTGTTTAAAAAATATTTTCAGAAAAATCAGCTTTCCATTTATTTTAAGATTACAGACCAAAATAACACTAACCTAATCTTAAAATTAACCTCACCGAAAGTTTACCTAAATTTACCTACCAGAAGAGCACAGTTTGATATGTCCTCTAAATTGTTATTGTAAAAATAATAATTGTAGCCTACTCACTGCAATTAATTTAGTGTATTTTATTTTTCTGTTCACAATCAAGGAAAAAGCAATAAGACTATTAGCAAGAACAGGAGCATGCACTCACTTATCGATAACTGTTGTGAAACTCATTTTTACTTATTATGTATGGTTTTACCTTTAATAGGAATTAACACTGCTGAATTGTTTATATTTTTTCTACTCCACATGGAATATAAAATAGCACTCAACACAGTTCGTAACTAAAAGCTCATCGTACGACGTAATAAAATCGAATGAGACGCTGAATTTAGTGGGAGCAAGCTCAGAGTTACGTGAACGAAATGTAAACAGAACTAAGACGTGCTTGATATGGTTTAATTCTTGTTATCAGTTAACGTTTTAAATATCTCAATATCTGCCGACTTTTCTGTTAATTATTGCTTTTATTATGTTTTAGGTCAGTTATCAAGAATAATACCAAATAGTGGCGATTCACATAAAAGTAGCATGTACCAAAATGTCCAAACGTGCGTCTTGGAAGTGCATAGTACCACAATTGGTATTAATGTATCAACTCTGGCAATCCTGCCTTATAACGCCATAATTTTTTATCCTAAGCTAAAATCTACTCATTTTCGCTATTTTTGAGAGACTTGACACCATTTAACAAGTTCACAACTTCCTTCGGGGCTTTCTGCAGGGCTGACGTTCAAATGACGTGGATACCGCATGCGCATCCGAAACCAAAATAAGCCAATCGGATGTAAGACTTTACGTTTTTAGACCTTGGAGTACTAAATTGCTAGTGAATGTCGGCCAAACCACACGCCAAACAATCAACTTGTTTTACGTCAACGAAGCAATTTCAGTGAGTGAGCACAGAACGCCTACTTATCAGTTCCCACTGGGGATGGTATCTTTTACAGCGTATTGTGTCTTGTTCACATTATACCTTTTTAACGACTTAGGGATTGGGGGCCCCCTAAGTGGCGGGGGCTCCTGGCTGTAGCCCAGTCAGTCCCCCCCGTATTCCGCCACTGGTGAGGTTCCTTGCTGATAGCAATAGCTGGAATGTGAATGTAATGCCAAACTTCAGAGAAGTGAGGCAGATGTTCAGAAGTACTGCGCAGAGATGTTTTCTGACAATATTCTTGCACAACCTAGTGTCCGTTTTTCGGTTTGGTTATTAAGAAACAAATGTCAAGTACCAAATTTTCTATTTTATGGCAGTGACGGATTTACTCATAGGCCAAATTGGCCATGGCCTGGGGCCCCGCGAAACTCCTTTCGAGTCATTACTAACTTAAAAATTGCGAAACTGCGCAGAGGCATAACTTCACAATTCACTTTGAAACGAGCGAATATGCAAACGTTAGAGAGACTGTTGTCAGTACAGTCACAAGACGATAATACTGTAATACTGCTTTTCATTTGGAGTTCTGCAGTATTTGGCGGTGTTGCGTTGTAACGACCTTTTGGTTTGTCAGTGGACGATTGAACATGAAGTAAGAACGCACTGTGTGAAAGCTTTGATATTGAAGAACATGGCTAGGCGCGAGAGAGATGCAGACTGTCTGTATGAAAGTGGTTACAAGAAAAGAACGAAAATGAAACAATAGGAAATAAGAAATGCAGTGAATTTGCAAAAAAACAAAATTATCAGTGAATTTTTTGCTTGTGATAAAGCTCGATTCTCCGTCCCTAGTAGAGAACAGTGCTTCGGCAAGGCTTGATCTGGGTTGCGAAGAGAGTGATGTGTTCCAGCAAGATGTCAATGCTAAGGAAAAATATGAGGGAGAGCAAATGCTATAATAGTATGAAGCTTGGAGGTGATAAAGACTTTCCGTATGACGTTAATCTGGAGCGAAAAACTGTAGAGGACCATGAACGATAAAGTGTATATATCCAAATGAAAATGTATATATCTGAATTTGTGAAGCTGTGTAAAAAACAAATCCCTGCGCTTTTGAGGAATTAATCACTGACACATCTCTGAATTGGAAAATACCAACGACAAGGCCTACCTAAACTCTGTGTCGCCCAGGTGGAATTAGATTTTGCTGCATCCTCGGAGAAGTGCTTAGTATGTTGTGTTACGCAATAAAAGATATCTTGCTGCAAACTTTCAGCGACGTTACCGCCAAGAGTAATTATCAGGAGTTCCTTCGCAGCACGGCAGAAAACTGCAGTTCGTGATTTTTGAAGTAATAAATCGCCAATTACACACACTACAGGCACTTGAGTCTTCAGTGATACAAACAGTTTTCGCTAGAGCTAAAACCACCCATATGTTATGAACACAGTCACTTATGAGTAGGTCTGTTAATAACTGGTCTACGGTGACCCATGCGTGCCACCCTAAAAAATTTTCTGGCATTTTTTTGAAAAATAAAACAAAAAAAACGTTACAAAAACAATTTTACTTTCGTTTCGAAAACATCTTTCGTTTCGCAAATGTTTCTACACAAAAACATTTCCGTTTAAAAAAATTTATTTTACTTTCGGAAACACTTTCACTTTTGTTTCCAAATTAAAATCTTTTCGTTTCAAAAACAAAAACAATTTTACTTTAGTTTCGAAAACTCTTTTGTTTCGCAGATGTTTTATAAATAAAAACATTTTCGTTTAAAAAAAATTTGTTCTTGTTTCGGAAACACTACGTAAAATAAATCGAAAAAAATCGTATCAGTTTTTTCGTAGTGGCCCATGCGTGCCGCCCTCCGTTGAGGGTCAGTTTTTCCACTTGAAAAGGCTTGATTTGCAAATTCTCCTATGTCGATGTCTGGCTCAGTAGCTCGCAATCGTATTGCGGGTACCTGTCGACCAGTCTGAATCTTTGCTTGCTGTGATAACCTATCCCTGGGGAAATTTCTTTGAAGAATTTGTGACGTAGGACTTAACTTGTTGCTTGGAGTAAGTGAACGGCCTCTTTCTGGCCAAGATAAGCGAATGGATTGTGCACATGGGGATGGTGGTTGTGATGCAGTCTATCAGTACTGGAATATCATGTTGACCTGTAGCCTTGGTAATTGGTTGAAAAGTTGAAAGCTGCTTCGTGATTTTAGGGAGCCTGAATAGTTTTATTGGCGATCATTTGTCAAAGTTGCAACGAGTACATGCAAACTTCAGCGTTTTCGGAAATTAGGCAGAAATTTGATAACTAAAATATTGAACGGTAGCGAAAATTGTCCTGTTTTGATGACCTCCAAAATTGTAACGGATTCCCTGCGTTTTTACTTGGACAAGCGCCACTGCCTATCAGCTTAACCGACACGTACCTGTCAGTACCACAGAACTGTGTCGAAAACTTTTCCAAACAAGTACATAGCGTTGAATCATAAATGGAACATTACTGGGAATTACGCAGTAAAACTACATTAAAACACTTATGTGTCCACTATATAAGAATGCCCCCCATCGAGAAAGGCGTGGATAGGTTCGCAAGAGCTGACACACCAAGCTTAAAGCAACAATAAGAGGTTAAATGATGGCGCTGTGGGGAGTAATGATTATTTTGCATTTGAATGTATTTTCGCTTGAAGAAGTGGTTGCTCTCAGTAATTAGGACGGGGATGTTGAACAGACACAAAAAACGCGTGAAAATGACACAAAGCTGCGAAAAAATTGGCCTCTGTTGTGCATTAGCATAAATCTGCATTGCGGCAGAAAAAAACAAAGCCGCTGTAGGACGTGCGGTTTAAAAAAATTCCCGTACGGAAAAACCGCAAACCGCCGATGCATCAAGAACGCACAAAGACGTAAAATTGCACGAAAGTAACTGACACAACCAAGAAATAATGATGATATATGCGAATAATACGATAGTTACGATTAAATGATGAGTATAATAATAGAGCACGTATAGGCAAAGAAAAAACTCAGCACGAAAACCAACCGATATGCGGTTAGCAAATCGATTTCCGGTCTGGGAACCAATGTAGGGACTATACAGAGAGTTGCAAGCGTTTCTAAAGCCGTATTTCGGGGTTTTTGACAATATCTAATATTAAATCTTTCCTGCAACAACACGTTTAAACACCAGAAACAAGATGGGCTCCTGAAATAACAAAACCAATATTGCAACAATCCCTTCGTAACAATATTTTAGTTTCATGCGCCAGTTTCTTTGAAGCGTAGGTAGTCACAATGAAAATAACATCACCATCCGGTGCTTTCAGCCTTTTTCTCGAAGCAGATCAAAATTATTGTTTTACCAAACCATAACAACTGTAAAAATGTAATCGCGTAAGCAAAAATGTCGACGTGTTCGTTGTGTCACAACTGCACGGCAATTTTAAAAGTGTATGAATTAGGCAGTGATGTGTTTGTTTAATCGCTTTTGATGTGAGTCAAAAATTATTCTTGAACAACCTGCTTCATTTAATTCCAAGGGTCTCGGTGCCCTGGCGTTTTTGCAATTGCTATGGTTCCGTTCTTGTCTTTGACATTCTTAATTTTCGCCAAATAAACTCAACTCAACTCAGTATACTCGTGCAGAAGTTAGGTAAGACGGTGGAGTGACTTTACTGGGTCATTCTTGTCACAACCTGTTGCTGAAACACGAATTAACGAAATAATGTAAAGATCAAAGTTAAAAATGTGCGATCTCGATATAATACCGCCAGCATTGCTTTCATGTCGACAGAATACACCATTTTGAAACTTGCACACATCACAATTTTCTTGAGATGGCGTAAGTTTAACGTCATTTTCAACACTGGCACTGTAACAGTTGCACTGATGAATGCCGCACTACTTTCCTAAGCTTACAAGTGTCTTCTTATAATGATATACGCGGTAGGCATACTTTTATGAACTTTATTAGATAAGATTTACGTTTTTCCAATGCAACATCCCCGCAACATTTCATTGCATAAATATGCTCAAAACGGTCGGAAGGAACAAAATGTTTGATCAAAGCAGCAAAGCTTGACATACTGTAGTATAGAAGCTCTTCAGGCAGATGGCAAAATCTTTACGAATATCAGCAAATGTAGCTGATAAAATGCTGGAAGGTTGCAACGTTATTTCCAAGTAACTTATTGTCCCATGTTCATTAAGAGGGAAGCGTCCATTCGAAATCTTGTGGTGATATTCACTAAGCAAGGGGTGGCGCTAGAGGGATGTTGCAAGGGGTTTGTCGTCCTTTTCTGCAAGACGGTGAAGTGTTTGATACCACCAGGCAAGAACAGGGTTCCCAAAACTACGAACCGTGGGAAAGATCCAGCCAGCGAAGTCATTTCAACCGCAAGGTCGATAATGAAAAAATAACGCAATTACTCAAACTTTTCTTAGTTGGTAGAATGTATCATATCACGAACGAATGACATTACTTAACACAGCCAGGTGAATGCCAGTTGGCTACGCATTACTGCGCTGCAAGATAGATTAAATTTAGCTGATTTGTTGCCACAATTTCAGGTCTTTGTTAGCATTTGGTGCATCCCACCTTATAAGTCCCGCGTGCGCCATGATTTTGCTCTTTGAGTCCCGCGTGCGCCACTTTTTTGTCGCTTTGCACCAACGTAACTCGCCCGATGAGTGAGCTAGATAGCTGTTCAACCCCTCTGAAGACGCGGTAACTCCTGTAGTGAAGATTGAAAAAATTGAAAACTATTAGATTTGAAGTTTTATGTGGGTGATATCATAATTGAGGTAGGTTTACGCTATTTTGAACAAAGTCATCGAATCCTGGGCCCTAATGGCAAGAGCTAATTTGTTGACTCTACTTTTTAGTGGAATTTAGGTGATAATCCGTGTCTTTAACGCCCTTGATTGGACATCTACCGTTCGTGGTTCAAAAAGTATGGCCAAAGAACCAAAACTTTTACCAAAAAGTGAACCAGACGTTCAGCTTCCGGATCGTTTGCTATGCAAGATGAAGTATCAGGGGCGGATCCTGGAGGGGCGACAACTCCCTTCAGACCTATGAAAGTAACTTCATTCACCATGATTTTGAACAATTCTGAAAAAAATCATTCGCAATATAAGGCCATTTTACGGTCCATTGCTTTGGTCCAGCAGTGTTGTGAAGTATGCAGTACTTCATCTCTCTTATAGTAGTCTGACCGTGACAACAAAATATTACTGAAATCTCCCCCCCATAACCTTCCTGGCTGGTTCCGCACTTGTGAAGTATTTGACAATAAAACAGTTTTACGCCCTGTGGTCATTCCATCTCATATTTTGCTGCAACTGCTGTCATCGCCATATTTTCCGTTTCGGCTGAATAATCTCCAAAGCAATCTACCAACACTTATAGAACCAACTCTAAGACTTTAAGTTCTCAAACAGAGACTGAAAACGCTTTCAGTGTCATTGGAAACCCAACTAACGCCTCTAAAGATGTCTTCAGTTGAAATAGTGGAATTTTGAGCCGTGAAAAACAATACCCTTGACTCTGGGCGAAGCTCATCAACAAGTCGCAATCAACGCACCAACGCATGTCTTTGCGAGAAGCTTTTTGTTTCAATCTTGATCCAAACCCAAACCAATATGATCATTTTCACATAAGTGACGCCCACTCCACCTGGTTTCTTGATATCTAGCCAAACTCAATCTTTTCTCCATATTTGGATCGTAACAGTCTCAAAAGCTCACCAGTGAGGTGATAGCTATATCCGTTAAATAAAATGGTTGGATACAATTAATACCGATTGATTGACAAGCACATGCTTTTCGTGAAGTAGAACTCTTTACCTAAATTGTCAACAACAAAATCAGGAAAAAATCAAGACGGTGTTCTGTGTGAACATATGAAGAATAAAAAAGGGAATATCTTTGCTTATTTTCTTGCGTGCAGCATTCTTGGTGAAAGCTTCAAAACGATCAATTACACCATCTGCAATTTTGACGCAGATTAACGGAAAAATCTTTGATATCGTAGATTATTTTGATTAGAAAGTATATTCTTATTACTGAATTGTTATTCATTTCCATCATTTCGTCTTTCGATTTGATTTATTCTAGCTTAATTACATAGCGCCAGCTGCAGTGGACACCCCAATTTACGAGTATATACATCGTTATGAATTCGTTCTCGATTTGTGACTTTTTCAGTTTTATTTATCGCCTTATTACATTTTTGACGTGAATGCCACATCCTAATAACCACATTACAGACTTGTTATAGTGACAGCTTTTTGTTTTCATGTGTATGTTATATTGTAAGTTTACTTTATATTTTAAGTACTTCTTTATCTTTCTTTATTATTTAAATGTGACATTGTTTCGATACGATTAAACAAGCTGCGGGGGCACCCCTGCATCTAGGATGACAGAAACATGTGTTATTCATTGAGCCACAGCCGGTACGAAATGTTCCTCCCAATGGTCCACTCACGAAGCTGGAAAGCATGTCATTTTCTAGAAATGTCCAATTACAGTACACGTCTCTTGTTTATTTTTAATTTTGGAAAGTTATCTTATGCGGTTTTATCATCGCAATTTAATTTTAAAGGGTTAAGTCTACAGGCGTGATCCAAAACTTGGTAAACACATAAGCAAACATGAAAAGAGATGTTGCCAAAATGTTAATAAGTACGTGTAATGACAATTCGAAAAGGTAAAAACTTTTTGAATAAGTCTGTAAGGCATTTAGTTCCTATGACTTCAAAATCATTGCTATTATTTTTGCAGCCAAAGTGCAAGAGTGAAGTGAACGAAAAGAATTAATAAAAACATTTGGTGGTTTGGTCAAAATTGCACTGTAGTTTGGTTGCTGTAAGTTAGAAATCAGCGAGCTTCGCTAAATATTTATTCGTAATCCCAATTGGACACAACCATTGTTTCGCTTTTCCAAACGTTTTTTTCCTCAAACTTCCATATAAAAATATGTGCCTGAATTAGTACATTCACCAGCTCTCTCGAACATAGCGTCATAATCAGATTTATACAAAAGAAGAGGAGTAATGTTGCATTGCAACCAACGAGACATGTTCGCAGTGGAGAAGATTAAATGAAATTGACAAAATTCACGTGTAATTATGCATTCATACAGCGGAATGAATTTCAGTTGTTTGCTTCTTTTGGTTGAGGCCATGTTTTCGTTTGATCACGTAATCCTCTGTAAATCGATTGGTGCTTTAGAAAAATAGGTCCGTCAATTTTACAAAATCGTTCGCATGCGTTGGTACTAAAACTGTCCAGTAGTTGCAAATCCTTCTTGACAACGCTTGTAATGAGAAAACAAATTTAGTTTGGTTTAAATTTTATAAAATGTTTGAATGGTGTGCTTTAGGCAGAGACCAAAAACAATTCCAATCAAAAGTCTCCGAACAGCTGACGCAGTCGAATCAGTCAGTAAATTAATTTATTAGGGAATCGATTTGACATAATTTTCACATCTTCAGCCATAATCAAAAAACCAAAAGCAAGTTTTTATCTTCTCGTTGTTTCATAGTCCCATTCAAAGTCAATTTAATCCGAAAACAAAATGCATTACTGTATATGTCAAGGAAAAAACAGGCAACTAAGCGTCGTTGAATTTGTAGCGTTCTTATTTACTATTGCTAAAAAATATGTATGGCGGGAGTGTAGTATTTACCTTTCAAAACGTTGTGGTTTCACTTGTTCAGAAAGAATTAAACGAAAGTTAAAAAAAACTCGTTCAATGTCTATGTTTTCCGTCTTTGCATTTTGATTTTTTACTGTGATAATCTAGAACAGCTTTACTCCTAAAATCAAGGGTTAACGGCTAAGAGAAGCGATCTGAAAAACGTCCATGACAAAGACACAACCAGTAAGCTACGATTAGGTACAGCGATACACCTGGCAATGACGTTCGTTTCACACAGAAAAAGAAACTAACAACCCGACAGACCGCGATGGAACATGAGTTAACCACCATAAACTTTTACAAGGCTGACGTTGTACAAATATGATAACTAGACGTTTATCGCGCAATTGCACTTCAGCAAAATTGCTTTTTGGTATTCAAGCAACTATTTGAAGTTGTGTTAATTAGCCTGCAAGATGAACAGTTAGCAGAGACTTAGTCTCGGATTTAAAACAAAGAGGATATCTTTTTGTGTTTTCCCTTCTTCTGTGCTATTTTTGTGTTTGCCAGAGAAGACTCTGTTTGCAATGATCTTAACTTCAACACTTCTACCACAAGAAGCCAAATCAAGTAAAATTTCAAATATGTAAAAATTTTTTTGGAGGTTTAGACATGCTTACAGGCACGCTTTTTGGTAGTACAGCAGCCTGTTGACGTTCGGATTAGAGCTCCTATGACGCATAAGGTTTGCTATGTGAAAATGTTCGCCTTTGAATGTTTTTGCGGTCATACGGGTGTTGTCTGAGTATTCAGTTGTTTATTACGCCTGCTTGCACATCTTACCGCATTATGTGACGCACGAGGAAGAGACAGTAGTTGACATAACATGCTCCTCTGCTATAATACATGCATTTATCTGAAACGACATAAAAACGTATCACAAAAATTGAACTGAAACGAATTACGTTTTCATGGTGTCTGTGAAAACCGGATATGGATATAAAATGAAAAACCACAACGTCGCAATCAGTTATAACGACATGTTTGACTAGCAAGTTAAAGAATATGTGGCAAAACTAAAACATAAAATATTTCCATGTAGTCAACTCTAAACAAGCGTAATTGGTAGGTTTGTGAGATCTCAGCTAATGTTATCAAAATCTGTTTACTTTTCTAGTTTGTTGTTGTTTCTCTATGATACTATCTTGCTTTTTCATAAAATTCAGAAAAAAATATTCTTCGTTTGAAACATCTGATCTCAACCAAATTCAGGACTGTCCGACGCTTATGGTCCTTCTTGTTTTCACCAAGATTCGTTTCCGTTTTTAATACAACCACTAGGAAAACATGTTTTTCATTACCACCGATTGTGATGTGCAGTTACAGATGTTTGTTTACCAGACAGAATGCCCCGTTTTCGAAAAAAAACAACTTCCTTACAAACAATTTTATAAAATAAGTAGGTTTAGTCAGAGCTCGGTTCGAGATGACTCATTCTTCGGCGCCTGTCATTGATGCGTTTCAGGCCTGGTCTGTTGTCGCGCAATTTAGGTTTTCTGACCTAGAGACGAAGTTTTGTCAACACTGAAAAAACATTCGATCCTGGCCATTCCAACAGCTCGTGATAGGCAGGCTGACCAAATGCCACTGCAGAGGTGATATTGGTGATACTTCTTAAGTGAACGTTTTCGTAAGTAATGTAAAAGAAAAAAAATGTAAGTATTCCTCAAGCAATAACAGAAATGTCGGTTCTTTGATCACATACTGTTTATTAATTTTACAAAGAAAAAAACGACTGCTTGACTCTTTTATGTTTCGAATGTTTTTCTTGTGAGTAGCATATGTTCAATTTTGAACCACCATTACGAACTCCAAACATTTTTTGAGATTTTTAATTCAAGCGAATGAGTTGGTGCTCAAAGCTAAAACCATAAAAGAGGGGTAGTTCACACTTGGTGCAAAGTCAATTAAAAAAGTTTTAACCTAAATTTATTATCAGCATCATAAAACAGCATGTTTTGTGAGACCTCCTGAAGTTTGCCTGTTTTAATTGCCCCATGGATGTCTTTTTTTGAAATCACCATTCTTTTTGTAAAAGTAAGTAAATATACAAAAAATCAGCATCTTTTTTGTTGCAGAACCGTTGGGCTGAGTTTGTTGTATGATATGAGATACTTAACTTCAGTAATTTTATTAAGTTCAACTACTGTTGCTGTTTGTCTGCTATGTTAACTGTATTTGATACATTTGTAACTTGTAACTTGCATAGCACAAGTAATTGGTAACGTTTTTTCCGCAAAAAACGACAATCTCAAAAAGCGTATTGATAACTCCAACAACTGCAATGCATTCTATTTGACTTGATGCCTTTGTAGTAAACTGAAGTTCACTATCTTGCACGGGAGAAGACTTTAGACTATACAGAAAATATATTCAAAAACAACAACATGCGTATGTGAACCAATTCGTTCCCTATAGTGATTGTGGAAGGTGGACGCTGTCAAAATAAGTATTTTCACGCTAATCTTTAAGTAGATATAGAGTTTCACTTCAAATGAGGATGACATACCACAACAACACATGATAATCTGCACGTGGAGCAGGAAATAAAATTGCGTTCTGGAGACACTTAGAGGCATGGCTACTTTGTAGTATTTTTAAGGCCACCGGTGATGGTGATGCAGGCCCTTTTAATTTTTTAAGCTTTTATGATTAAATCACGATATTTTTTTCCATGAAACACAACACGATGTTTGCACAGATCACAATCCTCTGAACGTTTTCATTCGCATCTAACTTGTTGACACAAAACTTGTTGTTTATTATGCACAGCGAGCTGATGTAATTGCAGCGGCTTGTGGGCATGCCTCGTGAAATTTCGCAAGCCAGCATGAAATCGGATGTAAGCCTGACACAAAGCAAAAACGCTGAGCACATGAGCCATTCATTAAATACGTGCAGGGTGAATTTCGAACCTGTGAAGTAACTAGCATTGTGCGTCAACAAAAAGAATGTGGTCGATGCTTAGATTGGCATGTTTGAAGTGCAAGGGTGCATAATACATTTATAAGACTAAGTGATATGACAGTGTTGCAACCTCTCCGGTGGTGTTGCGTTGATTGTGTGATTCACCACGAACGGGATGTGCGTGAAGAACAACACCATACA
>JGI24021J15306_10004034_pt1 | contig 16895 bp, 9 predicted proteins | sample Ectturendosymbi1_FD_15306 | JGI IMG/M metagenome (IMG submission 15306) | reverse complement strand
TCAATAAAAATAGAAACAGTTTTTGGCAGTTCTACATGTAAACAAAGAGGGGATCAGATTTCAGGTCGTAATCCAGCAAATACTAAGGTCTTTCCATTCCAGGAGAACCCAAATTGTCATCCCATGCTTGGTGTGGAGAGAAAAGAACAGCACATGATATGAAAAAGCTGTTACACAGTTTATATCCGACTGATTTGATAACAATTGTGTTGGTGCGCCTGCGCGTGTCGTTAATACTACCGTCGCACTTCCTGCGATGCACCCGGTCCTGAACTAAAACGTTGAAGAAAAACTCACGGAGTAGACATGATAAACATCAGTATTTCTGATCGGATAAGTTGCAGGGTGAGGTTTAGCACATACGGATCCCTCCTTGTCTGCGGGTTTGGTATCAGAGGCATTATCGTGAAACTTTTCTGCATGGTACACTGCGCCAAAGAAATATGAACTCAAGGTTTATCTTTCGCGGCAAACACAATTGCTTTCGCGTATCACACACGTGATAGTCTCTGCTGTATTCTGTTCACAAACATTAAAGCAGTGAACCCCGGCTCCCCAGGTGATTGCATGTGGTAGCAAATAAAGGCCCACTATATTTCCTCCTTGTCTCACAAGGAGTCTGATCCAACTGCATAACATAGATTACACTCTCGCGGTGGCAGGATTTTGATGCTTGAACATTTACATAACCGACCTGCAAGTGCAGTTTGGCCAGCTCGTAGTCTGGTCTATCTTCAGCAGCGCAGTCTGAGCGGATGCAAGCGCCGTTCTTCATTTCAATTTCGATCTTCGAGGTCTGAGGATCAACCGACACTCGCACTGCTTCCCAATAAAACCCCTGAGGAAAGAATATTGGGTTTACTTTATTCGTTGCTTTTGTTTCAAAATAGCATCTGTGCTGCATAATTGCGGGTTTCTATTGCTTGTTGTCAAGCAGTGGTTTCCAAAGAAGCCAGAAGGGATAAAAATTAGTTGGGAATGAAAAGAAATTGCTCAATTTTTTTCAACAATTCTTCAATTGTCACATCACTTTCATTCAATTTTTTCCAGTACTTTTCGCTGTTTTTGCGAAAATCTACAAACGACCAACACAGCTGGCAAGGCACTTCTGTCCAACTATTGAAAAATTGTACCAAAGTTTTGCAATTGTATACACTTTTAGAACAATTGACGTATAAACAAGTGTAAAAAAATTCGATGCTCTTTTACGCTACAAGCAAACTACATTGTAAAATAACGAGGGCCTCAGGATTAGAAAATTTGAAAAACTTGAAAATCTCTTAACTAAAAGCCAGTGGGCTCTGCACTTGGGTAACTGAGCGGTAATTTTCAGGACAACTTTTACAGAACGTTTACAAACCAGCACAACATTTAAACGAAATCATGCAGAAAGTTTCGGGAAAAAACTGCTTTCAGTGTTGGAAAACAACAACAAAAGTTCATGATCGAAACGCACTAGTGATACTCTAACGAAGTAGGCCGAGTTCGATTTAATCGACATTAAAAATGAACCTATGATATGCTATGTTTGTTGCAATAATGCCTAGCTGGGCTTTCTGGCGTAAAGATCGTAAGGTATCAGTCCTAACTGAAACTTCGATAATTGTGACCGACAGCGTCTTGAAAACAAAATTAACTAGTCCACTGCTAAGCCTCGCTATCATCAGAATATGCAAGTTGTTGCTGATGGCATTATTATACTTTCAAAAGTTGTGATTTGGATTTGCGAACTACGACAGTTAAAAAGCAGATAGTTGCACAGCGCGGTCGATATCTTGAAACATGCAAAAGATCGCACTTTCTGAGCAGCAAGACCGGATTAGGTCCGCAATTTTAGAACTTTTCAAACCAAACATTTTGAGAACGGTACACCAGTGCGCCTTGAATTTCCTCTCAGTCAAAAACGCTTTACCTCCTGTAGCCACAATCATATTTTTGCTCCTCAACTGCACGATCTTTTTTAGCACAATTCAGAGCAAAGCGTTGGCAAAAATGATGAAGAAAGCAGAACAAACATGTTTTGGGCTGACTTTAATTGGAATCTGGCCATGCAGAATCAATAGTAGGTAATGCATTTTGCGGTAGCTACTGGTGAAAAGTAAAACAGCAAAACTGTATTGAAAGAGATTCAACGCTTTGCGTTGCCAAACCGATCTTTTCCATTCAAAACACAAAAAGCAGATGACCTGTTTGCAGAAGCAACACTCAATCTACGCCTGCTTTGTATGCATACGGTATTATAGATGTAAGTAAACGCTTTTTCGACTTAGAAAAATTATTGAAATCAGATAAATAAATGGAAGATTGAAACATAATTCGAATCTCGAAAAAATTCTACAACGCTGCAAATAGCATCACACATTTTTTCAAAACAGCAAAGCATTCACGTGGAGGCTGATAACAATTTGCCGAATCGCAGGCTGGACAAGATTTGGTGTTTATTTCAGGTAAACAATATTTCGACGAGATGTCAGTCAAGTAGATGTACTTTTTCGCCAAAAAAATCTGAAACAGATGATTTTAGAAAAGACATGCTTTTAGAATTTAGAGCAAGTAGGCAGTAGTCTCAATTAGTGTGCGGGAAATTCTAAACTAAAACAATTCTTACCTGAAACAAAGAGTATCCTCGTATGTCGGAAATGTCTAGTGTAAACATCTGTGTATCGTTATCCCAGCGCATTAAGTGGGCGAAGACTGTGTGGAACAAAACATAAATCAAGTGGCTGTCGGAAATGAAGTCGATCGTTTGTCGTCTGCAAAATAAAGTGGAAAGCATAATAATGGTTGATTTGTAAACTCGTAACTTCAGTAATCAGCAATGCGTCATCGAAACTGTCAACTGAAGCTTTCATCGATCTATGAAGGGTTTTCCCTGTGCACCTACTCTCAGCGCAGCATTTTTGCGTCACGCTACCGATTATAAGCAAAAGTACTGAGCAACTGAGATTCAGAATTCCGACAAGCTTTACCGTGAAGCCATTTACTGAAAAACTAAAACCCAAAATGACAAGCCCTCGAACGACCTTCAACGTAACTTCTGGGTCGCTTTCTTTACGCTATGCTCTGGGTGGCTGTAAATGGACAGCGCTTTCGCGCGGATGAACCAACTTCGACTAACTTTTGTGCAGTTCCTAACATTTGCTTCAAATCTCTGTCCGTCTGTAGAAACCATGTCCAAGCAACCTTCTCGTTCCACACTGTTTAAAAGTTTTCATATTTTTTTAACAAGATAACTGGTTAAAGCTTGTATACCTTAAGATTTTTTTGTTTCGTACGTGGATTTGTGCTGTGAAGATTTTTCTGGTCAATATCAAGATTTTAAGGTCGCTACGACTTGCTAGGAATTCTACTTAGTACTCTTGTTCGATAGTAGTCAGAAATTTGTTGTTACTAAACCTCCAGGCCCTGTTTTGACTTTTGAGGTTTCATCAGTGGAGCTCAGGGTTCACCCAGCGCTGTGGNTCCTGCCCTTTCTGTGGGAAAGCGCTAGATTTTTACCGACTTGCAGGCATTTAGTATGCTTAACANACTTGAAATTTTCATCACTGGAGTGGTACCTAAATCATTGCGACTACTGAACCACTGTTTCTAGTTATAAACATGGTTAGCGGCAACAAAACGTAGTACTCGTAAAGATCGTTAATAACTTTCAAGCTCCCTGAAAAGTAGTTGGGGCAGATGTTGAAAAGTTGGCGAAGATCGCAAAGGCCAGAGGCACTTCAGCAGCAAGCGAAACTCTGCAGCTAATTTCAGCAACTCAGTGAAACCTACTCGACATTCCTCCGCATTATTACAGGATATCAACTTTCACTTTGATGAGCATGTATATACCACCACACGGGCTGATCTTGCGGTCCAATTTCCGTCAGTTGTTTTGTTATGCAAGCTGGCAAAACATATACTTAACCAATCATCGCATTATCACTTTTCTCTGGACGTTTTGAGACACTTTAGCCACGGAACACTTTTGGTATTACTCACATAGTGTGGAAATGTAAAAGTGGCGATAATAAATACATAACTTCGATGATGAATTTCTTGTGGAACAGCTGACCATTACAATCACGCCTCTGCGGGATGGACAAGAAACATTGCGATTTAAAATTTTTGCAAGCGAATAACTGAAATGTTTGTTTGAGCCATCCCAAAATAAACATTTTTTCAGCGACCTTTTATTGAAAAAAAACAAGTTATTTTCTTATTTTGGCTTTATTTTGCAGATAACGCATTATCTCCTTTGTGGGCAGGTTTTAAAGGCTGCTGTTATAGTTAATGGATACGCCTGTGCATTTTGATTGAAAAAGCATTTCCCCGTCGCTTACAATAGTGGAAAACTGCGAAAATGCACGTGCATTCGTGCACGGAAGTTTCGGAGCTTTTCTCAAAAGTTTTTTTTCCATTTGGTGATAGCCAGGTATGCAGCTTGACACTCCATTGTTCTCTGTTGATCGCAACAACACCAACCATGGCTCGCGGTCAGATGAATAGTCTTTGGTATTTTCAGAGGTCGGCACCGTTCTTTTAAAAGGAGCAGCGCTCACGCTCCTCGTTGAAAATAGCGTTTCCAATTCGGGGCAAAAATTAATCATCCGGGTTTCGGGTAGCGAAGAAAAACCGGGAAAACCCAAGTTTTTTCGGGTTTTGAAGTAAATGTGATTTGCGAGATAAAAACCAAATACCATTTTGTAATTGCTATTGTTAGTCAATGCGTAGTTTATCAGTGAAATAGTAATTACCAAGTTGAGCAGTTTTTTTCTGATTTTTATGATATTGACGAATGAAAATCAAAACGTAATGTCGTCATTCACTCTTTTTCTGAGTTTTATGACAAAATGTCCCATGGTTGAAAAAGCCCTTTCTGGTTCCACCGGTGTGGGCTTGACTGTATAAGTAAAGTATGGTACAGTCTTCCAAGGTTCGGGCTTCTTTTTTGTATCCTTAAAAAGACTCATTTCGTTTTTCACACTTTATGCTCAGACCTCTTCGTGTGTCGGGATATTTTCTTGGTCTTCACTCTCATGGATCACATGGATTATGTGGTTTTATTTCAAATGGTTGATCAAACATTTGATGCTTGAATCGTCTGATGTTAGTATAACGGAGCACAAATTGCACTTTGGTATTTGTTGAGCTTTGTTGAATGAGAAGTGGCTCCAAACTTTTAACTTTCTTTGATTACTAACGTCTTGAACTAATGTCTGCCATGTTTGAGTATGAGATTTAGTTAACTTTGCTTCTAAAGAAAAGTCACTTAATTTCTAGAAAGTTATTGCAAAACTGAAAATGAACGAATCGCTTCTGCAAAGAATTACAGGTTGTAAATGAACTTACACATGACAGCTTGTAATGTAAATGAACTTACACATAACAGCTTGTAAATGAACTATTAACTTGCAGTCGAACTTAGCTTCACAGTACTTATTTAATCAGACTCGCGAAAAGACTAAAGTTGCTGAAAAGCTAGCTGTCAATTATGACCTAACAGTGGCATTGTATTTATGAAGCAAAGAGATACGTGCATACACGCTGTAATGACCACACGCTTAGAAACCTATCATGTGCAAAATGACGTCACGATCCCACTAAGCAAGTCATGTGAAGGAAAATATAAACGGACCAGCAATAAACGTCACCAACGGTCAGCGAGCAAAACCCGTGTTCTCGCGCCTCATGATAATAGTTGAAAATTCAAACGTGCTGATTTGACCGCTACACGCGACACTCCACAACTTCGGTGTTATCAGAACTACAAATATTTGAATGGAAAGGCAATTCCAGGTCTTTCAAAATATCCGGGTTTGTTGGTTAAAAAAAACAGGTTTCAGGTAGTAGAAAATAGCCAAAAAACGGGTTTCGTGTTCGGGAAAACCCGCAGTTGGAAACACTAGTTGAAAAAGTAAGTTTCATTTAAAAGTAAGTTTTTATTGACCTAAAAACCTGAAAATAAGTGACTCCAGAATTCAGAATATTGGCTTCATTGACCTAACGATGGAACTGACTGAATAATTTAGTGTGTCTAGAGCATTTACTGTTTTTAGAGCCTTTTTTCCACCACGCCTCCCTTTAAGTAATTGTTTTTTGTTTCAATACCCACTGACTTTGAATAGGTAAATTGGACAAAACCTTTCCCGTTCAAAAACTTTCTGCGTTGTAGAGTGCGTAAGAACTCGTGCCCCCTGGAAATTTCTTGACACCCCTGGGGAGGCGTGCCCCCCAGGTTAAGCACCATTGTTCTAGAGCTTTTTATCAAAAATGAACAGTGACTAAAAACCAACGGAAGATAATTCACTGTTGGGATATTATGCTATTTCATCACGAATGTTTTGAAGTGCGGATTTAACTTTGGATGCATTAGAAGTTTTGATTTTTGGCATCACGAATTAATTCTGCATTAAAAAACGATACATATCTCACAAACTAACGCAAAATGCAGATATGCTACGTCACTTTTTCGATAGCTGATCCTGGAGGATAGATCGCATCTTTTTCACGTTACCAAGAAACAATGTTTCGGCGACATTTTGCACTGTCAGCATTTGCACAGGGTAGCACCATGTCCTGACGATCAGAAGCAACCCAGCGCGGAGTCTTAACCATTCGATTCGTTCCAAAATTGTTTGATTGTGAACTGTGAATATTTCTAATTGCTGCGTTGGTTAGCCTTACCTTGCGAACGCACTTTCTGTCGTGGCTGCAAAAAGCTACCTTGCCTCGACCACTGTATTTAAGGATAGCGTTCATGGCACGCGTTCTTCGTGCTCGCAATTGCTCTTGTGGTCTTGAACCACGTTTAAACCGGTCAGCAGACACCGCGGAACCATTATGCACGTCATCGCTCCCCACGAAATTCGTGATTGTCTGCCAAGGATATTCTCACGACTCACAGGTTGAATCAGTGTGAGTAATCTCACGTTCAATCAGAGTTGCTTTGAAGAAATAAATACATGAAAGGTTTAATTATGTAAATACTGTTTTTACTTTATATTATTAAAACTAGCAAAGTCTTTAACGAATTATTCAGTTTGAAACATTTAGAAATGCTTTTAATCCATTTTCAATTTGAAATGAAGTAACGTTAGGGCAATGCAGGGGGTTCAAAATCAAGGTTTTGTGGGGCAGCACAGTTAATATGACGTATAAAACGTTAAAGTAAGCCAAGTCCCACCAGTCACGTCGAAAATGCTGAAAACAAAGCTAAGCCTGCCAGTAACGTATCAATTTTGAAAGTAACGCTAAGACTACCAGTGATAGATTGTGCATAGATCACCGCAAACGAAGGATGTTGTTACCAACCTGCTGATATACCAATAACTGTGGAAGATGTGCATTTATAACTTGCACATGTCGATCAGGTTACTGAAGGTTAGCACAAAAACAAACTGTACGATGAGAGTGTAATACCCGTAAAATGAATGCAACATACCCATTCTGTTCTTCAGTTGCCGGCCAAAAACCTATAGTGGCACTTCTGCACATCAACTATCTGTCCACCGCAACTGGGCGCCAATGAATCTTTAACACGTTTCATTGCTGAAAATTAATATGCAACTTCAGTATTTCTGAATAAATTTTTACCTGCCGCTTTTTGGTTCGTGTTGCGAGCGACAACTGACAATGCGTTGAAAGTTTGAATTGGACGATGGACACAAGAAAACGAAAACTATGTCAAATTTTGATAGCTCAGACCAGTGCTTCTTAACCGGATGAATGGTTCACCCCAGGGTAAATGAAATTTTTGCGAGGGTGAATGAAAGAAAAGGGGTGAATGAAATTTCTGTTGCTAATTTTTTGTATCCTAAGATACCATGCATTTGTCTTGTTTTCTTTACCCAAAATATATCAGCAATCATGAATAAAATGGCTAAATTCAAGCTTTGTAACTTCGCGTCTTCAGCAGTCAACAACTTATCACTTCAGAAAAACCGTACATTGGTGCAATTAACTGCGTTTATTACGTAATGGGGATATATTTTACCGGAAGATGCCACGTTTTATTCAATCGAATGGTGGAATCTCTGCTGAGCTCTCTACATGAGCGTCCTCTACTCCTGTGCAAAAGTTATCTGCTGGAATCGCAGTAATTTTGAATGTTTCATCTACCTGAACCGGAACACTCATTAGAGTAGCCTGATCAGTCGAAGTATAGGCCTAACCAATCGAAGTACAAGAGTAGCCTATTTGTGATATTTGTTTGCTGTCAGTTTGGTATTGGTTCCAATTCGTTTATATCTGAGGTTCCTGCAGATTGTCTACAAAATATGTACCAAAACATTTCGTGTTGATGAAAGTAAATGCAAGTCTGTAGCAGAGGCGCAGCCAGAATGAGGCCGAAGAGGCCGTGGCCCCCCCGAAAAAACTTGTTAAGATTTTTCGCTGGTGTTTTTTATCAATCTCAACTCTTCGAAAACAAACAGAAGGAACAGTCGGACTCATGTAGCGTCGTGTTCTCTCACTGACCAAGGTTGACTTTTTGCGATTGGATGCGAAACTATACGATTAAAGCATGTAACTTTGTTAGCAAAGTTGCCAACAAATGAGGACAACACGAGCTGAGGTGTAGCCTGAATGAAATGGAAGGGCGCAATTTTCTTGCAAAGGAGTACAAATTCAGATGAGCCATTTTTGAGAGGATTATTTGCATGAAGTATTGCCGAACCAAATAGAAACATTCTTGGTCAAGACATGATCAACCCGAAACGCACCACGCAATGGAGTGTTATGCAACAACGCAATGTTTCTCACAGCACGGTTGGCATTGTGGCTAGTGGGTATGTGAAGCCAGGTAGAGGGGACTCAATTTTGAAATGTACATCAAGTCACTGTCAGTGCAGCACACAAACTTTGTTAATATCACATTCATTACAGTTTCAGAGAGCAAATATAAAAAATAATTAGCAGGCAAACCATTACTAGTCGCCAAACAGCCATGGTGATTTTGTGTGAAATCAGGTGTTGACTCTTCTTCGATCGTTAGTCTTGAGAGCAGAACATGACAGATAGAAATTTACGTGGTGCAGTGAACCAGTATAGGGCCTCCAAGAGAAATTTTTTAGGCGGAACAAAACCTATTTGGGGCCCCTAAGGCTTGCAAAATTAATTTGAAATAAATAAAAACTGAGGCTAATTAATGTGAATCATACTTCAACAAGAAGTGTTCGTTTATTGATCATATGAAACATTACGTTAAAACATAACGGTACTCAAGAAATGTGACCGTATTACCATTTTTAAACACGAATTTTGATTGTCCATTTCATAGTAAAATCTAATCAAGGAAAACATTTTTTAAAAATCATTTAACTATCATATAAGCGATTTTCTGGTATTCTTATTCGCAAAAGTTTTAAAAACACTATCAAAATCGACTTGTCTGGCAATGCTGGACTCAATGTTTAATCTTGCTAGGTCAATAAGTCGTGTTTGTGACATAGCAGACCGCAAATAATTTTTTACAAATTTAGGCTTGCTGCAAAATCTTTCAGCAGATGCTACTGTAGCTGGAATTGTCAAGAATATTCTCAAGCTAATACAAACATTTGGAAATAATAATTCACACGGGCCACAAGGTGGCAACCACTGCTTTAAAGCATTGTCGAAATCTGTAAGTGGTTGGTTTCTCCTGTATGTTTCGAAATCTTCAGATTTCTGGGTATGTCCGCTAATCCTAAACTCACATTCGTTTCGACCTTGTATCAGCTTGCGGCGCAAGTTTAACAATCAGCAAAATGCACAGCACACCTTCGCGGTTCACTATAAGCACTTGCGTCCTGCACTGCAGTTACTTGTTAATGTTATGCTTTTCAGTTATTGTCTTACACACACAGTATGCCCAACATTCGAGCGCTCCTGCTGTTAGATTAGATTGTATTGTGAACTGGGATGTTTCCAATCAAATTTCATTTGAGGTATCTCTTAGTTTAAAACTCTTGGTTTANTAGAGAGAGTTTTTATTGAAGATTTGTTTGAAAATTTTCAACAATGAAAGACGTAAAGGAACATTCAGTTAAATGGACACAATGGGACAGTAATCGTAAATGTCTTAAATTCGACAAAGTAGGAAAACCTTCAAGTTCAGCAATAATTACTGCTAATGATTATCAATGCATCGTATCAGGAAAATCCACTGCCAGCGCAATTCACATTAAAATACATTACACTTCTTACCAAATCCTTTAGGCCAAACCAGTTTTATCACCAGGCGGGATTAATTTCGCTACATTATTCCGAGTGTGTTAGTAACAAACACTCAATCGTTCCTTCACCAGGCCCGTAAAAAGGGGGGTATCAGAGGGCGAAGGCCACCCTTGAAAAATTTTTGTCCTGGAAAAATGCGTTGGACAAAATTAAAAACTATTGAACCTAGTTAAAAAAATTGTGCCCCTCTCAGAAAACTCTTCGCCACCTTGGTGTCTCAAGCTGGTTACGGGCCTGTCCTTCTGTCTCAGGCCCCTCCGTAGCTGTCGGTCCCGGGACAATGTACCCTCTGGACCCCCCTCTCATAGCCCCTGAGCCAGTAACCCAAACTCTGAGTTGCGAGTTAAACCTTATAGAGAAACTCCAATTGTGTCTTTTTCTCAAACATTCACACACTGTTGCACTTATTTGCAAATATTTGCAACAGTCACAACAGCAACTTATGAACGTTCATTTTCAACGCTTCAACGGTTGCTAGCCTATCTACGCAGCACTATGGGGAAAAACCAGGCCCGTACCTAGCAAGAAAAATTTTCGGCCTTTCTGTAAAAATGTGTTGGACATACTTTAAAACTATTGGACACAGACCCTTAACCAGGGGGAATAGGGGGCGAAGCCTCCCCTGCAAACCTTTTTCGCCCCCCCTGGAAAAATCTGTTGGGCGTAGTTGAAAATTATTGGACATAGTTTGAAAAATTTGGACCCCTCTCAGAAAACTCTTCGCCACCCCTGGTGTCCCAAGCTAGTTATGGGCTTGATTAGACACAGCTTAAAAATTGGGCCCCTCTCAAAACTCTTCGTCCCACTTGGTGTCCCAAGCTGGTTACGGGACTGGGCAAAACCGTCTGATGGATTGGCTTTTTTGACGAATAATCGTGATGTGACATTGATCCTGAGATGGTTGACGACGAGCTGTTCAAAAAGAAACGCAGACTGAACTTTATCTTTTAATTGTGCTCGCAGGTATTTTGTAAAGTCAAAATTTGGCTTTTGGCATCTTCTGATTTGTTCCTAAGAATCCACTTACATACTTTTGGTTGCTTTTGACTCATTCAACAGGCATAATCAGTGATATTCTCGAGTCCAACATTACACGCCGCTTCGCTTTCCGCTACTCTTAATGTTCATTGAAAACTGTTTGGTTAACACCGCTTGATAATGATCACTGGGAAAGCAAACGTTTTCTTGTCTTTGTTAAAATTTATCGATGCCGACTGGTAGAAGATATGTGACGTCATATCCTGTTATAATAGACCAGAAATTGACCAGTGACATCAAAATGATCTTTGTGCAAAATAGCTAAAGTTTGAACTCTGACGACGTCACTGACTGGCCCCTCCCGAACAAAATTCCTGGCTGCGCCCCTGGTCTGTAGATGAAATCCACCAGGACACGCCAGCTTCGCAGTTTAAAGAAACAGGTTTAAAAAGGAACATCAGCGTCGAGAATAATCTCGCTTCAAAACTTAAAAGGCGAAAGTGAAATGTTTTTCATCCCAGAAGTGAAAAATCGAGCCATGAGCAATCTGCTCCATGCATGTTTTGCTATTTTAAATATAGCAACCAGTTTTGGCTCATTGAAAGCTGCGTTGTCATTTACAAAACAAACATGACATTTATCAGAACAAGTCCTCGCAATTTTTTCAAGCAACAGCACGAATATTTATGCAAACAGTAACATTCCCTCCATTCATCAGTCGCAAATGACTCTGCTAGCAAGAAAACTATTCCTTTCTCTTTTCAAACAGCACATGTGCTGATGAAACGAATAAAAACATCTTGCGAAGCTGAGTCTGTAATCAAACCATATTTGAAGATCGCAACCAATTTGTTGCATGGAAAGTATGCTGTGAATAGATCAAATACCGCGGTCTAACAATGAACACTCGTACTATACAGTGTGGTCCACGTCCAGCTACTCTTGACCTACGGCCCATTTTACAAAAATGTGACAAGTGGCGGGCCACTTCCAATGAAATGATGTATAAAATAACAGATTCACAATATTTAAAACTAAAAACTAGAAGATAAGTGAGTATGTGATTTGAAATTATTACACCATACCAAATAGCAATTTATTACAAATCTTTATTAATGGGATGTCTGTGGTCAAGTCTTCTCTGACGCTATCGTTCCTTTATCAATATTAGTGTTAGTGATGTAAGTCGGAGACTATCGTCCATTGTTTCGTCTGCCATTCGATTTCTGTTTTTACTAGATAATGTACTCTCATACACGTATGTGTTTGCAAACATCGAGTGCATTTTTAGTGCGAAATCTTGTATATTGAGAAATCTTTCCTTGCTGACTAATTTCCCGAAGCTCTCTGCAGTCTCTAACACCGTAAATATTGTACCTTTTTATTAAAAGATGTTATGCTTGTTCTAATCAAAATTACTTGTTGCAGGGATGAGCTTGTTGCAGGGAATAACTTGGCTCGTGGGCCACTCTGTGGAGGCCGCGATTAGCGGATAGATAAACAAATTCATTTTGGCGGTACTGAACATGGTTCATTTCGCCAGGTGTTCTCTTGAAGACAGCGACCGGTGGGGCACCGAAAAAACACAGAGGTCATCCAAACAGGTGCCCCAGCGGAGGGGTTAGCGGCGGGCCGCACCTTCTAATTTGATCGTAAAAAAATAAATAAACAAAATGGTACACGAAAAAGTATTGTTCTTGTGCAAATTTACTTTATCCAGCGCAAGCAAGTCAGTGAGACAAATATAACCTCACACGCTTTTCAACAAATTTCAGGTTAGAAGATTTTCCCTGAATGCATCCGCGGGCCGCTGAAAACGCTGTATCCGGCCACATGCAGGCCGCAAGCTTGTAGTTGGGCCACACTCTACTATGATCATTGTCACATCGGCCATGCGTTCACAATAGGGTGAATGGGAATGTAGCAATCTATGGCAGACTTAGATCATTTCAACAACCACCAAATAAAGAGCTCTGTGCTATGACATTTATTCGCCAGTGTTAGCTACTATACGTTTATGAAACATGTAAAGTGGGTTTGGCTTATCAAAAACGCAGGTAGAGGCGAAGGTATCATGAAAATTAGAAATAGATCTTTGTAAACCAGTAAAGAAATTAAAAAAAAATAAATGTACAGCTAAATTTAAAGTGCATCTTTCCCCCGTAGCGGATTCATAGACATTTATCGCATTTTCATATACATTCCCAACTGTACTAGCGGTGTGTTTCAATGTTTGCCGCAACTGTTAACTTTAACGCCATGTCGGACGTACTTCAAGCACCATTATGGGTGACGGAAAATGGGGTCGGGGGCGTCAGGATTCCCCCAATGTTTTTCAAGGGTTGTCGGATACGCAACGGACCCCCCAACACTTATTTTCGGCGTTTTTAGTTATTCATTGTAAAGTACATGTTCTAAAACATTTTGCTGATACACGACCTAATCAGCAAGGCAAGCCTATGTTCATATCCTTGTTGTTTTGCCGTTCGCCCATTGCTCTGATGACCTGATATACAAAACATCCATGTACTAAATTAATGAAACGTCTGGTTGCAGTGAGGAAGCTCAAGATGGTCTTGTGCGCAGCAAAACTTAAAAATATCACGTATAGTTCCAAATACATATTACTGGCATTTCGCACAACAGGTTGGCGCCCATAGGGTCTACGGGCACAAAGTCTTATACAAACGGATAGGATGAGAACGTTATTGGAATGTTATTTGGTTTCTAAATTACCGGAATTATTTAAAAACTGGTAGCAATCTTGTTTGCGCAAGTTGAGGTTTTTGCTGCAGGCCTGCCTCATAACGTACCGTGCAATTTAGCAAAAAGGTTGGAATGATCACTGATGACGTCACACAATCATTCAAACGAGGAGGTGGTATGTTTAAATCTGATCCTGGAACCCCACTGTAAATTTCTTTCCCCGCGCCCCTAAGCACCATGCCCTATTTTCGACAAAGTATATTAACGCACTGGCCCACCTCTTGCGACAGACCGTTTCTTATAAATTTGTCTTGTAACTTGTAAACCTAAAAAACGTACCCTGAAATGGTACAGGCCAATGCTAGATTCAAGTTCGTTACTGTCAATATTTTTAACGCTATTGTTTCGTTTCTCACATTTTATAATCTTATGCGGCATCTATTTACGGGAATTTGACTAAAACTTAGGTTGACATGGTCACATGGAGATCTTGTTAAAGAATTGAAAGGGTGTGAATCACTGTTGCAACTTTACTTCGTCTTGGCGATCTTTAACGCAAGGTCGCTTAATGATTGCAAGACAAGGTCAATGCTCTAAAAATGACTAGACTGACATTTTAACTTGTTGCCTTGACAAAGATATATTCTACTTGCTCCACGAAATCAAGTTGCACTCTCTGCTACAGTCAGCACCAAACCCGTCAGAGATGTTTTCTAGTGCTAGAATAAGCCATTGGTGCGAATAAACCTACCCCAGCACAAAAAGTGTCATTTCTTTAGCTGTCCACAACGTCATTCTGATGATGTAACATAAGCTTCTGTGTGTGAGGAAGTCAATTTCTTCATCGGTCGATATTCTGCCGATATCTGATACCTTGAAAACGTACATTCAAATGAAAAAAAGTAACAGCGATCGGCTTTTGAGTTTACTTGACCCAACGTGCCACATTTCAAGTCCACGTGCAAAAAACAACATCACTGACATTGCTGATACATTTATTATGGAGCAGTTTGACGAGTGGAAAAATTGCTCGTTTGCTTCTCCTACTACCCGTCATGTTTCAGCAAGCTAAGTGTTAGGACAACCCTTTTTAAATTTTCAGCACAACTTATTTCTTTAAAAACTGTGCATATCAGGGTTGTGGAGTCGGAGCCGGAGTCGGAGGTTTTTGGGTGGAGTCGGATTCCTAACAGCGCTGGGAGTCGGAGTCAGATTTTTTTCTCCGTCTGCGGATGTCCAATTGGATCCGACTCCGGATATCCAATTGGATCATGTTTTACATCACACTCCAAAATTGATAATTCTTGTTAAAATTGTACAATTTCTTTTGACACTTTTGTTGAAACATATTTCTTGCTGTGCACCACGATTTCCATTGATTTTAACAGCGAAATTTCATTCCCTTTATGTCAAGGAGTCGGATTCGGAAATTTTGGAAAGGTCGGATAAGTTACCTCCAACTCCGCAACCCTGGTGCACCTGCGAATGGTTTAATTGCTACGAATACACTATGTCTATACATGGCGATAGGTAATGTCAGTGACGTTACTGATACCGGCGATAGCAGTTACATTAGCAATTTAACTGTATTATCGACGTCAGTCATGTTTTTTTATTCCGCACGTTTCGCAGGCGCGTTACGTCCAGTGTTCCGGGCCGGCTGGAAATCAGGCTGCGACCGATCGACTGATCCGCCCCCCAGCAGAGATGCCCGGCCATTCTGCCGCGCGTCTGCGGTAGACAATGTCAGGCTTGTTCCGACAGAACCTTCGCAGCACGTTAATGCGCCTACTGCGGACACCAGCATCCACCATACATTTTGATTGTGAGTGTGATTCAAGGCCGTGTGCTTTTCCTGATGAGCATAACGTATTACGAAAAGACTTTGAAAGCTACGAATGTGGCGGATAATTAGACATTTCAAACAGATATATAAAATTTAGATGAAACAATGGAATTTTGTGATTCCATCTCCATGTACTTTCTATTGATACAAATATTGCCACGTGTTTTTTCAAGACGCTGGCGTCTGACGCGCAGTTCCTTTAATTCAATAACGTTTTCGGTTCGATTAATTTCGGTTCGGTTAATTCAGAACAAACCTTGTCGACAAAATCAGTTGTTTGAAATTCTGCAATAATGATTTCATAAGAAAACTTCAAAAAATATTACAAAACATGTGCAAATCTTCTACTATACGCATGGATGATAATTTTGTCTTAACCTTCGCTTATTACCCACAAATGTTGCTAAAGATGAATAAAAAGTGTGGTTTTATCAAGAAATATTTCCGGTGTTGAGGGTTAAAACGATTGCAGTGGTAAGAGCTGCTACTCTGCTTGTTAGTTCTGATTTTACCCCATTTTTAATGGCACTTACTGGCACTTTAGGAAAACATCTGAATTGTAACTGCACAGAACCCGGTAATCACAAATCCACACGACATAAGGTAGTCCTATGATGTCCTTTCAAAATCTTCCATCCAGATGAAAATTAGGGAAAAGAATATCGCACACAACAGTCACAAATGGCTTGTTGACGGTGGCTATGGTGGTTTGCGACGTAAGCGACCGCCACAAATGGTGTCAAGCTACTTTCGCAAAATTCTAACCCCATCCTGTTTTGTCACAACATGCCAAACGTTTCCGAGCTTTCCCCATTGTGACGAAATGGGACCCATATGCAGTGGGGAAAGTTCGGAAAGTTTTACACACACCTGAAAAGGAGAGGCTATGTATTGCGCTAGCACTTTTTTATGGGACAGTCAGGGTCGACGATGTTTTTGGTCCCTTTTCTACCATAATCCCATAAAACAGAGTTGATTGCTTAATTTCATGTCAATAATTCAATAATAAGACAGAACTGTTAGATTTTTCTGACTATCGTGATATGTTTCGAGACCTCTTAGAGCTGCTGCTCAGCGATCCATTTGAGAAACAATGTACAGGGTGTTTCACAATTGTTGAAACAAAGCGGCAGCTTCTAAAACCTTTATCGATGACCTTATTCATTTTTCT
>JGI24021J15306_10004030_pt1 | contig 16897 bp, 12 predicted proteins | sample Ectturendosymbi1_FD_15306 | JGI IMG/M metagenome (IMG submission 15306) | reverse complement strand
GAAACCGCGCGAGATTTAAATGCATTCTAGGCTATAGTACGAGGTTTTAGAGGGTTTGATGGACTTTTTAGCATTTCTGGTTGATGAGTTATGGCAAAAATAGTAGAATATTAATTAGGGAAATCCTCTGAAGGCCCTTGGGAATTCCTGACATAATTGGAATATTTTTGGCATAACTTTTGAACCAGAAACACTAGAAACTTGATCAAGGGCTCTGAAAATACGTATTTTAGCTTAGAATCCAAAAATACTGCGAGCCACAATATTGGCCCGTGGGATCGGATGATTACATCAAATAAGTAACCAAAAAACAGACCCCCATCATGAACCCATTGGCCCGAAAGCCCCATCCAAATTAAAAATTTATTTTTTCTAATCTACACGACGCCACCAGTCATCGCAGGGTTTGAATAGCTGTCTGGCTCAATCTGATGCCGAGTTATGGCTGGCCAAAGTTTTCCCTGAAAGGGCAAATTATGCCTTTTCTGAAAAATTTTGAATTAGGCCAAAAACTGGGTTTTTGACCCATAATTTTGGCTACAGATATCCTAGTAAGTCAATCAAGGGCTCTATAGACGCGGATTTTGGCCTAGTTTTCGACAAAACTTTGGGCCAAAAGAATGGGTCAATGAGTTGGGGCCCAGGGCCGGCCAAAGGTGGCAAACATTTCCAAAAAATGCCCTCTTTGTGACGTCACCTCCAGAAAATCCCCACCGACAGTGAAAAAAATTTTTTTTCGATTTTGGCTACATGACTCGCTGAAACCGTGGATGGTTTGGATAGATCTCTAGCTCAATCGGCTGGCGAGTTATAGAGTTCCAAAAACGTGAAGAGTCGGGTCAAAAAAGTGGCCCGTGCGGGACGTAAAGGGTTAGCTTTTTATCCACTGTGGTTCGATGTTTTAATATTTTTTCACGAAGATGCGATTGCCTATTTCGTATGTTTTCGTCAAGGACCAGGAATATAAGTTAAGCAATCGCTACTCACAGCCATGAAAAGAGATGATGAAAGTTTCTCTCTCAAACTGCATGCTAAGGAAAAAAACTTTAAAGCTGTTTTGCACATATATGTGTTAGTACCATTATAAGAAAAAGACTCCAGCTTCAGTCATGTACTCATGTGCTCGAAAAAAACAGAAATTCTAAGTAGTAAAAATCTCCCACCTGTCTATCTTCATTTTAACTAAACACGAACAACAGGATCAAATTACCTGAGTCGCCAAATAAACTAATGGAAACAAGATCATTCTTCCTACAAAAGCGGGAGCAAATCCTGAAAGTTGGATGACTGCAGTCGCAATCTGTGAATTCTGTATGCCGGTTTCGATGCAGATGGTTCGTCGTTGATGATGGCACAAGAAAAGGGGCTTGATTAGGGAAAGTAATGATGACAAACCTAAAATGAAATAAATGCATGAAAGATGTTAAATTTTGATACTGATGCAACGCATGCAAGAGTTTGAAACCCATTCAAGACAAAAAGATTTGCATTTTCAAATAAACATTAATACAGTTGCCTGCAAGGATTGACAAAGAGCGTTTCGAAGAATCATTCATAAGCAACATTTGTGGTTTCCAACTTTACTCAAACGTTTTGTAAAAAAAGTTTAGAAAAATTAGAACTAATTACCAATGCAACAAACGTCATCAAATCAAAAACTACTGCCACGTTGCTAATTTTTTTATTTCTAAAAAACCTAAAACACAGTTTAGGTGACGGTTGAGCAACAGACGATGTCTTGATTCAATAAACGATTGACCCGACTGTTTAAGGCCAAAGTTTTGTTTGCTGAAACAACTCGGCCTCCGACGATTATGACAGGTCTTTTGAATGGGATATATTTTTTTCGCAAACTTGCTTTTACGCCAGCTTGTGTCTTGAAAAAATTTTACTGAAAAAATATTTTTGTGAAAAACAGAAAATAACATTCCTTCGGTAGATTGCAGTTCTTCTTTTTGCTCAGGGTATAGCATAGCGTTTTCACTTAAGTCGCTGCTGCAGTCATCGTGGCAGCAGCAATGAACTTAAAAGAATGTGCGAAATGTTTCAAGAAAGGACACCTGGTTCGTTATAACAGACAATACTTTACTAATAAAAGACAATGATAGATATGCTATGGCCGCTTGAACAGACAGTTTCATGTGTCTGATGATCTCTGAATTTCAACTAAAGCATGATTATTTTCAGAAACGATTCTACATCCATGGCTCTCGTTTCTCCAAAAATCGCACGTTTTTAAAAAATAAACACTCACCGTATCCAAAAGACATGCCGATCACAGGAAATAAAACCGCACAAGCTATTTGACTCGGGAGAATCCGCAAGAATTGCTTGTATACCAAAAGTGTCAGCACCACTATTATGATCACTGCAATTCCTCCAATAATAGAGCACGCCTGCACAAAAGCATTACGTGACATGGATTTTCACAAGCAGCCTAAGAAATGTAACTGACTGCGTAAAGAAGTAAAACAATTCTGCAAACCAGATGGTAAGTTGAAAACGTAATTTTGTTGATGTTGTTTAGCTTTAGATATCTTTGGAAAGTTTAGTGGAATGTAAAGGTAGAATTGTAGTGGGACGGACTGCTGCAGGCGGTACAGTTTTGTTGCAGTATCGATGGAATATACGGCAAACAATCTGTTTGGCACAATTTCAAAGCTGTAATGTCCTTTGCATTCCCATAAGATATAATTGCGCGTTAGTTTCCCGACCACAGCACGTGGCTCCATTTTTCCCCTTAGGCTTTGAGAGAGTTAGTGACAACACTGACTGAAGGTGACCTAGAAAGCTGAACAAAAACGTTTACAAATTTTGGTTGAAAATATTTAAAAAAATGGCACTGCACAATTTGATAGCAGTCATGGCATAGCCTCGAACCTCATTGCGATAAGTTTAAAATGCAAAACGCCAATGGGATAATAACCTGAAGCATCTATCATTATGGTTAGTGACTTAACAAACAATAATGTCTTTTTGCATCAAGCTGATATAAAGTGCTGATATGGTCGTTTCATAGTCTTGCCAAAACAGTTCAAGCTGCATAAGGAATACTTTTTATTTACCTGCCACGTAAAGCCTCTCCTGTGTAGGCTGCACCATGCTTATCAAGACTAAAATGCTGGTTATATTAAGCTTTCAAGAATCGAAAGCACATTAACAAACACAGCAATCGTTCAGCAATTTGAAATTTAGGAGTTTGTAAGATGATTATTAACTGTTTTCTAGCATTAACATACACGCAGGTGTTCTAAATTAGACAAAGGTTTTGTCGATATTGCAGCACAGAAAGCGGAGATTATGACGTTGCGATCTGAACTACAGAACTCTGTGAGATAGGACAAAGAGTGAGACTTTTTTTGGCCTGAGACTATCAACGAAACAACATTTTTCCTATCCATATCCACTTGCCACAAACGATTTGTAACAGGTCTTGTTCGAAGAAAGCGTAGAAGTTTTGATTTCTTGATTTCTGTGAAGACTGTTACTATTGCGAAAACGCCATCGATAATCCTTCCCATCAGCATCCCTAAGTAAATAAATCGTGCGGCATGGCTTTAAGTTGTTTAATCGCAAAACGGCATATCAAAAACTTAAAGTAGGCATGAGCAAAGTTTTTGTCTGACTTTTCTATTATCTTGCTTTAAACCGTGGCCCTAAGTGGTCGTATCAGCTAAATGTTGACTCCGACAGAAATTTAGTTGATCTGTTTTTAATTTTATGAAGAATTTATCAAACTTTGGTTTATCGTTTTAACATCCAAAAAACTCATGCGTTTTCGAAGTGTTTTCACCAGATAAATTATTTAAAATTTTCACATCTGCCATCTACCCGCTCACAATTCTTTTAGACGCTAAGCAAAATTTTAAGCAAACTTTTCGTCAAAAATAAAACCTGAGTTTCACGTGAAATGCGCTTTCAATTTGATTTGTTGATGATCATCGACAACATGCGTTTTTTGCAAACGGTTTGTTCTGTTGTTCAATATATTTGAGCTTCGATTTTAAGAGTTTTGTTGTGAAAAAAGCTATGCAAAGAAAGTGTAGATTGTGAGGTCTACACAGTTCTGTCACCAATATTTTGTGTCTGTTAATATTTCGTTTAGTTTTCAGGTTAAACCATAAACCATGATTCAAGGCAATTTCATGGAGATATTTTTGCTAAATATTTCTGTAGCAAGTGCATTTGCAAAAATGTTTGAAGTTTGAACATTGCAGTATGTTCAAAATAAAACAAATTTTTCTTTCCCTGTCATAAACGCAGTATCTGAAGCCAGAAATGCTTTATTATGGACCTAACGTAATTGTGTACGCGGTAAGATATTAACTTTGCCATACATCTGCAAGAAGTTCATATTCTGTGCTTTATTTATGAGTCGATTTTCTCTCCAGATGCTTTCACAAAATTATCTAAGTAAATTAGGACACAGGAAGAAATGGTGTAACATAACTGAAACAAAAATCGTAAAAAATTACGTATATGTTTGCAATGAACAGCAGTTATACTAGGTCGATTCGTTAAAGTTATTAGCCATGTGCAACTGGAGCGGCTATCTCCTGTACGTACAAGAAAAACAGTGAAACGCTGATCGTCAAAATTCCTGGAAATTCGTGATCAAACGTTTGTACAGAGTTTGCGAACTCACCTTCACAGCCACTTTGGCGATGCGTGGCCACTTGTACTTTATAAAAATGCCAACGATGACTGGGCCAATAAAGGTGGCCAGAGCAATTCCTGTAAGGCATTAAATAAAAATTTGAAATTTCAGCCCGTCCGCAATATTTTTTCAATCACGTGAGTCGTAACTGTTTTTGTAAGTAAGTTGAAATAAAACAACTTTAAAACGAACATAATATGACAAATCACCAGTGGTACGCTTAAGAAATCAACAATTACTATAAACCTTGTTTTGCATATCTGATGAAACCACAGGATTTGAGCTTGTTTAGGACCTCGTTTTTTCTCTGCAGGGCCAGATATTCTGTAGGCTACCCTGCACATAACAATCTCACGAAGCTGCAAAGCCAAACCCAGTTTTAACCAAACGATCTAAAACCAGAAAAGAGACCAAATTGACTGTCGCAGTGAGCACGAAATGTTGTGGTGAACTTTGCAGCAAGACAGAGCTCCATCGTCTTCTGTGCACTGGTGAACTTTAACTTTCTGTTGTGTTAACGCTTAGTTTATGTTTTGCCGACTTTGGTCTCTGAACAGCGCGATGACGCACAAGCCAAATCAAAAAACTGCTTCTCAGATTGGAAGCTGAACTTTGGCAATTATATATCCATTCTTACTTAGTGAACAAAAAATAATGAAAATGCCAAGTAACATGCAAATGGAACTAATTGACGTCAAAACTTATTTAATATTAAATGAAATTTTCTGAGCTTTCCTAACAGGCCCCTGTTACTTCTCATGTGATTAAATTCCTGGTGATCCTTACCCTGTGAAAATTTCCCAAAACTAAAAGATTTCGCTCAAAATTATACGTATTCTTGGAACGACGCACACAAACGAGCAAGCATTTTTTTCCTCAAATTTGATTAAAAGCAAAACGAGGTTGCGATTGACTGGTTCAAATTTGAGGAATTCTCTGCTGCTCTCAGAAAAAAATTTAACTGAAAACATTGAAAACAGCTGAAATTAAAAAAAATTCAGAAATTTCATTAAAAAGTCACTTCTAACTAAATACGACGTTCTTGTGCTACTTTACCAGATATTCCTTTTGCATTCAACAATACTACCTGTCAAATCATTAATAACGTGAAACAATAACGTTACAAGAAATAGCCGATGATATGGCGCGTCGGCACTCGCGTTTGAAAAAATTGACGTATGGTGTGCAAAAGGTTTGCCACCCACGATTTGGGGCTCAAAAAACGCCTGCCGCAAATGTTTATTTTAGATGATATATTTATTTAGATTTTACGGAGAAGCAACTTGAATGCCGTTGCAAACATGTAAACAAACAGATGAAAAGATCATAACTACATTTTTACGTGAAACTGTATGCGTAAAAGTTTGCCTGTAACAATTGGAATTTTACCTACCTTTCAAAACAAGGTATGGTTACCTATGCGCTAACTTTAATGGTTGTGAAATGATTAAATAAAATATTACAACCATTTTCTTTTTGTTCACAAATTCGTTACGCAAATCCGCTGCTGAGATTAGCAAGCTTTACTGGGCAGTTGTAGGTATCACTAAATTTCCGATAACTAGAATGTTTATGTCCTATACTAGGAAATATGCAAAAGTTTTTCTTATCGCTTATTGACAAAATCTTTGAAAAGTTGCCCGAATATCTTAGTGCAAGCACTAAAGTAGCAACTAAAACCATTTATTATCAAGCATGAAGTGCGTGTTGTATATTTTGGCTTACCGATAATCTCAAATGGCACCTGAAGTGAAAATCCAAACGCTGTTTGATATATAAATAGTAGTAGCGGCATCATTCCAAGGCCAACAATACTAGAAACCGTAGTCATGGTGATACTGTAAAGACAAGGTGCAAAATTCATTACAAATGCTTGCATTCAAATCGTTTTCATTGCTAAAGATTAGCAGAACAAAATTGGCTTCAGTTTTCTGTGTTGCAAATGAAGTTCATAACTATAAGAATGACTAAAAGTGTTTCTTCAACTTAAAGAAGTTCATATTTCTGAGGTCAGCATGTCTAAACACTTGTTTTAAAAAACAACTGAAAATATACCGGTTCCATCTCCATTAAGAAAATTAACCTTAGACTCATGTCTCCCTCCACCCAGTAAGCTGCTACATTCGATGACGAACCTCCAGGACAAGAAGCAGTGATAAGGAGAGAAAGTGCTTCAGGATCAGGGAGGGAGAAGATTACGGTGAGCAACGCCCCCACACAAGGCATAATAACTGCAATAAAACACAGAAGTAAAAAGAAAAAATTCTATTTCCGCCGATGTCTTAATAATTTCGTTTTTGAACGTAATTTGCTTCACCATTGGAAAGTTCTATTGGTAAAACTATTGGAAATACGCTTCCAATACTGGTCTATTGTATACCGACTGCAATCTTTTCCTCGTGAAATTACGTTCATTGACATACGAAAACTATGAAGGGATATAACGGAGTTAACAAGTGAATCAACATCTGTCGGCGTGATCTCCACAACAGAATGACTTCTTAGCAAGCGTCAAACAACAGGTGGAGAAAAATATTTTTGGACTCCTTAGTTTAGCCAAAAAGGGGGATGGTTGGACTCACTCGCAGATGTAAGTTAAACTTTTCCTATAGCTTGAGGTGGGCCGTAACGAGCTACTAAAATAGTGAGCTAAATTTTCAGTAGCGATAGCGGTAGCGCTGCTATTATTTCGAAAAGATTAGGGTGGTGGCAGCGAGTTATCACCACCAAACCGTTACCGCTTTTCGCTGCTTTGGCGCAAGCGGGGNCAAATAATAAAAATACGCAAGAGCTCTTCAGTACGCAGACAGTGGTAGTAACTGCTCTTCTCGCTCTTTTGCGTTGATTTTGGATNATTCGGTTGCGGCAAACTACCAGCATTAGGAAAGATTTAGCTCAGGTTAATTGATCGATTGGCTCCACGATAGTTCGGAAAAAAGTCAGCATCAGTGACAGATCTACAGCCGNTGGTACGTGAAGGTGTGGGCTGCCGGCAAAGCTGAAAGATTTGAGTTGAAGGCTGAGAATAAATATTGCACTAAGTTCAATGCTTCGCTACATGTGCAGCGACGGTTTTTGTCGATATCTTGTGTCTTTTCGTCAGTATCGTATGTCAATATCGCAAAGCTTGTGTTGGCTTTGATGTATTTGACTGTCTGTGTAACCTAGCGCGAGGTTATGTTAAAGTTACTGCACGAGACATGGCTTTGACGGTCGGGCAAAATTAGCACATTTCAATACTATGACCATATTAAAGTTATATAAACTCGTTTTTAATGAGCACAAGCATTCAGATGTTGAACAGAATTAAAATGTCGGAAATCAGGGTGAAGAGCTGAAGCTTCAGAGCAATTTGAACACGTTGCTTTCCAGTAGGCTGTGATTGTGCTGAAGAGGAAAACGTTGAAGAGTGTCTGGCCATAAGATTATTGACAGTTTAAATTTTGAGAACTCGTGCTAACCTTAGGATGTATTTTCGTAATTTGGTTTAGAACATGGTTGCGGAAATCGGACATGCGACTTGATTAAGGAAAACTTGTTAAAAGAAAAACCAGCACTTATTTCCAATTTTTAATGAACGTGAAGCTCGACATGTTAAAACGCATATACTACCACGAGCATGCACTGCTTTGTAAACCTCTTTTTGAAAAACATAAAAATAGATTTTTATTGACTGTGTGTATTATCGCAAACAGTGATTCCAGCACACTATATACTTATAGTTTTTATCTTGCTTTGTTTGACACAGTCTCAATTTACAGGAGAAGATACAATATGTGGGGTGCACCATTTTCTTTGTTGCGCAACGTCTTTCAGGAGAAGACAGTGTTAACACTTAAAACTTTTGTTTTTCCTTACTTCCACATTTCAAAAATCTCCCCATGTCCTTACCCATTTTTCATGAGTAACAATCATTATGAAGTACAGCAGTTCATTGCCACATTAAGATTTGTTCAGCACAATCTGCCAGCATGCAAGAAATATTAAAACAGATGTTCCAAAAATTGTAAAATACAAACACCATGAATTGCAACACACAACATGCACTGCAAGTGCGAAAACACAAGTCTTGCTACTTCTAGCCCTCACACTCTATAAATCACCACTAACTAATACCATTCAAGAATACCGCTTAATATTTGCAGTGGAAAATTGCTTCTCACTGAAAACACAATCAACCAATGAAACAGATTTTCTGACAAAAAGTTAAAAACTTTTCTTTGAGCATCAATGTTTTGAAATGTAACTGCAGCAAATGGGAAGATTTTCAAAAACACTTTCATTCTCTGACATGGTGATCAACTGCAGAGCCAATAACGAAGCGTAATTGCCTAATTCTCTCCACATTTACAAAGACCTTTCAGCCGTACGCTAATCTGCTCTGCAATTTAGTGCAGATATAAATCAGTAACTCTGATAGGATTCTGGATTGACTATGATGTATTCATGTGTTTCTTTGACGAAGTTATATGCTCTGGACAAGTAAATTGTGCATCAGTTCCAACTTCACGGCAATATGTCATTTTGGCTTGGCTGGACCTTACTTTTGCGAATGACTGCAGAAGTAAATAGACGATTATTTAGAAGCGGCTGAAAAACACAAAGCTTAATTTTTTGCCTACACCCCTCCTTTTCGACTTGAGAACAGCCTGCAGTCTACCAATAAACCGCGATCTACTGATTGTGGACCCCTATTCTAGGTCCAGAGTGCCGTTGTCAACTTGGTGGTCCCTTTGTCACGTTCTTTGCTTTTCACGTCAGGTTTTTGTCAATCTGTTATTTGATCCAGCGGCTCTCCGGTCTTTGCCAATTGATTTTTTGTGTAGTAGTTCAACAAAGAAGACGGTTTGGTGGCCATGTATGCAGATGCCGATTTCTATTTCCTGACAATAGAACTTTTTTCGATGTTATTGGTATTTCTGACGGTGAAACGCCAAGCCACGCGGTCGCATTTAAACCACTTTAACAAAACACACCTTTGCGACTGCTTCCAAAAAACAGCTCATAAGGTAGCATAAACGAACAAAACATAGCAGTGATTCCCAACATGGGCACATGCCCCACAATTGGGCAATTCGATGTTTAAGGTGGCAATTTGAGAGTGAATCAATTGCGGATGCTATTTCGCAGGATAGCCACTGGTTTGTCACCTCAGTTGTTAAATAAACTCGAAATCGTTTGAAGTATACTATGCAGAGTTTTTTGCAAACGTTCTTTCAGATATTGCGAAACAGCACACTTAAGCATTGAACGCACTGACAGGGCAACAAAATTTCCACAAAGGAATGAAATAAGTTATTTATGCTCTTAGGCCTGGTATTACTAGTTTAGAGCAAAACGTTTACTTAGTTCGTTATCTTTGCAATTCTTGCATGAAGAGTTTGATCAAATCAATCGAAAGGAAATGGCTTCACTGATGGGATCAAACAGGTGCCAGTTTTAAAACCAGTATAACCAGAATCATGAATGGGTTAAGACAATGTCTGAAATCATAACTGAAGGAAAAAAATATTATTCTGAAATTTATTGAGGCCTTTGAAGAACGGAAATGACGACAACGTGCTTTGGGCCGCACTGTGTCCAATTTAAAAAGATCTCTTCATTTTTGCAGTCCACACATGAAAAAATCATCTCGGTATGAAAACAGTATCAGGGGTATGAAAACCACAAAACACAGCATCGAATTTGAAAATTCAGGAAGCTTGTCAGTCTTCCCTGACCTATACGGACTGAGGCGCATGTTACCTATAGAGACTGAAGCTCAAAAACGGTAAGAAACACAACTGCATATTTTTATGCTGATGTATGTCTCTGTGGGATTCGATAGAACTGTTGTTAACAGCGTTTTTCACTTCCACAATTTAAACGATCTGGAATGTTGAAGAACGACAAATTAATTCAAACGAGCGCATCAACTTTATACCCACCAAACTGGCAGAGCACTCCAATAATAACTCCAGATGGCTTTTTCAAATGGTGAAGTACAATCTTGATATCCACAGCACATCCCATGCCGACCATGACGAATGCTATTACTACTGTTATTGCAATGGTCAATGCATCTACTTGCTGTTGGTTTGGGCCTCCACTTAATGTGGGCTCCGTTCCGCTGTCAGAAGTGTTGTACACGTCAGTCGTTGTCAGAAGTGCTGTGGTTGCGTTGTTAGAAGTGTTGTACACATCAGTCGTTCCTGACAAATAACTGCTAGTAGTTGAGGCCATGGCAAAATTCAGTATCAAGAAAACCAGCTGTCGCACATGCACGTCCTCTGTCGAATGTTCTCTGCTCTATGCTGGTGCTTGTATAAAAAATACTGTGAAAGTCATTGTCTAAATATGCTTCATATTGACAGAGCGAAGAAACAAAAGATTCTCACCGTATGTATTATGTTTGCTCAGGAGTTTTAAAACCGTCCTCTCCGCCCTAGTTTCGTCAGAAGTCAGCGCTGCACAATGAGGCCATGAAAACTATCTTTGTCATAGAGGAAGAGCGCAAACAGCACTTTGCAGATGAAATATAAACCTTTGCTCGCTACCACTTTGTTTGTCCTTGATCNAAGCTGTAGGCGCAGACTTGTGCAAAATGAAAGTGTGGTTGTTTGTCAGTTGATCACACAAAATCTTAAAGCTTGGTTGTCTGTCAGTGATTTGTTAGCTACTTTCTGAAGAATTGCTCAAGCGAAAACCGTTTTGAAGCCTTTGCTGTTTCGTGCACTTCTTCCTATAGACTTTTAAGATAGTTTTAGGTATTTGGGCAAGTGGGTTTTCACAAGAGAAAGTTGGTTTGTTATTCGCAGGCATGAAGGAGACAAATATTGGTTCAACACATCAAGAACACTCACAGTTTTCCTTGAAAGGTTTTTATAATGATTATTATTGAGCAGAGTTGGCCAAAAAAATTCATATTGAAAATCTTTCTAGAACACTGACCATAACGGCTCATAAACGTATTTTCTGCACGTTTCATAATGTGCTTCAGTACAGCCGTTTCATCAACCAGACCTGGACATGCCTTATCATGCAGCACGCTATTCAAACAACCTGCGCATATCGTTTGAGCGTTGTATCTTCACAATAACCACTACATTTTGTTTCATTCATATGGTAAAGGGTGCTAAGTACCTGCGATTAGCACGTTGTTGCATGCTTCTAGAAATAGCAAACATATTTATTTGTAACACTGAACGAATTTGGCAAATTACGGTTGAAAAAAAAAGTTTTTTAGATGTTGCTTATTAATTTATTTGACGACAATTATGCTAAAAGGGGTAGCCTGACTGGTGCAATCTTGTTGTGTCACGTCAAGCTTTCAAAAACAACAACGCAAGAAAAACTCAAAAAAACAAACGGAAATGCAAAAATGAATACACTGCATTATTACCATCCAATCCAGCATTTCAGAAACTCATCAACAGTTTTGAATATAGCATCTGAAACGGAGGTCGGCGCATCAGGCACACTATATAGATATAATTGCANCAGATCGGCATGAACTAAAATACAAAACTACAACAGAAAAGCATGAATCTCCTACAAACGATGCACAAGATCGNTCGGATGTTGTCAAAATCTATTACAATATTTGAGAAAATCATCCCGGCGCAAAACACAGCCACAGAGATTTGTGTTGGCCCATTATCAGGCACANCAAATAAGAATCAGCTCAATGCATCAACTCAACGTTACTCAGACAATCAAAAAGACGTTTTGCTGCCAGTGAAAAAATCGTAGTGCTGTAATTAAGTTACATGAAAGTCACATGCGAAAAATTTCAGCAAGAGAGATAAATGACTGCAAATGTTGCCCCGGCTTGCAAAGCGAGCTGCAGTGGTTGTCAGAAATCACAGGTGAAAACGTGAGTGACGAAGCCATATGATTTCACGCAAAATCCAGAGGCGCAGACTTTCCAAGAAATACTTTGAAGCTAAGTTCTTAATGCATACTATACAGACGATTGTGCCAAATGCAAACGGACAAGTTAGGAATTGTATGTTTGAGCTTCGATTTATCGTGTCGTATTGTGTTCGTCAAAAAACTTAGCAAGTGTTTAGCTTCGTGTCCAGTATCTTTGCATGTCATCGCAATTGTGAAGTTGATCACATACCATTACTGCCCAAGTGAGAATATTGTTTGCAGTTGAAACAGATGATTTTGTAAATCTCCTACCTTGTAAAAAACGAAACATTCGTTGAAGTATTTCCAAACAAGTTGGAAAATCAAATGAATAATTATTATTGTTGACAATACATAGGTTTACAAATAGTTACCCTTAAGCAACTATTTATATATCTGCGGAATTTATGTGCAGCATTTACTGAAATCTACAGCAAACCTGAGTCAGCAAGCTTCAGTTGTAAAGCTTAACTTCCAAGGTTTCGTTTGCAAGAAGTCATTTCCAGATTTCGGCAAACTGAACCTCAACGTTCATTTTACAGTTTTGAGATTGTTTGTTGAAAGCCCTGCTTGTCACGATCCAGGCAGAAAAATAAGGCATATCTGTGTCTTTCGAAGTCAGACAAACATCCAAAATTGGATAGTTTACCAAAAGATGTAGTTTAAGCTCCGCATGACGTTTTCCTTCAGTATATAAAGTTATGCTGATAACCAAGAAGACGCTTACCACAACCTCATAATACACGCTAGGCATGAGTTACTTTTTACGTATCAAGTATATGGTTGAAAAGGTGTTTCGGATACTCATCCTTTCCTAAGATTTGCACAAAAACAATATTGTCCACGGTCTGCGTCAACTTTACAGGCCAAACAAATAAAATCTGCGGCAACTTCTTTTTGCAGAAAGCCATGAAAAGTTTGAATGGAGTTCATAAAACGGAAAGCGACAGTGTTTGTAAACTTATGGCGCCAACAGACAAAGTGTTTTCTTTTGCTGCTATCGTAAACCCCGTGCCATGCTGACGCGTCAGAAACTTCGCATGAATCGATGACGTCGCCAGCAGCATCAAACTGATTGATCTTTTACAAGCACCTGTTATGAAACGATTTCAATGATTTTATACTTATTGCCTCTTTGTAGTAAAAAAACGGACCCCCCTGCTAAAGATCCAAAACATTTGCCTTAATCTTTCATTGTTATAAGTTCCAGGCATGTCTCAGCTGGTTGGGAATAGATCGGCATTTGATCTTGATTAGAACATTTTTCTAAAAATGACGTCACATTGAAGTGTTTGAATCAAACTCACAAACAAATAGTGGCCGTTGGTGCTGAGGCTAAATTTATCGACCATTGAACATTTCAAGACAAGGCTATACAATACGCACTTCACGCTGAACGTACCTTGCCGGGAGTGCCATCACGTGTTTGTGCATAAAAGCAGAGCAAAACATTTTTTATAATGGGGGCCATTTGCTCATTTTCTCATAGTAAACTGTCACATTAATCAAACGGTATTTGGCATTTGAATTCTGGTCTCTGCTTAAAAAATGGCACCTCGACAAAACCTTTTAAATTTGATGTGGGGTTAAAAAATTAGCTTGTTTTGATTAGGACCAAAAACATCAAAAAGGTTTCGGCAATAAGAACAGTAACCAACCCCGCCGGTAGTGAACAAACAGGTTTATTTTCCGCAAAATACAAGCGACAACTTTCCATACGACGCCGTAACTTTGTGAAGCAACAAAAACATTGGCAATTGATTTTGTGTTGGCCAGGAGTTTACTGTTCTATTATAACAGAACTTCAACTGTGAAGTGAAATGAAAGGATTCAGCGCTTGTTGTTGGAACAAGCATTTGCTTTGGACAAATGCCTGGCGTCCTCGTGGCTGTTCTGATTTCCCTGGTGTGGTTAGCTGGGTCAAAATCCCGTAATAACCGTGCAAAGCAACTTCTTTTCAACAGTGGATCTTTACAGGAAGTTGTTTTCAAAGATAACATCTTGTGAATAAAATACTTGGCAATGTTTTCATACCAAATGTTTTATTCAAAAAAACATGGTGCCTTGCCCTGTAAATATGTGCCTCTTTCACAAGCTATGAACTATTTTAACAAACTTCACTAAGATGTGTATAACACTGTCCGGTCAATTTTGTATAGTCATCGTCCCCTGTAGGTCATGTTGACAAAGCTATTAAATTTTACGCTGAGCTGGGGTTAACAAACTTGCTTTATTACGACTCACAAACGCCTTAGGAGAAATTTGACTGAAAAATGTGTCAATGCACTTAATGCCGTTGTCAAATGAGGCATAACATGTTCGCACATATTGGCGTTTTGCATAGCTTTGCCAAAGGTTAACAAGTTTAAAATGCAAAGAAAGGAGTTCCGCTTTCAACATGCACACCTCTCTACCTTATCGGCGCTATTGCCGTTTCGATGTCAATGCAGTGAATAAAACTACTTCAAAGCTTTGCAAAAGTAGAATCTTATCAGGTTGAAAATTTTGCCGATTTAGTAGTTTTAGTTATCACAAATCAAAAATTAGAGTAGATAAAACGAAATAGCGGCATTATTCCAACCAGAGCATTTGATACTGTTGTCATGGTGTCACTGTATAAAAACGAAGCGCTAAATTGTTTCAAAACAATTTTTGGTGAGTATGTGGCCGAAAGGATGAAAACATCGTTCGCCATGCATGGGCGTCGGAAGCGGGGAAGGGAGGAAGGGAGCCAAGGTCCTCCCTGAATTTTGAAAATATCAGCAAAAAAGGTTGTTTTCGTAGTTTCGAGTAGGAAAATCCCAAGTTCACCACTTTTTACCCCGTTAGGAAAACTTTTGTAAAAATGCCATAGTGGCTCCTCCCTGAAAAATAAACCTTCCGACGCCCATGCCGTCATATGTTTCGCTAGGAAAATTGTTAGCGCAAAACACAACCTCTCCTTTTCAGGCATAGTGATTGCCGAGTAAATGCACTTGCAGTAGACTCAATGCAAGGCCTCTCTTGCACAGGTTTGGCTGCAAAATCAATTTTCTGTTTTGCCCCTGATATCACAAACGTTGCTGTGCAAATGGCGCGACGGGTTTGTCTAACGGATTAATATGGGCAGTTGTAACCATAACAAGCGCAAAATTAATCAAACCCATCACGCATCGGTCGTTTGGCCCGTGGCCAAAGACCGTGTTCTGGCTTTTGGCACTGTGGAACAATTTGGGACAGTCTTCTCCATCAACAATCAACTACTTCAGGCCCAACGGGTCCAACACTACGCATCTGGGGAAGCGAATGGGGACATCAAAATATGCTTCTACCTTGAGAGACTGTAAAACCGCGCAAAAACGTCAATCTTGCCATAAGCTTAGTCGTTTGAGTAGTTCTTTCAATTCATTGCTAGCAATAAGCTAGGAAACTGGAACATCACTTAACTCACTGCGAAAGTGCACGAATTGGTCGTAGAGGCGAAACGCATGGGCGTCCGCAGAAATTTTTCCAGGGAGGGGGGCAACGTCGAAAATTTGCTTATGCTTTTCAGGTTGCTGACGATGCAATGCAAATGGACGTTCACAAAACACATTACCCTTTCTACCCCGTTAGTCTGTGCTGGTTGCACCTCAGTTCTCAACCTTTTGTCTAAAATGTTTTCTACACTTCGGCTATCAGAAATACTTTTTCTTTTTATAAGTTGCCCAATATCCATTTTTTGAGCACGTGCTGCAAATTGTCACAACTTACGAAAAATCAACGGCCAGAACAACACGTTCGGTGAAAAAACAAGAAATTTAGACATTCTCGCAAAACTGCTTCGAGCAATGAGAAGTAGAAATATATGTTGACGAGACAATCGGACAACTCACAAAAGTTAGAAAACCACGCAGAGGCGAAAACATTGAACAGATGAAATACGAAAACTCGGCACAGCAAATATAGCTTTGCACTTACAGCAGTGCTCACAAAGACGTCAGAATTAAACCTTAATGATAAAGACGTATTTCCACAAGTCTGCATAGATGTATTCTAACATATCACATATTTTTATACTGTGTGAAAGGAAGCCTTCATAAGAGCCAATTGATTAAGCTATTTACTTGGGCACGTTGATCAAAGTCTCACACAAACAATAGATTTTTCAAATTTGTGGAAGCACTGCTCTAGATTTACTCATGCTTCTTTCCACACAGTACAAAACTATGCGTGGCTTATCGCTATCAGCAGTCACTGTCTCACTGCATTGGTAATGGTAATGGTAATGATTTATTGTTTCATATGACTCAGCCAATAAGCAGAAGCACCATAAAAGCCATCGCATGCAGTAAATCAACCATTAGCGAACATTAGAGCAAATGAGAA
>JGI24021J15306_10004029_pt1 | contig 16897 bp, 5 predicted proteins | sample Ectturendosymbi1_FD_15306 | JGI IMG/M metagenome (IMG submission 15306) | reverse complement strand
CACTGGCCCCCCGCTGGCGACGACCCTGAACAGGAGCTATGAAAAGCGCAAAGCTTCTAAGAAAAAACGCAAGGAACTGGCAGTGTTAGCAAAAACGCCGAGACTGAATCGCTTTTTCTAGCAAAACTTTCAAGTAGCAACGTTAAAACAGTGGCGTTAACCAGAGCACCTGAAAAATAAGGTGAAAATCAAGACATTATCTTGGAAACAAGTTTCACACTCAGCCTGGCTGCCCATATTGACATGTTCTTTTTCCGGTGTTTTTGTTTGTAGTCTCAGGTTTCTGCTTATTGTTCGGGTGAATGTTGTTTCTTGCTGAGTCACTCTGTAATCTGCGAGATATTTTTCTTAGTAAAAATACACCCTAGTATCCATATCACAAATTCCCTTCTCAGAGCTAACTGTATGTGAATTCGAGTAAGCACATTCTCGACTACCGGAAAAAACAAACGCGAACCTTGCTAATCAGCGAAAACATAACTTTTACAAACGATGACGTCATGAATTACGTCATAGGGGCTCTCCAGAAAAAATTGCCCCGGGCCCCCCTACCCTTTAATCCGGCTCTGATCGACTGTAGTATACACGAAATGCTAAGCGCAACCTGACCTCGTTGGCAGAACGCGGGAAGTCTTTGCAGTTTGGTAAAGATTTAAAAGGTGTTAGATTAAATGGAGGAGTCCAGATGAGTAGATGAATTAATTGTTGCATTCAACCATAACGTCATAAACTTGTATTTTACTGCAAATAAGAGCACTGTATATACGAGTTATTATGATAAAGTATACGAGCTTCTATGATAGGTTTTCACCTGTTTGCATAATTCGTCACTTCGCCTAAATCGTCACTTCTTTCTAACCCCTTGAGGTGACGATTTAAGCAAATTCTACTGTAAAAAATAAATCGTTACCAATATGTTTGTTTCTGTTCAGCAACAATATATAAAACCAATCATAAGTTTCTTGAATAGTTGCAATAAATTTGTTTCCATTCGATCTTAATAAACCATGAAATTACCCATGATATTGTTGTAAAAAGGAACCTCCGCCTCCATTTGAAATGTCAGGGGGATAATATAATACCCCGTCACTCTCCCGGGTCCCTGGTCATCGCTGATCTAGTTGACCAAAAACACTTTCGGACCGCGCCGATGTTGCAGCTATGAGCTGGTGGTACGCAATAGCTGCTGTTCGTCCCAATGCCTACTATGACTGGTTTAGGCTAAATGTGATTGTGGCATGGGACTTTCATCTTTTCGTTGCACTTTCCTTGTACGCGATGCATTCTTGCTGAAATTGCCGTTGGACAAGTCGTTTTCGGTAAAACCGGCAATTTAATCAGAACGCAAAAGCTTTTCACAAATCAGATTAGAATTACCGTCATTTCGTTCTAATTCGACAACTAGAATTGTCTATTTGTGCAAATCTGATCCAATAACTGATCACATCTGCACCGTACGACCCGATAGAGAAGAACTGAGATAATAAGCCAGGGGCACTGTATACGCACACACGGTCAAGCTTTGTATTTTATGACAAAACGTTTGCCCGCTCACTGGATTTTTTCTGTCTGAAAAGTTTTTCTTGTCACACTTCATCCAAACACATATGCAAGTTTACTTTAGCAGAAAACGTATCAGTCTGAAACCGTTGTCTTGAAAGCTGCAACATTGCGCTTGTCCGTGTTTAGAAAAGCTCGCTGTAACCTACAATATCTGGATAAGACCTAGCGCGGTTTCAAACTTGATTTCAGGGACAAATACCAGCGAACGTAACTGGTTCTGAGTTTCGAACTTTTGGTGCAATCATGTTCGCTCGAAACATTGGAACCCATGTTTGCAAAATGGATTCAATCGCGCAACACTGCGCCCCGCTATTAGCAATGATCGAAAAACTAAAAGGATCACCATCGCCGTTACCGATCACAAAAAGACGTTAAATTTGTTTCTCGTAATTTTGAATTTCCGTAAATTTGTACATCTAATATAAGAAATTTGCTGAGAGTGGAACATTCCTTCTGTTCTGTCGCAGAATACCAATGGGTGGCAAGCAATAATCCATAAGCTATTATTGGTGACCACGAAATCTTTCAACATAGACATAGAGCAATAAACGCAAAGGTAGACAGACACAACAAACGTAACTTCAGACAAAATCATCAATTTTACATCGCACAAACAACTACATAGTTCATTTAGCAAACACTCTTTCGAAGCATTTCACGTAAGCACACTTATCTATTTCTTATTGCAAACACAAACAGCTGTGACGCCGTTTAGTCTGCTTTTGAGTTTGCACAGACACGCACTCACTGGTATGATGTGAACGAATTTCAGCGATACCCACATCCAGAAACATTCAGAGAGCCTGTGATGGCATTGCAACTAATGGTTCTTTCTCACATCGCCACATACTACTTTCCTACAACATACTACTTTATAAAAACGAAAATTGTGAACACCTTTCCTCGTTAAACCGTAACTAAAGTTGAATAAACATACAGAATTGTCTTTCTCAAAGTTGAAGGTGCAACAGTGCGGAGAAAAGGATATGTTTTTTAACTTGACGCAAATGCAACAATATCTCAGTCATTTTCTTTGATGATAGAATGCTGTCCAAAACAATCTTGATGGTACGCAAAATTCTTAAAGGGTTAAACTACCGGGTGTAAATACAAACATTCAACGTTTGCAATTTATCAACACTCAACTGGATAAGTATGCGCAAACAGATTTATATGCTCTACTACATCAACAACACAAAGTTTCGCAAATGCAAATTGCCATTTTCGCGCAGAGGTTCATAATCACCACATCTGTACACCGAAGAAGCTCTGAATAAAAGCTATAAGATCGTTTGAAAGATTGGGTCCGCTACTTGACAGACAACTTGAATTCTTGCGTCAACAACGCACTGATTCACATTGCCCCCGGAATACGTCTGCCGAAAAATTGCTCACACTGTACTCGCAGTAAACACAACCAGCGCTTCACTCAAAACCGAATTATGTTGCTCAAAAAAACTTTCAATGATTCACAAAGCGTAGCGATGAACTTCGTAGAAAAGTTTCGCAAATACGCTAACGAAATCGAGCTTTCCAAATAAAGATAAAACACTTGCATGTTGTTTCTTTTCGAAAAGTAATGCTGCTATCCTTTCACTTCATCAAATACTTCGGTGCGAATTTATCTCTCAGTGAAACGAAGATGATTGACTAATTAGGAAAAGCGCCAGTGCACATTATGTACCAATAACTGAAATATAAACGAGATGAACACGAAGACCACTGCGCCTCACGCAAAAAAACGACGTTTCAACGAAGAGAATTTACTGCAGTATGACAAAAGTAGCTGGGAAGAAAAAGAACTTCAACAAGGGATGCAGAGTGATAAAATAACCAGCATCACCTGCATAACACTTGTTGCTGAGAGATTAGTCAAACATGCAATCCCATTACACTGGATATCAAAGTTTTTCTAAGCTATGTTCTACACAACATCACGTGCAGCATTCTGGTCAATCAAGCTTGTCTTGCACACACCTTATTCTTGGACATTTCCTCTTTAATTTGGCGATCTAATTCCGTAATTATACGATCAGTGTCAGAGTAAACTCCGGTGCGGAGCAATGTGTCCCTTTCTTCAATTAATCTGGATACTCGTTCGTTGACATCTTCAAACATAACCGATTTTTCTTGGCAAGGTTCTATTACTATTGATGACAACTTTGCCGATCCAGGATTTTCTTTCAATTGCTGTATGTCGCTTTGTATTTGACGAAGCCTTTCATTATCGTCCTGGATGGCTTTTTTCTCACCAGAGGCCAGGTATCGGATTTTCAAATTTTCTAGCTCTTGCTGTTGCTGACGCAGATTTGCAAGGGCGTGGTCTTGTTCTCGTTTTTTCATTGCGGCTAACTCTTTAAGGGTTCTTCCCCATTGTTGCTTGTAGTGCAATTTGGATTTGGTAGCTGATTCTAGCTTTCGCTCCATTTCCGTCTTTTCTAGCTTGAGCAGGTTGAGCTCTGCCTGAAGACGGACTTCAGGTCGTGCACTTTGTTCATTTTTGTATTCATAGAACTGACTCATTAGTTTCGCGTATTTCTGTTCCAAATCGTTTACTTGTTTTAGAAGCTTTTTGTTTTGTTCTTCCAGCAAAGCTTTTCTTTCTCGTTCCAGCTGAACTTGATGTATGCAGTCTTCTTTCATCCTACGAGTTGCCTCTTTTGCTTCCATCAATACACGTTCTTTCTCTCTTCCACAATCGTTCGTGAGCCGACCAATCTCTTGCTCAGCAGCTTTAACTTGGTTTTCTCTCTTCTCTAAACCAGCTATCGAGTTCGCAAGTTTTTTTTCTAGAGCTTGATACTGAGAGATTTGCTTGGACACAAGTGCTTCCCTTTCTCTGTCTCGTTTTTTGAATTCCTCTCCCAATGTGAGAAGATGTTGTTGTTCAAGTTCTTTCATCCGTTTAGAAAAGGTTTCCTTCTCCTGTGATTTCCACAACTCAAGTTCTATCGCTGTTTTATATTCTTTCGTCTGTCTTGGGTCTTCCGACTGGGAAATTGTATTTACTTCAGCTCTGTGGCTCTCTTGTTGAGACAGATGAGATGGGGGAATAACTTTCTGATCGCGCACTTCCCCCAAGTCTTCCAAACAAGTAACAATATCAATCTGAGCCACTTTTACGTTGCTACTTGAAGAAACAGGTAACGATGCACGGTAGGTTTGACGATAACCTGTAAACTTTCGCCCATTTTGATGAAACGGTACTTTATCTTTTTCTAAGGCAATTATTTTTGATAGCACTAAGGTGGCAACACCAAGCTGCAAATCAGAAGTCAAGGTATCTCGATGCCAAAGTTCCAATTTGACAGGAAGAGCACGAAAAGTTGAAGCTAAAAGAGGTGGCGGACAAGCAAAATCAAACAGACACAGGGATCGAGGAAGTGCCGTTTCCGTTTGATTTGTAATTTCACTTACACCTGTAATAATCGGTGCAAAGCTTCCAAAAAAAGGATATGAATACTTGACAAATAAGTTACATGCATGCGGCAGGTGAAGATGACTCAAGGTCTTGATGTCCAGAGAAAAACGAAAATGATGAATTGGTTGTGGAGCATCAGTGTGTGTTTCTGTTGTAGCAAGGCTGTTGCTGACATCAGATGATACAGGCTTGTCTTTTGATTTGACTGGTGACGAATTTTTAACCACTGGTTGCACAGAAGTTTCTCCATGTACATCACTCACCACATGAGAGGCAATGCTAGATGCTTCATCATCAGTTTCGACAATCTTTTTTTCAGTTTCTTTTTGAAGATTTTGAGTGGAATGCGGAATAGGAATTTTGTGGGGTAGCGCTTGATCATCATCCGTATCTCTTACAGGTTGATCATTTGGAGCTGCTTCCAAGTTGACAGTAGGCTTTTCATCTATGGTGTTGTCAACAACAGTATCAACTGCAACTGATTCCTTTCTGAGGCTAACTGCAATAGCAACTCTAGGTTGAACTGCTTCTAGTGCAAGAGAGCCTTCAGATGGCTGAAGACAGTAGATTCCTTCACATGATACTGCTTCAGCAGTAAGGCGACCCCTCTGTTTTTTTCCAAACAAGTTTCCCAGGGATACTGATGTTGTGCCAAGCAATTGATCACCACAGCATAAGTGTACTTTAAAATCTGCATGTTTGGCAAAATATGCCTCTAAAGATTCATAAGTACAATGAAGTCGAATTGATGCTCTTTCAGGTGTAATATCTGGAGTAAGCAAATCGAAAAAGGGATCATTTGTTATATCACTGCCAAACAATGAGTAATAAAAGAAAAAGCCTGATGTTAATGCTGGAAGTGGTTTATCACCACGAATAAGTTGCTCCAAGTTGTAAGCTGAACCCAGAGTTACAGCAAGAACAAACATTTCACAATTTGGTTTTATAGGTCCGATTTGAAAATAACCATCTTCTTCATTAAGCTCAACTTCAACAACAGATTTGGGCAAGTTTGGCACCAGTCGTGGAGGAGCTTCTTGTGCTTTGAAAACAGGCTTTTCTGGTACAGAGTCATCTTCCAGCATTATTGCAATTTTTACTGCTGGTTTCAACCTTGAGTATTTACTGCTTAGGATATTATACCACTTAGCTGGCTGTGGTTTTAGTTGTGCTCCACGGAGGTCTAATAACACATAACCAACATTCTCTCGAATATTTTTCCCCATGTCAACTGCGAAACACTGCAATTTAACAGGAGTTCTTTGCATTCGATGCTGATGCAATGATTTACGATTCATTTCCCAAGCCAATTCAGTTGTGAAATTAGGGGCCTCATTATGTTGGACTGGATCAGTAGACAACAGTTCACCATCAAATCTGCACTCAATTACTAATTGATGCTTTGGTCGCACAGGAAAATTTCTCCCCTCCAATATTGATATGACAATCAAATATGCTTCCTTATCCATGTCAGGAAACAACAGGTTCTGTTACAAAGTGCAAATAAACCAGCTGTGTGGCTTGAGAAAATGCATGCGCATTCAGCCAAAATCTATTAATCAGTTTACAAACAAGACTGGAGAAAAGTATTTTGTGAAAAAGAACTGTGTATAAAGTTTAAAAGCAGTGCTTTTGTAATTACAAGGCACAATTACTTAAACAGCAAACTTTTCTAGAAACAACTCACTGATATTGATAAAATGCATATTCTTTTATCCATGTTTTTTGCCTTCCTAAGGCCCTGTCACAGCTTTAAATACTATTTGTTAAATAACACTGGGAAACAAAATCTGATGAACAGACAAGTTTGCTTTTACCATTGCAATTTAATAAGAAGTGTTTTAACTTCACGATTGGGTTCAAATAGAGATGAATTTCTACTTTTTGATGTCATAAAAGTCTGAAAAATTTTGTTATGTTGAGGAGTACAGGCCTATTGCTTGCCAGAATAATTTTACATTCTATCAAAATTTCAAAAGGTGGTTAACTTATTTGCTTATTGTAGCAGTCGAAAGTGTGAGAACAAAGTCTGCTATATTATAATTGCAAGATATTTATCACCATGTCAATGCTACAGTGCAAATGGAATGACCTTTTCAAAGATGTTTATTTTTATTACTGTCAGTCAACTAAAGATAGAATGATACATTTTACTTCTATCCACACCTTCACAACTGTTGTGCAAAGCGCATTTCATATAACAAATAAACTTGATATGATACAGCATGAAGAGCATCATGAAAAATTCTGCAAACAAATGCTTGCACTTTGTACTTCTGGACCAGGCTGAACAGCAATGTTTAACAATGCTGAAATAAGGCTAGAACAACACAGGAATGCTTTTTGTGTAAGCTGGATTTTTATAATTCTTCAGGGAAAATTGACCTTTGGGGAAATTTTCAGCTATGATATGACAACAGATTGAACTAGAAAGTCAATGAATTGTGGTCCTTCAATTGCTTTGAGCAGGAAAGCTGGTATTCTTGAACCTAAAAAATTTTTATTTTGATCTTAGCCCTAAAAGTTTGAGGTCATGCATGTTCTTAAAAGTTTGCCATTCATAGTGCCAGGTTACTCAAATTCTCAGTTCAAACAGTAGGTGGTAATGGCATCAGCAAATAAATCAGTAAAACTGAAGATACTGTCTTGTGTGATCTAAAGTAGTATTATGTGACCAAGGGCTTTTATACTGGGCAAAATCAAGCCCTTGTCTTCCTTTGGAAAACCAAGTAAAATGGTCGAAGTAAACATTTTTTTTCATTTTAAACTGTGTCTTGGCTTTACTCATGAAGAACTGTTCATCACAATAAGCAAAGTACTTGGCAATCGCACTTCCTCTGAGGTTTTAGACCAGGGGTCTCCAAACTATGACCCGCAAGCCAAATCCAGCCTACAAAGCTGTTTCATCTGATTGATGAAGCTCTTTCATCTACCCGCAAAGACATTTGGTCAATAACGAAAAAAATATACCATATTTTTCAAACCATAAAGCACGCTTAAAATCCTTTAATTTTCTCAAAAATAGGAAGAGCACCTTATAATGTGGTGCGCCCAATGTATGGATCTGGTTGTGCTTTCTTATCTAGAACCAATTGTATGTGGTAAACAGTACTATTTATTTAATTGCTAGTTACGATTTTTTGCAAACAGACCATCGCATTATGTAATAAAACAACAACAATTGCAATGAGCAATGTATGTAGTTGCGATAGTAGGTAGCACATACCACAGATTGTATTACTCTGCAAGGCTCCAAACTACATTGGTGCACACCGAATCATGCACACACAAAAATTTTATTTTATTCTACTTGTGTCTAGTGGATTAGGCATGTGTGACAGATTGAACTCCCTTTTATGTAATGACAGATTAAACTCCCAGTGGTGACTGTGGCACTCGAGAGTTATTGTGAAAGAGTTAAATGAAGTTTGACTTATTTAAGTTTTGCTTCATTTAATGCGCCTTATATATCAAAATAAACAATTCAATGATCATTCATCGATATCGCACATTGTAATTCAGTGTGCCTCATAGTCTCCAAAATACATAACATTTTTCAGTCATTTAAAAAATGCTTTGATCTATGACTGAAAAAACAATGTCTCAATGACAAGAGCCCAAATCAGTTGGGCAATTTAGCCTGAACGACTGTGACGGCTTAATACACACTATATTGATGCTAGTTGCACAGCTGCATTTGCCTAACATGTCTTCATGAAAATAATGCATCGATAAGACTCTACAGTTGGTTTACAATTCTTTCTATGAAACTGGGATCTCCTTTGTTTTTTCAGCAAATCACCAGGACTCACTAAGAGCAAAGCAGTTATGAGCCAAAGAAATTTAGTGCTGTAGTTTATGCTGTGACTAGCTTCAGCATTCAGAGAGCAATAGTTATTTAGGTCTAGTCGTGCTTCCTTTCAGCCCGAAGTGCCTATAATACAGTCAGAAGTGACGCAAGACAGATCCAACAGTCAGGTGTCCTTCATTGTTTTCAGAAATCAGAATTGTCTGAAAGTCCATGCAATTACCAGAAAATGAACCAGTGTCTCATTGTCTATTAAGCTGTATTTTCTTAGAAAAGTGAAAAGTATTACTAATGCACTATCTTTCCTTCAAATTTGTTCAAATACATCGTTTTTGTTGAGAACAAACTTACCAAATCATTTCTAAAGTTAAGACTATCAAAAGTGATTTCATAGTGAAAATTCAAACTTTCCTTTCAATAAACGTTCTTTTTTCATGTCTAGTATGATTGGACAATATTTTGCTTTTTACTATATACAGTCTCATAACAGGCTGTGCGATTGATAAGATAGTTAACCAATGCGCAAGGTAACACTGCACAACTGAGGGAACAATGAAACTTACAGAAAGAATGATTCGGAAGGCAATAGCTATACACTTGACACAAGGGCAAGTGGCAGGCAGCGATGCTGGTCAGTAGTCAGTACATTAAAACCAACTAAAAAAGAACAGATAATGACAGATCAAACTTGCACACGGGCCAATATGCTGGCAGCGTTTCCTCTGACCACAGCCAAGGACAGGCACTGGTGGAGTCATTGGTACTCCCTGGCGTCACCAGACATATCAACAAGTTTCTCTGTGAGGCCACTCACAAAGGGGCGGTGGACTTGCCATACACACTAGTGGTCTCAATTGAATCTGGTTGAAAGTGGTAATTGCTTAGGTCATGGTATTTTTGGCATTTTGCATCCTTGGCTTTTGTAGCCACAAAACCTGCCCCTCTGGCAGTGTCTTTGCAGTGGCCTTGAGCGAAAGTATCCACAACTATTACATCCCATACCAGGCTTAGGCCTCTGTAGCAAGGGTCCAAAATGAATCCATCCGGCCTCCTGTCATTTGACAGGCCGACAGGCTCCAAGGTCATGGGGAGATCAATATGGATCAGTGACCTTTTCAGGACGGAGGTGATGGTTGAATGTCTAGGGAGGCGGTCTACATTTTTAGTAGAGGAGAGGCCAAGGAGCCCCAGCTCATCAACAGTTTTGCCGCAGCAACATTTTGTGCTTTCAAAGATTTTAGCACTGGTTCGGAGGGCGATTACAATACGCCGAGCTTTAGCTTTTTCGTTAAGAATGAAAATTTTATGTATTATCAGGTTTTTTAAGGAAAATGTTCGACACCTAGTATGGACCTGATTTCTCTGGTTTTAGGGACCTGGTTTTCTCTGATTCTAGGGACCTGAATCGGGTCCCTAAAACACCTTAAAAAAACTTGGTATTATACATAGTAAACTATGTAAAGATATGACCATTAAGAAATGAATATTAAATTGTTTTTTCAGCTCCTGCATTACAATGGTCTTACATTTTTGCTACTTGTTAAAACATGATACAAATATAATTTGGCAGTTTCCCAATCTGTAAAAATGTTTGGACACTCTTGTGAGTTTTGCAATCACCCTTAGTAATCTCACTTTAACAAATATGAAGAATCATTCTCCTCTGTAAAGAATCATAGTTATTGAAATTTTGCAATTATTTTAATAATATGCTCTTCCACAGATCTTCAATTTTTTGTTATGTATATATTTACAGCATGTATTAATTACTATCTTTATGCTCATTGCTGAAGTGATACTCATTTAAAGATTAAACAGAATCAAAACAAGAAAAGCAGCGTAGGTTCTTGGAAATTTAGGACACCACCACTGTGGTGGTTTAGAACTACACTAGTTCCTGAAAATTTGGGATGACACCATAATAAACACTGTCTACTCAGAGCCCTTGAAAACTGGCTTTCTTCTAAACACAGAGATATGAAGATAATGGCTAAACTGTAATTCGATTCAGCATTATGTTTCTAAATACAGTATAAAATCATTAATTGCATAGATCCACAGATTGCCACCAAGCTTGCTACAGTTATAAATTTCAGTTGCACAGACAAACAATGAAAGCATTACTTGGTTTAAATAAAGGTAGTGTCTATTTTACCGGCGATATTCTGGCGCCAACAGATCGGCTGGAGCTATTGTGCCGGCAGTCGATTCGGTCTCGTGGCATGACGCAATACAAAGAAAAAGGTCACTTTGTCAGGAAAACGCTGTCCTGCTCGTGGTGTAATGGTTAGGTGTTACAGCTGCTAGTGCTATGTGAATGGTTTGCAGTTCGACTCTCACCTTGCTGACTTTCGTTTTGTTTTTTTCTTTGCTTTTTTCTATGCTCCGCTTAGGTGTTACCTTTATGGGCTAGTGTTGTTAGGTTAGGATTAGGTTAGCATTAGCTTAGTGTTGGGTTAGGTTAGTGTTAGCTTAGCATTAGGTTAGCTTAGCGACAGGTTAGGTTAGAGTTAGCTTAGGGCTACAGTTAGGGTTGAGGTTAGGTTGTAGGTTTATCTTTTAGTTATATTTACTTCGTTTCTACCAAGCCTTTTGATGCTTCCATCCTGGCGACAAAACAGACACTGCCTTAAATTAAACCAACACAAGCCAAGTCATGTTTGCGCTGTAAGTACTCAGCAATAAAACACATTTCAATCGATAAAACTTGAAACAAACAGCATGGTGAAAGACGGCTAAAGCAGTCACTTGATCAAGCCCAACTACATTTAATGACTGTCAAGTTTCAATATTACAGGTAAAGCACAACACAGTCTGTTTATGCTGAAGTCACCCAAAAACACCGTTGAATTTATGAGTTTCTTTGGTGTAAACAAGTAGTAAGCAGGCCTACTGCTGTCCCAAAAAAGCAACTTACAGTTGTTTAATTAAATCTAATGTTACACTGTAACTACAGTTCAATCACTGTACCGCAGTGAGCCTACCAGCTCAGCAAGCGCACTTTGAAAAAAATTTTTTTGAAATTTTCAGTGATAAACAATTGTTTCATGAATCTCGCACCACATACAGAACGGTGCTGTTTTTCCTCCAGAACTGCAACGTACCTAGCAAGCAACGGGTTCTCCTAGACTGATGAGCCAACTGATTGCGGTTTGAATGGAAAAGGAGGAACGTTTCTCAGCCGCTGGCGTATTTTGTAATCCGCGACACTAGAAACGACTTACTGTCAATCTAATGTGACTCTGTTTATGACAAAATAATTCGTGTAAAACTTTTCAGTAACCAAATAAATCTAAAAAATATTTAAAAACTTTAATTTCCGTTCTTCATATTCCCCTGTATCCGTTTCCAGCTTGCTAGAAAGCAGTACTAACTTCGAAACAATTATCCTACGCATGGGGATATGCATGCAAAACTTCCCCTACAGTGAAAGGTGATGTTGCTGCTGAATCTGAACCAGTAACTGCAGTAGACTCCGGCTTACCCATCCACCTCGGGCCAGTGATTTTGGATGTAACAACTAAACAAGCGGTGCTTGTAATAACCGATTTGCCTAAAACTGCAAATAAACAACCCCAAAGGGGTGAAAATGATGCAATTGACGTTTTGTATTGTATTTACTGAAAAAGCTGCGGAAAGATTGAAAGAAAATGATTTGCTTAGGCGGAAACGCTTTCTGAGATGGCCATCTACTTCTGCCTTCAGAGCATTAAGCAGTGCTTAAATGCATTTAAGCAGTGCTCTGAAAACACATCCATCTTCTCAAATGCTGTTCCGACAAGTCCCAAGACCAACCGCCGAAGGCACACGCTCATCTCATCTCTGCAGCTGATGACCGAATAGTATATTTGGTCATAGATATTGTTGCATAAAGGCACTTGTAAGTAGGCCCTTAGTTGTTCACAGTAAAGACAGTCTGGGGAATCAGAAGTGGATGGACTAAGCAGTGGCTGGATGTAATAACCAGAGTTTTTATAGCTTAAATGAATATATAGTTCCCAGAAAAAGATTGGCAACTGCACAAAAATCTCTTGCTTGTATAGGAGTTAAGATTTGGGAATCTTATCTTTAGATCAAAATTTAAAAGTAAAACCTTTCTGCATTTTCAAAAAGAAATGCAAGTTACATTTCTTAAACCAATATTAACTTGTGTCAATTATATGCTACCTTAAGTATTCCTCATTATCATAATAAAACTTTCTGATGGTACAAACCTCAAACCCCAATAGCACTATCTTAACATTAGACTAGTGGGTGACCTAACTAGAAAACCACTTAGTTATATTAAGTACCCCGGGAAGATGCTAATATAATTTTGATTGTATTTCTATTCATGAGTTTGCTTGTTTATTTTATCTTGTTTATTTGATAGTTGTTTTTTTTTGTGTGTGTGTTTGTTTCCCGAATTTAAATGAATGAATGAATGAATAATGGGAAATTATTATGAAAATTCCGCTGCAAGTGATTTGGATGTGATAAGCAGTTGATTGTATACCTGATTACCTGAGGATGTATGAATAACTAGAGTCAACTGTATAACTAACTACAGTACAACAAAAAGACTTTATCCTGCCGGCAAACTCTTGAGGAATCTGCCTGCTTCTTCTTGCTTTCATTCTGCAATGATTAAAACTAACAAGTGTCTCAATTTTTATAGTTATAAGCCACAAAGATGGCAGCAAGTAAATCAATTACAGTTTATTAACAGGGAAACTAGTTTTGTGTTTTTCAACGCATCATCCGTATATTTAAAGAAACAGTTTTTGTAATCCTAAACGCAGGATGCAGCATTAGTCAATTGTGATGTTGCTGTGAATTTAAAATTCCAAGGTCATGGTAAACCACCTAATGTTGGTTAATGCAGAACAAAAAAGGTTAACCACATAAATAACTTTTTTAATTGACTTAAATTGCAGCAAAATAAGTAGAGTGATGTGTGTGCATCAAGCTAATAACAAGATTGCTAATAACAAGTTGACATAGGTCTACGTTTAATATCATTATTGGTTTTAAAAACTTCTTCCTGANGATTAGTATTGAAGTAACTTCACTCCACAAGTGAAAGAAGCAAGGAATCAATCACAAATTTTTTATAGGAAATCGATTTCATGTAACACTACTCATTGTAAGTCCTATCATCTGCAAGCAATGCTAACAGGTGTGAAACGTAGAAAGGCCAACACAAATTCAGAGAAAGTAAACAACCTCAAGACTGCAATGAAAAAACTGCGCAGACACAACCGCGACAAATAAAACAAGACCAAAGTGTCGTGCTAAACTACATGCAAAGGCTGAAGTCTCAAACCTTACTGCTTAAATGACAAAAACGTCCTAAAGCTCAACGCCAGCTAATGATTAACACCAATTATGCAAAAGTCGCTTTCTGGTAAAAGTAACTCTTCGCAGAGCGAGGCTTTCGAAGTCGGCTTGTAACAACAAGCGTTATGAATCAGTAAACGTGCATTTTGGTCGTTGTGGCAACCAAGTCTCTGCGGGCACGATGGAAAAGCTCTGACTGACGCGAACAAAACACCTGCACACTGGCCGTGAAAAGTGAAACACAAAAACGGTCTGTAGAATTGAAGTACATCAGCGTTCAGCTGCAGAGAAACAAAATAATTATCTTATGCGTGGGAAGATCATGTTTTGAATATTAATTTGTGCATTAAGTTTGTGATAGCACTTATCTTCAAAGAAATCTAAAGAAAGGGAATTAGTTTCTTCAACAAAAGTAACGGTGTAAGCCTCATGTATTGGCGGTTTGCTTATGTTGCCGTGGGACTCTGAAAAGTGCCGCAACAAGGCCACTTTATCTTTGTTATTTTCATCAATTTCACAATTGGGTCTGTTCCAATTACTACGTTGCGATGACCATCTCGTGGAAAATTTGTTCTTGGTTTGCCAGACATATTGTTCGTGGGAAATAACACAAGTCGCTACATGAATATCATGGTTTGCGCATGTCAATTTTTGGTTGAGTGGGAAGGTTTTATTTTTGCCCATTATTTGTGAAACACATGGCACCATTGATTTGTTATACTTTCCATGGTTACCACAAAGTGCACAGTGGCCACAAGGACCCGACATCCCTTTGACATGCTCTCTGGTCTTGCTTAAAGCAAGGTGCTTGTAGTTAGCAAGTAATTGTCCAATTGTAGTTGGTCTTTTGCAGGTTATCATTGCTTTTGGGTTTAAGTATTTCTCTCTCTTTGTGAGAGTTATCAGGTGGGGAAAAGATGTAGCCCAAACTTGCGGGTCATTTTTCTTTTCGCCTTTTGGGGCCCGTAGTCTTTCCTCCCAATTTGATGCCATGGCTATCATGTCATTAGTCATGTCCAAAGGGAAGCTTGAGCGGATCGCTTTTTCTTTGAGTCGGTTTGGAATTTGTGTCTTGCTAATGTCCTGTGGCAACCAATAGAATGTTTGAGTAAGTGTTTTTATCATTAAATAAATGTGCCAAAACGTGTTCACAGAAAAACAACTTTTATGTTAAACCCATGCAGAGGCAGAGAAAGGTAACACAAACAAAAATGTGGTATGGTTGCAATTGAATGTTGTCATCTATTTAGGAGCATTTGATTCTACATCAGCTGCCTACGTCCGCTATTTGATCCTATTTGTTATTTCAGCTATTTGATTCTATTTGAATAAGATATTTGATTCTTTCAGCTATCAGTATATTTTTTTATATAGTATATTTTTTTTAACTTTTTTTTAAATACGTTTTTTATTTTTTTTCAGTATATATTTTTTTAATTTTTTCAGCTATCAGCTATTTAAGCTATACCATTCTATTTGAATAAAAGCTGATGATGCTTACATCGTAGGTGAAATATATACTCTGTAAGATCTTAATGTGTCTGATTCTTTGCTGAGAAAGGATTTCTTTCCATAGACCAGTGGTTCGCAAACTTTCTTAAAAAAATTACGCAACAGTCCCCTAGCAATTTTTTAAATGGTCCCTTAAAAAATCAACACCTATATGATGCCCACTTTTGCAAGCGTGACTGTTTGGTTCTGCAATAGAATTAGGCTACCACAGCTCCAAACTGTGTTTGTTAAGTTTGGTTTGGAAAAATAAGTTGCCCGAAAATTTTATTCTACACAAAATTTGTTCTTCAGGATCGTTGATTTTTTGGAAGGTGCTTCACGGTCCCCAGAAAATTGTCTCGCGGACCCCAAAAGGACCACGGATCCCAGTTTGAGAACCACTGCCATAGACATTCTGTTTAGGAGCACTTCTAACTAAATAATTTTCACCCAGTGATCCCACATTTCCCTTATTTTTGGGATCAGTGGGCCAAAATAAGCAACATTCAAATCTTTCAATTCAGACGTTTTTAATCTAATGTTTAGACTGTTGTATTAAGCAAGCAAATGAAATTTTTTAATGTTCTTCATCTATCAAACCCAACATTGCTGCCTTCTCAGGGCCAACGTGTGCCACAGTGACTTGTACCGATTTATTGTATTGCCTGGACAATTAAGTACGTTTTTTTTCTTTACACCAGTTAAATACACTTTCAGCTATGCTCAAAATTGTAGCTACTGAGTGATGCATACACATACTGAAAGGGTAAAGTCTGCTCTTCGGACTGGTGTCGCAATTGTGTCCACAGAACAGTGTCTTGAGGAACTTGTTGCCAACAGCTTGGATGCTGGAGCAGCATCAGTTTCTGTGATGACAGATTTTACTTTCCATTCAGTAGCTGTGATGGATGATGGGTGTGGATTTACAAAGGATAATCTGACTATTGCTGGTAGGTCTTGATTTTGGTTGTGCATGTGGCATCTCATGACGGTTACGCATAAGAATACTATGTAAGCCTTATTGATATAAAAACCATTTTGGAAGAAACATATGTACTGTATATACTAAAAATTTTTCCAGGTAACCCTTAAAACTTGGCCTAGTTAGAGCAAACACCGAACAATTTTATTCAAAATATGTTCAGGATGCTACGACAATAAAGCAAACTGATGACCAGGTTGTCATGTCAAGTTTGATTGTTAACTCATTGATCGCCGGTGCCACGATATATTCGTGGCTGCTGTCTGATGCTAGAACGCCGGTATGGTTTTCGTGCTAGCGCTCGAGTGGGCAA
>JGI24021J15306_10004028_pt1 | contig 16900 bp, 11 predicted proteins | sample Ectturendosymbi1_FD_15306 | JGI IMG/M metagenome (IMG submission 15306) | reverse complement strand
GGAAGGCTGCCTTTGCAATTTGGTGTTTTGATTTGACCACTGGGTTCCAGCCAGGAATGTTAAATTTACCTTCATTCTTTTTACCTGTTGGTTTAATTGCAGAGGATGCAGCGGCAAGCAGATAGCAATCTGAAATTCATAATTTTGTTATATACCTGTTAAAATTAATGGTGTGAAATTAAAGAACCTTCTGAAAAAGTTTATGTAAAAAGATGGTTTTCTGAGTGAAAAATTAAGGGAGGTGACGGTGTTTGCAAAAGTGTGAGATGTAAATTGAATTATTTCCTGCCGGGTGACATCCAAGCCAATAAAAAATCGTGCTTACGTTTGCCGTGGAATCCAGATTGGTCTGCATACCAAGGTTGCCAGATGGTTCCAAATTTGGCAAATACAGCCAAAAATCACAGTTTTCNAAAGATTTTTGCCCATTTCTTATGGTAATATTTTTAATGCCAAGAAGTTTCAGTTTGCCATTTTCCAAATACCAATTGTGACTATTAATATCAACAAAATTTAACAAATTAATACCAAAACTTCAGAAAGTACAGCTCAGATGATATTAATATATGTCTGAAATGATTTACTGCTTGAAGAATTGCTGTAATTGTTGTAGTGTTTGATTTGATGAACAACCAATCATAACTGTGAATTGCTTTTGAAATTAATCTGCTGTTACTATGTTTTAGGTCCCGATTTGTGTTGGTTTTTGTGCATTTGATTAATGATTCTGAAAATAATGATCAAAACTGAAATATATTATAGGCTTATCATTGCTTCCAGTTATCAACTAGGCCTGAAATATTATTACTATAACTTCAAGATATTTGGTATGAATGAGAAGGAATCATTTGTCAGGCAAGGATCAGGGTCTGTGATCTAAACTAGTGTTTCTCAAATTTTAAATTCTAATCCCCATTCTCGACACGTCGTTTTTTCACTTCAGGCCAGTTCAGCAAACCCAAGGTAAATTTGAAAAATTTTATTTAAAAATTGTTAAATACTAGCTGAACCAAGCCATTAAATAGCTGAACTTTCAAAGCAACTGTATTGTGATGTTAATATTATGTTCAGATACTTGTGAAAATAATTCACACTGTGTAGCTGGGCACATAGATGATCTAGAGCAGGGGTTCTCAAACTTTTGGTGTTATGGATCCCATGAAAAGATTGACTATAATTTACGAAGCCCCACAAGAAATTTTATTAATGCCGTTATTGCTTCTTTGGACAGTTTAAAAATTAGCCAAGTCAGCATTTTAATAAGTAAACGAATAGCTCGCGGAGTCCCGAGGTTTCTCTCGCGGAGCCTTGGGGTTCCGTACAGAACACTTTGAGAACCTATGATCTGGAGTAAAATCAAACGGATGAGTTGCTTTAGGCTACTGATGATAATTCAATAATCGATCAATGGTTGGGCATTTCCGCCCACTCTGTGTTATTTTTTCCCCTATCACCTCCTTTGTTTTTTTGACCCCTTGCCCTTAAAAATCGCCCCAAGGGGTGATTCCCCCCACTTTAAGAACCACTGATCTAAAATAAGCAATAGGATATATTTCACCTACTGGGCATGCATTTTGATTCCTGTAAAACAGGTACCTTTTCATATTTGTCAAACTTAAAAAATTTAAAAGTATGGAAAAAATATGAATTGCAAAAAACTATGAAATCACTATTGCCATTTTGNAATGAAAAGTCAATATTGGCAAAAACATTGCCATTTACAAATTGCTTTTGCTAAAAACTTGCCATAAATTAGATAAACACTTGCATATTTTCTGTGAAGCATTTAGCAACCCTGCTCCATACAGCAATTATTGTCAAACATGAGCACATGAACATGATGCTGATGATGACATCACTACTCATAAGTGTTAAACACATAATTGTTTACGCTTTCATTGAGCAGTGTATACATTTTATGTATTTGTGCACATTCTGTTCAAACTACAACCATGTATTGCCATGCATACAATGATAAAACATTCTGAACAAAATGACTGTCCAACAAACTGTTGACAAACTGAAAGCTAGTGATGTTGAAATATTCCAGAATTAGCTCTGTTGCCATAAGCTAGTTTAAATTTCTGTAACTGCAAATTAGGATGTACAATAATTGTTTTTGGTGAAAATGACCAATTATATAATAATTTATTTTGTGTGAGACTCATGGTGCATATCACAAGGGTAACACAAAAAATGTTAGTATAGCATGGTACAGAGCACGTGTTAGGTGATAAAACACAGACAACACAGGGAGATGCCAAACATTGAAACAACACACCAGCTTTAATTGCATTCACTAATTAAATAGTGATATGGCTGTGGGAAGAGAAATGAAGACATTTTAATGTCAGATTCTGAAATAAATTCTAACATCGTCAAATCATTAGGTGGGGATGCTCACAAAAGCATGTAAATTGTTTTGATCAATGTTTCAAACGTTTTTGCAAGATATTTTTTAGTTTTTAACTGACAACCATTTGTTTTCACTAAATTTAAAGGAAGATTTGATGGTTGGTATTTTACTGGTTTTATAAAATCAATTTGAATATGTATTTGGCTTGCACACATCCTCGACATGCTAGGGGGATAGAGGAATTACAAGAATAAGCAAAATCACAAGTTGCCATGAAGCACACAGAAAGTTTAGATAGCTATGCATAGGCAATGCTGGAGAAAGGCAATGCTCTAGCAACTACTGCAATTGTCACTGTCATGCAAGAGCATTAAATAATGGAAGAAAAATGCACATTTGCAAAAAGCATTAGACCTTCAGAAGTGATCGGATAAAAAAATTTAATGAAGAGTCACATTGGCGAACAAAGCCATACAGATAGTTTCTAAACAAGGCATCAAAGGTGCTAGCATAATGGTCAACCTAATGTGGATGAACACTTACATTTCTTGGTATGAAATCCATAGTTCACAAGACATTGTTGTAAGCAGCTTGTAAGCGCTTCATATTAGTTTGTTTGTATTTGCACCACAATTGACAACCATACATTGGCATGCAACAGGTACAGAATAGAGTTATTTTTACTGCTGTTGAACACAGAAAAGCTGCCTCTGAGTTTGTTTGCTGCATGTTACAGCAATTTCACTTGTCACCGTGATTGTCATCCTTCAGTGAGGCATTTAATGATATACCAAGATGTTTGACTTGGCCAGAAAACTGTACACATGCAACATTTAGAAAACATTTGATAGAGCAGGTTGTTTATACTTTTTAAGACAAAAAGTATACCAATTTGTTTTGTTGCAGTTGAAAGCGACTTTGTGTTCAGCAGCATAATCATCACAAATATTCAGAAGACATTTAAGTCCTCCAATGCTAGTGCCAAACGTACATATATATTATATTTGTGCATGCAATTCTATTTTTGCATCCATTTGAAGCATTGTGCATATCACATGTGTGGTATGTTAATGTGGAGCACATTTGTAAGGAAAACACAACTACACAAAAAACATTAATTCCAATCAGCCTCAATGAAAAATTCTTGAAAGTGCTAATTAAAAAGTGTTTTACAATACAGTATAACTAGTATTGATCACTCAGTTTTCAAGATGTTCAAAAGAACCTTTTTGTTGTCTAAAGGTTTTGTGTCTGTCTATGTTAATTCAAGTCTTACTGAATATTTTCATATGAATCACATGATCAGTTTCATGTGCAAAACTGGTTTGATCACAAAATCGTGGCATTTTTCCCCTTTCTTCTCAATATGCACAAGCCCGCCGACACAAGCAAGGTGGAAGCTTCATGTTCAACCATATTGGGAGCTACAAACAAAGCTCTCCTCTTGCAATTTGGAAGTGAAATCTTTTGATCCTGCTGAGACTATAACAAGTGATGTATTAGTTGTATCATTGGAGCAGGAAAAGGATTCTGGTAAGTGGCGCGATACTAGTAGCGGGCACACATAAAATTATTACTGACCCAAGATTGTTATACTTGAACTAATGAAATGACTCTTGTCCCAAGGGGTGCAAGTCCATTTGTGAGTGACTTTCTATTCAGGACACTATGCTTATGAAGCTTATACCTCTATGTCAGTGTTTTTCAACCTTTTTGCTGCTGCAGGACCTTCTGCAAATGTTTGCGTTGCTTATGGAACCCTAAGCAATGATCCCAGTGTCTATCCTACTTTCTGTAATAAACCTGTGAAACTGTGGTACTGCTACAACCCCATAGAACTGTGGTTGCGAATTTCGTTCCAGGCAATTTTTGTGGAATCCCTGGCAGCCACTCAAGCTCTGCAGAACCCTGGTTGAAAAACACTGTTCTGTGTAATATATATTCAAGTGTGCATTTAATTGAACATATATTTCCAAGCAGAGAAGACAAAGAATAAGGTATAATAGTTGGTTCAGATACAAAATCAGTAAAATTTTCACAGTGGCAATATTTGCAAGAATAATACTTTTAGAATAATCTTTGAAGTGAGAAATCAACTAGTGTTCAGGGCTGCCTTTTAGGTGAAAATGCCTAGCTATTTCAGCTATTGTTCGTGGTGCCCAGACAATTTAAAAAATACATTTGGTTCTTTTTGGATGGGCACATTTTCTGATTTTACTTATATGAAAGTGGAATATGAAATGCACATTTAATATGCATGTTTCATGTTGGTCAGGAGAGCACTTTCGGCTTAGCTGTTTGGCAAAAGCAGGTAGTTTCACTTAATTAACTCTGGGCACATTCCTGATGTTTTTGCAGGGATGTATTGCTTTAAATACAAAGTGACAGGTTATCTGTGTTAAGTAAAAGCAGAAAAAACTTTTACAAAATTAAGAATGGGCATTTTTAGTCTTAATAGAAGTGTTTTAACATTAAAATTTGACAGTATCGGTGCATGAGATAATTTATTAAGTGCACTGAGCAACCCTCTGACATTTTAATATACTAATTTTGTTTGAAACTTAAAGTGATTAGTATTTTACTGCTATTTAAAAAAAATTGTTTTGCATTGAAAAATGGTGTCTTTGACTATTTCGTGTGGAAAACACCTGTAGGACCACAAACTTGCACTGGGTGTGCTTCTAAAGTTATTATCTATTTTTAACTTCAGTCTGGATGTATTGAATGGTGGGAACGTTTTGCTCAATGAAATGTGGCAATATCTATGTAAATAAAATTGTGCACCTCACTTTTTTACATGTGCGGTTTAGATTTGTTCATATATTAAAAAAGCAGGACTTTCGAGTAGGTTCCTCAGCAAAAACGTACGGTTTTCTTCATATTTTTTACGACCATGGATTTTTAAAGCTTGAGGAAATGAACACTGTTTTTGCCCAGTAAAGCTTAGTTGAAGAAACGGCACTTTTACTAAAGCGCTTCATACAAATGTACATGATTTGCTTGAAATCGCAGTGATCGATTACTAAAAGAAATTTAGGTCAGTGATGTATTGTTTAACGTTGTGTGTGTTTAACTTCTTGCTCAATGAAATCCAACAAAAGTTTTTTGTAAATGAAGTTGGGGACATTAGCCCAATTTTTTGTAGGTGGGCTGAATACGTTAAAGTTCGCAAACGGGACCGTTTGCACGGTATGGTAATTTCTCACTACACGGAAAAACACGGATCTCAAAGGTCGCTTTTAACGCCAGTAACACAAACAACACTCAATTCTCTCTAAATTGAACCTGAGCTCTTTTTAAGACTTGCTCTTGATTGAATTTTGTCACTTAAATGCGGAAATTATTATTTTGCCTGGTAGAAACACGGGCAATTTTAAAAGCTACAGAGGCACTTTTTACCGAATCTTGTTTGAACTTGCGGAAATCGGTGGATTTTTCAGTAAAATCTAATACGGTTTCTCAGGTTATGAAACTGGTCACTTACAGTAGTTTTTTTCCAATGAAGTTGCAGTGGCTTTTAACTTCCAGGGAAGGTTTTGCTCAATTGTTCCTCAGGTAGTGAAATAATACCGAGAGTTCATTTCAATGACTTTTTCCACCGATTAAGATTTCTAATTATTTTATGCATGCGCTTATGTGCGGCTCATGAATAGCGGTTATTTTTCGTTGCTTGATGCTGGGCTACTATGCTTTCTTCAGCAATCATGTTTGCGAATGCCCTCCCAAATAATCTGCTCCAATACAATCAGTTCAGATTTACTGAAAACAAGGTAAAGAAATTTTCAAGTAACTTTAACAATCTTTAGAACAGAGTGAAACGTGTCTGTCTTGCAATATCAGACATATCAGACGTTTAAACAAACAACCGTTTTCATCATGAGCAGAAACGCACTGAGCATCGTTCAATCTTTTTTCAGTCCGAGCGAGTTCCACTTTTCATGAGTTGCGTTGTGCTTGTGCTAGTACCGCTTTGGAACTACGAAATTCGAAAAAAACAAACAATTTCAAGCATCCACCAACTTTTCAAGCATTGCCTGTTTATGCTGTTCAACCAAAAAACTTTCAGTTGAAATGCAAAGGAATTTTGTTACTACTGTACAGTACAAACATTACAGGCTTCTTGTAGCTGTCTCGCATTGTGTTTGTTCCGGCATTAGGCAATGTTTAGAAGTATTTCGCGTTGCATCACAACCGGTACTGAATGATATCTTCGCTTTGATCATCAAGGAAGCAGAACAACAGACATTTAAACCACATTTTGCTTGCAATTACTTACACTTTGGTAAATCACTTGTAGGTAAACCAGTGGTTCTCAATCTGGAAAACTTTTGCAAAAAGGTTATTACTCTGTGCCATTGCAATAATAACATTCATAAATTATACAGTGTCTTTACCACTGTAGCCGACTGTGCTTCGCCATTGTTATGTCATAATAATTTAAATTTTAACTGCTTCTTAATAAGACCGCTGTTGGTTTGCACGCCTACAGTCGAGGGAGAGTGCATAATGAAAGAAAAGCTTCTTACTCTCGTTTGTATAATTGCTAGTTAAAATTGCTCTATTTAGTCAAGGCTAAGGTAAATAAAACGTGGATGAATTTTGGCTGGCCGCTATGTAATCCTATCCGTTGATCAGCGCAAAAGCCATCAAAATAATCTTTTCATTTGCATCTTCATGGCTCTACGAATACGGATTTTCCACTGGGATTGATAACGAAATGCGGTGCACTTGGCAACGCTAAACACCTCGGTTTATTCTTATTGGTTCTCCGAAACAGGCACAGTCATGACATGGGATTTATTTGCAAAACAAAATTGTTAAGCAGTTTCTTGTTTTTTATTATGTACAGTGTTTTCCGTGAAAACAATTGTTTTCTTAGTATGACTCTAGCTTGAAGGTTAGAAGAACTTCCGTAATCAAAACCACTATTGCAACTCATGCAGTGAAGCCGAAGTGCAGCGGAGGCACCACGAATGGAAGTCGGGAATGGAGTGAATCTGTATCCATAGAACAGCACCAATTATAATGCCCAGACGTGTGGTACTGCAGCTCTGCGTCAAAGTTGGCGGTCACCATTTTTCCAAGAAATAACCTGAACAATGGCGCTAAACTCAAGGAGGCATGAAGTCGCTCTGCGATCGGTCGAGGTGAATAGTTGCGCCAAGACAAGTCGGCAAGTGAAGTCCACGGTCTCCTCGTGAAGAGGAGGCGATGTTGCCACGTTGTGAAGCCGATTTAGCCTAAATGTGAGTCCGGAATGGAGCGAAGCTACGGAAGTAGAACAGCGCTGGTAACCTGCACCGCACGTCCGGAGCTGCAGGGATGCGTCAACGTCGATGGTCACCGTTTCCCAAGAACCCTGTCGTGAGCGGTGTACAGACATTTAATCACGCGACAATTAATCACTAGATAGTTCTTCACGCAGACAGTTAAACATCCAGACATTTAATCCCTTAGACTCTTTACACTAGACAGATCAACACGCATATTTGCACACAACACATATTTTTTCAATTGTACTGTACACAATACATTTCGAACTCACTAGTGGCGTAAATCCTGCCACCATTTACTGCCTTGTGCAGAACAATATTCAATTTGTGTATGATCGCATGTTGAATGAAGTAAAAAGAATGATTATGTTGTCTTCTACTGAGGGAATGCTGCTAGATTTTGAGAGTGCAGCTATAAATGCTTTTAGATCAACATTTCCAAGTGCAACAGTTACGGGTTGCTATTTTCATTTGACACAAAGTGTTATGCGAAAAGTTAACGAAATTGGTATGAAAGAAGACAACAAAAAGAAAGACAGTTTAAGATTGCCTCTTCGCTGCTTACCTACTTTAGCTATGGTTCCTTCGTCCGACGTTGCGGAAGTTTTTTGAGAATGGATGACAACTTGCCAGGCCAAAGATGCCAGAGCTTTTAGCGTATTTTGAACATACGTGTATTCGAGACCAGGACGCAGTGAACGTTATGGTTCCGTCAACTTTCCAGTGAAAAGATGGAATCATTTCGAAACTGCGTCTGATGAGATTGCAGGAACAATAAGCTCTATCGAAGGTTGGCATTACGGAATACAGGCACTTTTTCAATGTCATCACCCAACATTATGGACTTTAAAGGACTTGATAAAAATATGCAGATGCAACTAACAGCATTTTAACAAACTATCCAATGATTAACTCTCATGTGATTAAATGCCACCAAACCGCGTAAGTGATTAATTGTCTGCGTGATTAACTATCTAGTGTTTAAATGTCAGTGATTATTTGTCGCGTGATGAAAAGTCACCAAACCGTCTTGAGCGCAGCATCCTGTCAATTCTTTCCTAATCCAATTTTCTGCGCTTCGCTTTATCATACGAAGATGACTCTCTCTCCAGTTTACGATGTTTTCGTTGTTCTGTGCATGATCTACCAGTGTCTCATTAACTTTTACACGGAGCTGCACCTTCACAATTCTTGTTCAAAATTTCAGGCAATACTTTTAATAAGATATACTTTAAGAACCCTTTGAGGGCACATTTTCCACTGTGTTGCACCCAGAGGCGTGACGTCTCCAAACGAGTTGCGCAATTCCAATGCAGAAGTTCAGTGGTCTGTTGTCCTTGCAGTTGAGCGGTATGTTGACGCATCAATGTCATGTAGATTTTCATTTTTTTGCCAATGCCCATTTTGCTTGTCGTTTTCGGCTCCATTTTTAATTCCTTTTTGTTTTCGTTTTTCGAATGAATTTTAAATTCATTGGTGCACTGTATTTTCGTTTGAAAATCTCATTCAAAACTCCATTTTTATTTTCATGTTCATTTTCGTGTATATTTTCAATTATCTTTTCACTTCCCTCATCGGTTTGAAAGGGAGACGCAACTACACATTCCGAAACGTAAACTCCACGTCGCCCAGCGCATTCACGTGAATGAAAAAACTAACCCAGCGCTGTCAACATAAAAATCTTTTTTTTTCGGTGAATACATCATAAATATGCCACGAAAATATTTATACGCTTTTTTTGAAAAACACCTCATCGAATTGATCGTTCTTATGTTATTTTGCAAATGTAAGTTACGAATTGTGATCTTTGAGATCCGTGATTTTTTCGTATTTGGGGTATTACCATGGAAACCAAGCCGTTGTACCGCAAGGGAGTATTGGCCACTGGCCAGTGCACTAATGGCTTCTTCATGTAGAGAAATTTCTCTTCCGCAAAGAAATGTGAACCAGTCAGAAAATTTTGTAGCGACGTGGTAGAGAATTTTTGCCCTCCGGTTGGTGTAACTTCTCTTCCACTTTTCCGTTGTTGGTTTTCATGTTTTTTTCGCAGAACTTGACATCGAGAATACATGCATTACAGACTCCCTCACAAATTTATTGATTCTTTTTATTCTTTGCCGCTGCCCTCGTAGTTTTTTGATAAGTGAATGCGCTCATGCCTTGTGGATTAAATGTTCATAATTAATAGCTTGTTTTTATATTAAAAAACTTTGCACTGGAGTCCTCTGGGCTGCTTTAGTTTACAAAGATGAAAAATGTTTCCCTATTTAAAAGCGAAGCGTACAAGACACCCTATTGAATACTTTTGGAAATTCGTGCAGAGGGTGATGCAGAGAAATAATGAGAAAATTCAAGCTGAGATGGAGAATTTTTGGTGTTGAAATATGCATGAAAGGCCTCGTACTATATTCCCGCCAATTCCTTTTTTGCAGTTCGTTGTAATAGTATTCTGCAGTCGTGGTGCTCAATCTTTCGGAATCTGGAAAATGGTATCGGTGCTAAAATGCCGACACTCTAGTGATAAAATTCGAAAATTAATTACACCCTGTAAAATGTTTGACAGAAAAAGGCATGCTTTGTCGTTAATAAGAATTCGGCGTTTCTTCATGAGAGAAAGCACTGGCCCGCCGCAAACAGCTACGCTACATTTTTTTACCGGTCCCCCCTCTGTCGCACTAACTGGCCTGGCCAGTATTGGTGGGCACTGGGGCGTGCAATAATGAGGCATTGCAACTACAATATAAAAAGCTTCACCGCAACACTGCAGAGCCGCTACAGATTTGCAAAAATGTTATATTCGTGTGAGAGGTTTGTTGTAAAATTGTAGCTTTCTTCAACGGAATTAAAAGTCACGCGTTTCACAATAGCTCTCAGGTCCGATTTTGTTTTCACGTCACTACTACCCACTGTAAAAACTGTATTCACGTTCTTGTTGCTTTTTTCAGCAACATCATGGAAATAGGCTATGTAGTGTTTGGCAACAGTTTGAGAAACAAGGTTCAGGGTAACTTTACTGTAAGAAGCATGTATAACAGCAGGTTTTTTTAAGAAAAATGTTAGGTGCCCGGTATGAACCTGTAGGGACCCGATTTCTTTGATTCTTGGGACCCAATGATAATTTTCGTTGATTCTAGGGATCCGATTTTCAATTCTATGGACCCGAATCGGGTCCCTAAAACACTTTTAAAAAACCCTGATAACAGCAAAGATAAACTGCAAACAGGAAATACCTGACCATGAATGTAACTGAGCAAAAAAAGAAACGAAGCACATGTTTAATGTTGCCCCAAATTATCTCTTGCTCCGTCGTTCATTCACTTTTCCGACGTCCCTGGCAAGCAATAATTTTTTGTTCAAATAAAATAATAACCTGTTTGATCATAGTTATCTGACAATGTTTCAAAAAACTCTTGCGAATTATTCTTCTGAAAAGGACGGTGCAGTGGCCACTTGCAAATCTTAAGGTGCAATTTATCGGCGTAGTTTCCGCGCGGAAAACCGCTCGAGAATCTGGTTTTTTTGAACGAAAGGGAAGTCACGCATATCCAGGCGGAAACGGTAGAACAGAGCGCAAACTGCCGAGCGAATCGCAAAACTTTCGCATTTGTCCGCTAAGTGCCAGTTACAGGTGTCACCACTGGTAAGACGTTCACGTTTTGTATGGGGGTATTTACGCGCTGTCAGCACTGCTGATTTCGTTACTGAAATTTAGGAGTACAACTATGCTTTGGCGAAGATAAATTACTGTATTATATGTGAATAAGAGCTAAAGATGCCTAGTCAGTAGGTGAAATATATAGCCTATATATTCATCTTATCGTATCTAATTCTTATTGGTGTCAGAATTCGGAACAAGACCTTTCGGTCTCGAGACATTTCGGTCGGACTATGAAATCTTGCATGAATACAGCATCTATAAGTTTCTTCTTGCCTCGGGAAGTTTCTGTGCTCTCCATGGCTCAAATCTGGCGAGCTGACTTGCGAAGGTGCTGCCCAGGCTTGTATGCAGATGGTCGCGACATCAAAGGGAGTTGGTATAAAACAGGCTAGCGTGACGTTTCACCTGTTAAGAGTGTCAGACTGTTTGTCACTTCGCTGCAACATCAAAGGGAGTTGGTATAACAGCAGCTAACGTCAGGGCCTCCAAGAAAAATCTTTTTAGGTGGAACAAAACCCATTTTGGGGCCCAGAGTTGCAAAATTATTTTGAAATAAATAAAAATTGAGACTGATTAATGTACATCAACCTTCAACAAGAAAGTGCTCGTTTATTGAACATATGAAACATGATGTTAAAACATACCGGTGTTCAAGTAATGTGACAATATTACCATTTTTTAAACATGACTTTCAAATGTTTCCAGTAAAATCTTATCAAGGAAGAAATTAGAAAAAAATGTCGCAGTCTCAGAATGAATGGAGTGGATCGAGGTTGAATAAAATACTGCTAGTGATGTGGTGGCCAGCCCAAATAGTTGGGGGCCCAAAATGTTTGATTTTAGGCGAATAACACTATTTTGTTTAGAAAATGCCTCTCAAAACACAAAATGACTATATTTTCTAAAAATTTTTGGGGGGCATGGCCCCTTTGGTCCCCCCTGGCTACGCCTATGTAACTGTATCCTTGGAATAAGCTTGCTTATTATAACAAGAATGAAGGGAGATAACGAAATTTTGTCAACCGACTATTACTTCTATTATTGACGGCGAGCCACAATAAATAGCCACACGGGCCACAGGCCGGCGACCACTGCTTTGAAGCATTCTGTCGAAGTACTGTACGTGGTTAGTTTCTCCTGTATGGTTTCGAAATTCAGATTTCTGCGTATATCCGCTAATCCTAAACTCACACTCGATTAGAGCCTGTATCTGCTTGCGGCGCAATTTTAACAATCAGCAGAATGTACGGCGCACCGTCGCGTTGTACTATAAGCACTTGCGCCATACACTGCAGTTACTTGTTAATTTTAAGCTTTTTAGTTATGTTACACATATGTGCAACATTCGAGGGCTACTGTTGTTAGATTAGATTTTATTGTGAACTGGCATGTATCCATTAAAATTTCACTTGAAGTATCTCTTAGTTTGAAACTCTTGTTTTATTGGAGAGAGTTTTATTAAAGATTTGTTTGAAAATGAAAGGCGCAAACGAAAATTTAGTTCAGTGGTCAGACTGGGACAGTAATCGTGAATCTCTTAAATTCGACAAAGTAGGCAAACATTCAAGTTCAACAAAAATAATTACTGTTAATAATTATCAGTGCATCATATCAGGAAAATGCGCTCCCAGCAATTCACATTAAAATACATCACACTAGCTTGCCAAATCTTTTAGGCCAAACCAGTTTTATCACCGGGATTAAATTCGCTACATTATTTCGAGTTTGTTCGTAACAAACACTCAAATGTTCATTCAGTCTCGGCCCCCTCCGTATCTGTCGAACCCCGGCACAATGTACCTGTGCTGGACCCCCTCTCATTGGCCCTGGCTAACATGACATTTCGCCTACCTATAATCATTAAAAAAAAACAAATGCAATCAGTTGTTCATGTACAGAAATGTCGCGACCGAAATGTACGCAGACGAAATGGCCCAGACCCAATCGGCCGGACCGAAAAGTCGCGTACCCGACAGAATGCCTTGTGACACAAGCTGTTGTAGTAAACTAAATAGAAAAAGGCAGTATCTCCCACATCAGAAAACTAGACCAGGGCCGGGTTAAGGGGGGCAACGGTGGCAATTGCCCGGGCCCTCCGCTCCAAGGCCCCCCGTGATGAAATTTATTTGTTTTAAATAAAATATTCATTTGAAAAATTGTCGTGATTCACAAGAAATACAAGAATACAACTTTATATTCCGATGTAGCGTTAAATACCATTAATGATTTTTCTGCAAGTTTGACTTTCTGCCAGTTTTATTAATCACTACTGAATATAGCCTAAATATTTTCGGTTTTGTTCTATGCAAATATGTTTGAATTTTGCTTGCAACCTTTCCTCAAAATCGTTCTTTTGGCCTGGGTTTATCCACTCGTACATCACGCCTACTGCACAAATGTCGCGAAAACGATACTATTTGCGTGCTTAAGCAGCAAAGCTAGTTCTGCGGTGATTGCTGTTTAGTATCAATGATTCCATAACTTCTCGTGCCGCGGAACTGCGATGCTTGTTTGGTCATAAAGGGTAACGTATGGTGGAAACGCACTTTTCTTCCGATGGCTACTATCCTTGCGTTACATCATAAACATTTGACGCTGGTCAAGTCATTTACACCACCTGTTATTCAGTTATTGCATGGCCTGTCAGAAAAGGTTTTGATCAGTCGATTTGTAGAACAAAAGTCGATTTGTAGAACGAAAGACGCAGAAAGCGAGATTGCGGTGTTTAGCCAGCGCTGCAGTACTGGAAAAATTATTATGGATTTTTTATTTGCCCACGAATTTTATAGAAATTGCTGGTTTTTACTTATTTTTTTGGTGATTGACAGCATTTGAATGAATGAGAGGATGGTTCAAAGAAAAGAAGTTGCAATTCCACATAGATTAGATTCACGTTGTGCAAAACTGCTTATTATGACTTAATAACTACACAAGGGAATATTAGATTAAAAATAGTTCAACTGGACCTGAGCGGTCTTTTCTGCCTAATGGACCATTTGAGTCTACATTAGTTTGTGAAACTTCGTATTTAGCCAGGATTTTAAACCTTTTCAAAAGTTTACCTGACTATTTAGTGGGATAAGAATAGACATAGACAAAATTACAGGTTTTTGAACGAAGTTAGAGAGATGGAAAGGAGAAAAGATTTTACCCCAAGAAAAAGAAGAAAAATCACAGTTTTCTTCAAGCATAGTGAACTCAAACAGAAAGATATAACTAAGGAAGTAAATGTACCAACTCAAACTGTTAGTGCTGTAAGAACGAATCTGGAATTGGGAAGGGAGATGGACAGTTCAAGGATGGGAAAATGTGGACGGAAGAGGAAAACAACACCTACGTTAGACCGAAAAATCAAGGCAGTAGCATTGCAAAATAGAAGAGCATCATGTAAAAATATTTCTGTGGAATTGGCACATGGGGGTATTATGGTGGACAGGTGAATCATCAATAACCGTTTTCTGGAAAAGGTCTGAAGTCACACATGAAAAAACTTCTTTTTGTAGAAAAAAACTTCTTTTAACACAGAAAATGAAGCAGGCGAGTTATCAATGAGCTGTAGCCTATAGAAAATTGGTTATCAGAGGATTGGTTCAAAGTAAAATGCCTGATAAAGATTAAAAGCAGTGATGTGGAAGTGGTTATTTCGTCAACCGCTTCCGCTTCCACCAACAAAAAACGAGAAAATGACCGTTGACCTTAGCAAACTAGGCCTTCTGTGAAGAACGCCATGGATGCTAGTTAAAGGAAGGTCGGCTCCTGTGATCACAGCCAGACCTTTGAATCATCCAGATTTTTTGAAAACTGCACAGGTTTAGCGCCACTTATCAATACTAGATATTCCTCATGCTTCCTTATTTTTCCCATGTTAACGGGATGCAAGCAAGTACAGCGTTTAGGTTTTTGTCACTGGTTATTACTTTTCAGGTGGTTGAAGTAAAATTATTGGGTCTTGAACTTTTTGTTTTGACGCTGTTGTTTCCAAGTTGTTTCCGGCATCTTTTATGTGGTTAACTTAGTACAACATAATATGCATTTTAGCAAGAGAAAAAAAGCATCGACTCACCAAGTTTGAGGATCTGATTTTGATTCAAAATGGCGTAGAAGTGACCCATGAGCCTCAATATGTGGGGTTCAATGAATAGTGGCTCAATGGTCCCGCCTAACTTATTAGATACACAGACGCTTGAGAAAAAGCATGATTGCTATACTTTGTAATTCTACTATTTATTTCGTAGTATTTTTGTGAAAGAGCTTAAGCTATTGGCATAAATGACGAGGATAAAGCTGCGTAAATTTCAAGAGGGTGGTTTCCAACCCCAGATCCAATATGCGACTTGCCTGCTTCAACTCTTTCCATAGGTTTAGCCTATTGCAACCAACATTTTGGCTGGTTTTGAAAAAACGAAAATATTCCCGTTTGATTAACACACAAACGAAAATATTCCCGATAACAACATTCTGAAGCAGTAGCACAACCAATAATTTTGTTTGGACAGTCAATGACATCGTCAGCCACTGATGGCGTCTTGGGTCCAACTGTTCCATCCTTTAGTTTGCAACAGTTGAAAATTGATACAAAACCGCCAGCAATCTTGGCAAGTTTGTTTCACGGGCCCATGGCTTTTTCGACCTCATTCTGACTGCGATACTGTTTTGAAGCCTCGTCAGAACTAGACCTAGGGCCCTTAACTTATAATAGTAGCAGCACAGAAGTCCGTAAATCATCTCATGAAAACAGCGATGTTGTAGTAGCAGGCCTGTAACAAGCTTGGGATACCATGGTGAGGCGAAGATTTTTCTGAGGGGGACCAATTAGATGTACAATAGTTTCACACTATGTTCAACACTTTTTTCCACGGAAAGTCAAAAATTTTTCAAGGGGACTTGTGCTCCCATAGTTACAGTCCTGTTCAGTAGAACCAAAAAAGACCTGTGTGCTTTTGCAATCAGTTGCAAAAATAAAAGTTTTTTATATATTGGGCAGGTGCTGAAAATAAGTATGAATATAGCTATCTAGCGGAAAGGTTTCTCAAAAAGCATCTCAGCAGTGTTTAACGTAGTTTTTTTGAGCCGAACATAAAAGATATTCATGCGGACCCTATCTCCCTCTTGTCACATCAAGTTCAACCAAAAGAGGTTTGGCATTAAAAAATTTGCTGCTAACATTCACTGGATATATACATTGATTATTTATTTTCTTCACATGTATGAAAACATACCTTGCTATAGTATTGTTCAATTTTCAGGATTGATCTTTGAAATGACATTTCGTTTTGATTCACCTTCAAATATTTAAATCCAAGATCTACTTTCCATAATTGGTAATAGCCAGTGAAAATAAACCAATTAATGTGTTTCAGTTCGCTGCTTGAAGTTTCGTTAGTTCGATTTTTAATTTAAGGATTGGTGCACATAAACCGTGCAGCAATGGACCAACAGTTTCGTACAGTTTGAAGCATGGTTCATTGGTCCCTCAAGCCGGTTCTTGGGTCCCGACGCATGGGGAACCTTCATCTACTTGGATGACGAATGAAATAATCCATGTAACTTTTAAGGTTGCAGGTATTTTGCTCCGTAAATTCCCACAAAGCATGCCACAACCCTAAGACACTT
>JGI24021J15306_10004025_pt1 | contig 16904 bp, 7 predicted proteins | sample Ectturendosymbi1_FD_15306 | JGI IMG/M metagenome (IMG submission 15306) | reverse complement strand
AAATAGCCTTCCTAGTTCCTGGGAAAACTTTACGAGTTGATTTCAGGAAATACTGCAATCCAACCAATAAGCAATGTGGCACACAACAACCTGACCTAATGCTAGTCAGATACATCGCACTGTCCAGATAGAACATGAGTCTTGATGACATAATACATATTCTCATTATAGTCTACATCTCTTAGCACAATGACTTCTCTTAGCACAATGACTTCTGTAAGAAGCTGACATTTGTTCCAAGGGCAGTGAGTATTGACCAGGGCATTGAGTGAAACTCTTCAGGAAAGGTCATCCCGGGATTGTAATTCCATTAGTAATGGTGATGAATAACGGTGCTCTGAAGAAGCATCAGTAGCATCATTTACTTTGCCATGAGGATGTTACTTGTTAAGAGCTGGAAGCAAACTGTTGGCGATGCCCTTGCAGCCAGGCATGAGATGAAGACACGAAACATAGCAGAGACAGGTCTGTAGCAGAACGGAGGGCCAAGGCCTCCATGTTGGATTGGTAGGGATCTTTTTGACCAGCTTTCTTTTCCAAAAGTTGCATTGCGTATTTTTTCAGTGTCCTGTAAAAGACAGATATCCATCAGTAGCGGATCTTGGTTGCAGATATAAAATGACGTAACCGAAGTCATGAAAAGCGATATTTTGTGGTGAGTAGTGACACCACAACGTTAGTAAAAATATTATTTGTTGCGAGTCTATGCTTACTTTCAGCCACCACGTCTCTTGCAACGAAATTATTCCATTCTTGATAATAAGGTCCAGTGGGACAGATATTTAGGTTTCAACAGTTGTGAAAATACAAAAAATTAAAACCAGGGTTGATAAAAATCTTGCTTTTTTCAAAAAAATAAAAAATGTTCTGATTTTTTTTATTTAGATCATGTTTTTTTGATTTAATGTGCAGAGGGTGGCCACCTCACAAGTAGTAATTTTAAAGTGTTTGTTTTAATACAACTTTTATGTGCTTTGTTTCTTCTATATACAGTAATTAGAATTCAGCTGAACTTTCATTCAAACTTACTTTGCACTTATGCATCATGCTTAAAGCAAATCAGTTCATGATGCCAATACTGGTGTGCAAAAGGAATATTTTGGAAGAGCAATACTCAAACCATTAGTTCATCAATTTCATTAACATTTATGGCATGTTAAGAAGCTTGTACAAAAATACAAGCTTATCAGCCTTTTTGGTACAAATTCTATTATTAAAATGCAGCTTTCACTAGTTCAGCTTCTGCAAAAGCATAGCTTACATGCATAAAATGGTAAAAACTTAAATATATGTGTTATTATGAATCTGAATCAAAAATATGTTCTAAAGCTACTATTTCTACAGTCAACAGCCTACATATTTGATAGAATTTAGATGTTAATTTTACTTTATGCTAGGCCTGTAGCCATGGGGCATTCAGGGGCAGTGTCCCTAAATATTTTTGTGACCCCCAAAATTTGTGCCTAGAAAAGTTTGTTTCAAACATATACTGTAATAGACACAAAAATCTTGCCCCATTAAAAGTTTTTTTTCCCTCCAAACCTTAAAGCCTGGCTACAGGCCTGTTTTATCCAACCTATACTTTCAAACTTGTGACAGTTCTGACTTCTAAGTCTGCAAATGTTAGTGACTTCAATCCACATACCATTTTTTGCAGTTAGTTGGCATGGAATGTATGACTTCACAGTTGCTGTGATTGATAAAACTTTCATTGCTTTTATAACTTGTGTTGTTATAAGAAGTCTCTGCCTTTTTAATCATATATAAGTGAAACTGATTAAAACACCAATCAAATGTGTCATACAAAGCACAGAAAGCTTCAAAACTGCATATGATTTTTTGCTTGTTTTTTTTTTATTTTATCACTGTTTTAAATGAAATGATTTAAATCAATCAACCCTGGCTAGAAATAGCTGAACTTTCATTCAAACTTTTTTGCGCTTTTGCAATATTCCTTAATNCAAATAAGTTCATAACACTGGTACTGGTGTATGAAATGAAATATTTATTGAAATGCCAATGCTGAATTAACTACCAGTTTAGTAATTTCATTGACACTCATGGCATACATGCACAAAATGTTAAAAACCTGTAATAAGAACATATCTGTTTCATGAATCAAANATATGTTTTATAACTGTTTACAGTCAACAGCCTTCANATTTGACGGAATTTAAATGCAACTTTCACTTTATGCCAGTCTGCATTTTCAAACTTGTGGCATTGTAACAGTTGTGACTTCTGAATCTGCAAGGGTTAGCAATTTCAGTCCACATGTCCTTTTTGCAGGTAAATGACAGAATCTATGACCCCATAGTCGCTATGATTGATAAAACTTCAAGTGGTTTTGATGTGTGTCATCTTAAAAACTCTTTGCCTTCAACACTAATACTGTATAGGCCTATTAGAATGAAAACCTATGAATGTGTCACAGACATCACACGAAGCTCTAAAATGACATGATTTTTCTGCTTGATTGTTTTATTCTTATTGCTTGATTTAAATCATGATTTTTATTGCATGGTTTAAATCATGATATAAATCACTGATTCAACTCAAACGGTGTACATCAATCAGCCCTGTTGTGAATACATCAATAAATTCATTTTGCTTCTGCGAAAGTCTGCTGTTACTTTGTAAATGTGTTCCATTTAAATGATTTTCACCGATATGTCAGTACATAGATAATGTCAGGCTAGAAACAACCACCTTTGGTTAATCTAGATTTTCACCTAAACCGAATAAAATCTGTGGTCAAATCTAATCCGGGTTAACCAAGGTTTACTGCACATAAATTGTAGTCCACTGAGCAGAAAAACTGTTACAGTTCAACTAATTGTTGTTTACAATAGTTTCTATTGTAGGCTGTAAAACGTCATAGGAAGTTGGTTTTGTAACTAAATTTGTGATTTTAAGTATGCCTTGCACTTACTGCAATGCTCAATTCTCCATCATAAAATGGAAAACCAAGTGTCAATTGTGCATGAAAAACCATTGTTCTGAGTGCATGATCAACCGAATGTGCATACCATGCAATACTGTGCAAAGCACAAATTATCGTAGAGATCTATTAATGAAGCTAAAGGTCAAAGAACTAAAGTTTTATTTGAAAAACCGCAACTATCCTACTGACACTTTCAAAGAAAAAAGAGAATTTGTGAGGAAGATACAAGCTCTTGAAGGAATCCATGAACCTGATACGGGAGAGTACACCTCAGCCTACACCACACAAGGACATCCCCAAGAAAGTACTGGTGGTAACTATGGTCAGCAACCTGAGAATTTCAATGCTTCGGATGTGCATGCCACTACTTCCCAAAACTCAGAAACTCATGCTGGTTATATGGATATGTCTGCAGACACCAACGTGTTTAATTTACCTACGTACTCCCAAACCCAACATGCATTTCCTACAGCATATGCATTCCAGTCCAGTGAAGAAGGAACAAGCACAGCAGCTAGTGGTTTTGATCCTCGAAACACTGAAACTTCTGCAAAAACTAAAAACACCAGCGTAGTAAAACTAAGTGAAATCAAATCTGAAGAAGATTTGAAACAGTTAAGCATTCGTCAGCTAAAATGTTTATTGAAAGATAATTTGGTGGATTGCAAAGGTATTTTAGAAAAAAATGAACTGTATGACAAAGTTCTGAACTTGTTTAAAGATAACTGGCAGAATCAAGAAACAATTGATGAAAGCCAAGTTCACTCAAGCTCATCAGCGGCACAGTCAGGAGAACACTTTTGCAAAATTTGTTGGGATAATCCTGTTGACTGTGTTTTTCTTGACTGTGCTCACATGGTTGCATGCACTGAATGCAGCAAACAGTTAAAAGAATGTCCAATATGTCGTCAACATATTGTGAGAACTGTACGCGTTTTTAAGTCATAATACAGCCACGGAAATGGTTTAGTCATCTCAAATGGTGTCAAAAATAACAGCTTTTCATGGTATGTAGATTACTGCTGCGCGTAAGTAGTTGACACAAAAAATGATTGTTGCTTTTCAGCATTATCAGAAGCTTAGAAACTCACACATTTGGCAATGCTTTTGCCAAGATTATTGTTTCTCATTTTGTGCTTTGGCAAATCAGTCACAAGTTTCAGATCAGTGCATAATAGGTAATCTAAACCCTGATACGTTTGTTGATCTTTTTATGTGTGAAGCAAACTCTGCCTTTGTATTGATTGACGTTGGCAGTTCATTGGAGTTTTTATTTCACAATAACATGCATTCCCCATTCACTCAGGTTAAACATTTTTCTATTTCAGTGAAACATATTTCACCTTCAAAAGGTTAAGCATTCCAAGTAACATGCATTATAATATCTTCATTCCTTTTTAAACCAAGGATTGACAAACACAGTTGGTAGCAGGTATCATGTCATAATGAAGCAATTAAATGATGCACTGCTGCAAAGCAAATTAATGATATTTTCTTTGGGTCCTGAGTGTATTCAGTGTTTTCTTTGCATCAATGGTGGTATTCTGTTCATCAGTTTATTCATGTAGGTGTGTTTTAATAAACTCATGTACAGTGTGCTGTCTGGGAAAACATTGGAATAATTGTATAAGCTCATGATTATTGAAACCAACAAACTCCATGTCCATACATTGCTCCAAAATTTGAGTTTTATTTAAAGCCTTTCTTTAAAAGTATGATTCCTTGTGTTCTACTGAATTTCAAGTGGGCAGTAAACCTTAGTGGCTGTGCACTAAAATTGGAAATGTATTCATGCAGAAATCACTTAACATTTGCAAGCATAAATCACTGTTGCACAAATAAGCATATTAAAAGTCATAAAATAAAGATTTGTGGATCTAGATATTCCAGTTTTAACTGAATTGTTAGATCGAAGATCAAGACATTCTAGTTTTAATTGAATTGTTAGATCCATGTATCCTCAAACTGATGTTTATGTCAATATGTGTTAGGAGTGGGAACTACTTGTTTGAAGCTCTTAAAAGAAGAGAAGCAACACTTGAGGAACTAAATTATTATCAGTAGGAAAATGCCTTACTGACTAAGTTGCTCTTCATTTGAATGTTAGAAGCATTGGGTGAATATTGGAAAGTTGTCAACTTCCATGTTTGGTAGGCACTAACAATGTTAGAAATCACAAAACAAGCATTCTTGTACTTTTAAGACGAGCAATATTAACATTTCATAGATTTCAATCTATAAGCTTCATTTCAGACCTGACATCTTTTCTAGGTGTAATCAGAAGTAGTTTAGAATCCCTGACTCGGGCAGAATTCTGGGACAAAATCACTGGTACTGTGATGGAGCCTGTGTTACTGCTTATGACCGAAATTGTTAAACCACAATATTTTTTTCCTAATTTGGGATACTCTGTTATGGTAGAAATAGTGCAAGTATGATGGTTAGCCTTTATTGGTATATTAATGCCTCTTTGTTGCTTGAAGCTATTTGGTCAACTCATGTTTCATCCCAAACATAAAATCACAAAAGTGCATCTTTGGTGTGTTAACCCCCAGACTAGTATAACACCAAGTGTCGTTAATAATAGTGTTATCAAACAGCTTGGTGTGCTCTGATACTCAGTTCTTGCTTTTTCAACAAATTGTGTTTTTTATGCTTCTGCTTGTTGTCTATGCTGAACAAGGGTGGTTTTCTCCCTCGGTTTCATTTTTAGGTGCACAAATGCTTATACTGTGTATATGCTTTGATCAAATCATCCAGTTATTAGTGACATAGTATTCTCTATAGCAGGGGTTGGGAACCTTTTTCACTAAGGGAGCCATGAAACCTACATATTTTTAATTGTAGCCTATTTCCGTGAGAGCCATATAACATTTTTTAACGCTTAATGCAACTAAGTAACGTGTGCATTTTTAAGCAAAATCAACANTTTTAAACAATGGTAAATGTCTGAATTTTCTCTTTAATAACATGCTCCTTACTGTTAATGCGACTTCTGGTGCTGCACGGTGTTGCTGATGGCTTTATAGGAAAATTACAGATAAAAGTTTCATCCGTAACAACCGTGTTAAGAAAATATCAAGCGAGACGGATGCTGTAATCAAGAGCCACATCTGGCTCGCAAGCCATAGGTTCCCCACACCTGCTCTATAGTTAGTTAGACAATCAGCAATCATTTATTATATATCGTGGTTAATAGCATCGCCAATATTAGTTTCTGTAGTCATGGTTCAGCTTGACTGACTGCATAATGTTAAAAACATAATAGTTCATTAAATCAGTTACAATATTGTAGTTTGTTTATCCACCCATGTATGAAGTCTCTCGGTGCTTGATAACATGCTTTGTTCATCTTGTGGTTGATTGCCTATGCAATGGCAGGTAGCTGTGTTGTGATTACAGCATTTGTAGTTACTACTAATTTGCCAATTGTGTGAAGATCATTGCTTTTTTTCTTATTGCAGTCCTTAAATTACCTGTTCCTTGGATTTATATTTGTTGAAACAGACTGCAATATTGAAATTTTATTTTAACATGGGAAAGCCATAACCTTTGACGATTGAACTTTTTGTGTATTTTTGGTTGTCATGCAACAGCTTTTTATGGCGTTACTATGAAATGCTTGGCAAGATAATGAAGTTGTAAGATGTGCGTTTTTTCATATAGGTCGTATTTGGTTAAGCGATTGCTAAAACTGAACAACACATAGTTTTAGGGAGCTGGAAATAAGAGATCTCTTCTAGGTTAAAGTTGGTACGCATTTTTCACTACTTGTTATAATCACCTGTGGCATACTGCAGCTAAAGCTTGTTTGCCACCCTAACAATTTAAGTGTCCTTAATCAGGCTCTTTTACTTTCACAAAACAACTGTGATTATTATGTTGTTGGTCATGCCAGTAAAATATCTTGGCGCATACGTTGCAAGTCATCACAATACTATAGTGTTTGACTTTTACCCTCTATCCGAATTGAATACCTGCAAGGTTCAAGCACTTATTCTTTTCTTGCTTATGATTTCCGAAGATAATTGTTAAAAGAATGAGAAATCAGGTTGTGCTTTCTGATCCTGAAATATTTTTAAGCGACCCACAGCTCAATGCAGGTAATGTTCTGCTATGAATGAAAAAATACAAGTGTACAGTGTGAGGTGTGTGGTGAGGCAAAACGGTCTCATGGGGCTCTAAAGTTGTTTGATGTGATAAAAAGATTTCAGTGCCACAGTTGTTTTTGCAAGAACCATTGCTGAAACCCTTAATAAAAAGAGTGTTGCTGAAACTTTTCAAAAAGGGATTAATTTGAAAGCAAGTGTCAAAGATCAAGTGCATTACATTGCTCACATTCTCGTAAATATCTCAAAACCAAGTTTTGAGCTTAGCTACTAGGCCCTTCATCGTGCCATCTGTAACATTGCCTTAAAATATTCCTTGCATTCATCTCCTTCGTAAGACTACACTAAGTTTTGCTACGAAGTCGTTCGCTTGTTGAAAAACAGCCACAGGCTTTAATTAANTATTGTTTCGCATTTAAAGGGTTTGCACTGAAGACCCGACCTTCCGCTTTTTGAAATACTATTCGTCATTTCGCGCAGACTGTGGGTTGTTTCTTTGGTGTGTGATTCTAATATGAAATATGTGTGATTCTCGGTCTTTTGTCTTATTCTTCTTTTTGTGGAAAGTTATTATAATGGTTTCAACTGACATATTGTCATTGGTGTAGCATCTACGTGCAAAATCAGTTATGTAGCTTCACACAAAACAGTCAAAAGAAGATCATTGGTGTGCAGTTTTTTGTTCACTCTCGACCATGTGGGTTTATTGTGACACGACAATGATGTTTTACTCAGGCAGGGACTTGGACACCAGCGAATCGTGCAGCAACGTAGCTTGCGTGTGAAAACGAAAATTTCCCCTAAATGAACTAGAAATTACTTTTGAAGCAAAATTACTAAAGACCGATAAAGTGTTGTAAGGGCAAACTGAATGCATCACTTACAATATTAAAGTAATTTTTCACTCATTGTATTTGCGAGTTTTGTTGGCAGGAAGTTTTGCGTTCTATTTCGCGATTGGTGGAATCTTTTACTTGCACAACAGCGTCTATCTTTCGTCGAGCTCACATGCAATGTGATTTTCCACCCATATCGTGAAGTTCCACCAAAGTGCTTCAAAACGCTGAGACACCGATTAGGTGTAGACCAGTGGTTCTTAACCTTTTTACGTATCTTATCCTTTTATCAAACATGATTACCAGATTTACCTCCAATACTCTGAATGGCGCTCATTTATTAAAAATACCAAATTAACAAACTCTAGCAGTTTAGAACGATCTATAAAAATTTTCCCCCTTGGATGACGAAATCCAGGGGTAAATTTACCACAGTTTAAGAACCACTGGTGTAGACTCAGACTGTACAGCTTCATAACCTTAGATAATCGTATATCATGCTTCCGTTGTTGTTTCAGTTGGCATTGTTAGCAATCCGTTTGAATTGTTGTAAAGTAGCACAAATTGAACAACTTCACACTATTAAATTCTGCTTTTGCAACCGGTGAATATAAACCTGTTTTTGCAAAAGTATTTCTGGCAATGTTTTACTCCCGTGCAGCCATTATTGAAATTACAGAAAACTGGCCAATTGGGAAAGGAGTCCTTGTTTGCGTAAACAAATGCTTTCGTTTTCATTCGTACCTTCTGCATGCCACCCGTTGATAGTGTTATGAGAAAATTACGGTGCCATTGAAACGCCAGGATATATTTCCTTTTCGTTGTGTACACTAGTACTGTATTGCAATTTCTTAATAAAATCGTATGTTTTCAGAAAAGGTCGGCTTTTGGCATTTAGTTCAGGATTATTCGTGGAGCGACTGCATTGCAATGTTTAGCAAAAGTGGAATGACTGACGCCATACGGTTGTTCAACAAAGCTGATTTGAAAAAGAGTGAGGTGCGTTACAAAACAGCTGATGGCCAGGTGTTTCTAGAAGAGAAAACGCCCGATGGGATGTTTGTCAAGACCAAGCGTGTGGATGACAATGCTGGTTCTTACGTTGTCGATACACATCCTGACATGCAAATGGCCCAGTTTCGTGAAAAGATATTCATTAGTTCGCAAGACCCCGCCAGCGATTTGGATTTGCTAAAGCAGTACAAGATAAGCCATATTTTAAACGTTGCCGGCTTAACAAACCACTTCACCACACAATTTCATTACAAAACTTTAGCACTGTATGATGACTTCAGTTGCGATATTGCGTCCGTTTTTGCGGAATGCAACGAGTTTATTGATAGCGCGTTGAAAGCAGGTGGGACCGTGCTGATCCACTGCAACGCAGGAGTCTCAAGATCGGCAACGATTGCGTTGGCATTTGTGATGCGCAACGAACGCGTCGACTTGTCTGAAGCCTTGCAACAACTGAAAGCCATACGGCCAAGTGTACGCCCCAACTCACATTTTATGCAGCAGTTGTACGAATATCAACAACACTGTATCAGATGACTTGGATGATCTCATGCGAGTTCGGCTTGTACCAGCGCAGCACCGTGTTGGCCTCAAGCCACGACTACAAATAGTTTTATGAATTAGGCACGAAGGGTTCATTGACTAAACAAATGCATTTCAGCACGCGCTACTCGGATGTATGGAGTTCGAACCGCGTGAACTGCCTGTGTTCTTATCTGTATCGAAGCAGTCAGCGGATGACGCAAACAGTTGTAAAATACATTCTAGTAAAATAATTTTTAGACGAAGAATAACAAAAAAGACAAAAAATGTAAACATCGAGTTGGTCGCAAGATAAGCTGGAAAACCACACCGCCGCACTGCAACTTCATTGGAATAGCGTAGTCGCGCGACTTTTTTGCATTTTCGGTAATATGTAACTTTGCTTAATCCTTTTATTTTGAAACAGCGCGCATTTTTTGCGTTAATCTTCCGTTGGTGTTTCCTTTTTTTCTGCTTCTTCCTCCGAAGCTTTTTCCTGAAACAAACAGGCGTATGGGCAGAGGTCACTTTGATTGATCAGAAATTGACACTAGTGCTCATTTCGTTTGTTGCAATTGTGTGCGATACAAGATCGATTATTTGGTAGTGATGGATACGAGCTGGTTTATTTTCGGTCACAGACCGAAATGTTTTTGAAATGACCGAAAAAAATTAAGTCATTTCGGTCAGAATATCTGAAAGTATAGGCTAATGAACACTGTTTCGGTGAGTTTTAACACAACCGTGAGACAAATGACCAAAATGTCTCAGTGAAAAAAAAACAGGATACGAGTTGCGAAGCTGGAATGGAGTGCTTGAAACAAGTTTCCAAATGAACTACGCCATCGCTGCAGCGAGTACAATATAGTGTTCTAATTGTTAACGCAAGCAAATCAACGCACTCGCTCAAATGACCGCTTGTTGGGGAAAAAGCGTACGGGACCACTTTTTAATCTTCGGAACTGTTTTTCTACGGTCAGATATTAGCGTGATTTTTCCAGTTTCACCGTTGATAGCAAAAATGCTAGGTTCTTGTCCCATGACTATGTCCAGACAGAACCTACCTTGACTTCCTCCAGTTCTTCCGTTGGCCTTTCATCTATAGCTTTTCTTTCTGCCTCTACCGCTTTCATGAACTCCTTTTCTGCTCGCTCAATGAGCTCTTTCTCTTCTTCGGTGTCACCTGCAAAACAGCGGATATTGTACCGCAATGCTTTGTAGACACGTTTGTGGTCAATGCACCAGAAGCGAAAACTCAGACTCTTTATGTAAATTACAAGTATGGGCAGCGAAACAAGGGGTTATGGACCTCCCACTATTTTCAAGGGGGCATCCGAGTTACCAGAGTCACCTCTACAATTTTGCTGGACCGTCAGTCTTTCAGTATAAAGTACACCATCTTCAAAATTTTGCTGAGTGCCGATCGTGTCGATAAGGCAAGCTTTATTGTCATCTCAACCTTGCTGCGTCGTTACACCGTATACACGCGTCGCTTTCTCATTTGCTGGTGCTGGACAAAATATGAAACTTTCTGTGACAAAATCACAGCAAGTGCAGGTGCGTTTCCGCATTTCATTTTTTAGAAATTGTTGAAAAAGGGCATTCCAATGTTGAATAATCGCCACTGGTATCACCTAATACATCAACCGTAATGTAGGTGGTACGCTTAGATCGGGACCCGGAAATGCCCCTGCAAAAAATTCGTTCCGCCGCCCACAACTGCAAGACGTCGCTTGATAGATCAAGCGATGCTGCGTGCAAAAGTGTCAAGCTCGCCACAAGCTTTTTTTCACCTTTCATCAGTCCGGACATTAACGCGATTTTTCATAAAGAAGAATGTATATAAATTGCCGTGAACTGCACGCAGGCCTGAATGACAACTCGAGAACCAGCGGACCTACGAATCTGTTATTTGCTGGAATCAAGCTGTGTCGGGGGAAAGCAAAAATATCGGGGCTGGGATATTTTGCGGATGGTATTGTACACACACCTGAACAATTCTTTCACCAAGAAGAAATACCAACGCTATAAATTCGCACTGTTGTAAGCGTTGTAAAAACGTGGGTCGTAAACGTTTTTGTGTTATTACTTGCAGCTACACATATATTTTTCAAATCTTGTGCAAAAAAATATAAGGACGCGGTTTTAACGCACACAAATGTTCAAGTTTTGCTGTTTATCCTAAATGCAGGTTTGTATTTGCGCACGAATTGTTACATATGTGGTTATGACACAAACGACTTAATGCAATTCACATCCAGTATAACAGATACATTTTGAAACTCTGTTTTCCATTGCCTGAAGGTTTTGACATACATTGACTATTGGCAAAGATAATTGCTTTCCCAAAGCGTTCTCAATTTTTTCCATACAATTCAGCGCAACTTTTGCATCTTGAAAAACCTACGTTCTTTAGGAGAGCACCTGCATTATAAATAGTCATCATGTTGCAAGTTCCAATATGCGTTTGATGTTATACGTGTTGTTTGTTCAAACTTTTGAGTCACCGGATACGTTGTTCATCATCCGCTGACGATCGCTGCGACAAATCAGGCCTTTTGTCGAGAGCGGTTTTGATTACATCACAATGCATCATGACTCAATTGTAGCAGTCACTTCCGTTTCCAACAGCTTTGGCGTGCTCGATGGAGCTGTGCGAGTGGGTTTGAAAATCCGGCAAATTAAGAAGTGGTAGACATATTCAAGAGTTGCCTGCATTATCAGCCACTTGATCAAAATTTTAAAATCTTTGAAAGAAAAATCCCAAGATTGTAATCAAATACCACATGGTTTGAGTACTGGTGAAAAATTATTTTTGACTGGGACAGGTGGTTTTGAACAGTGAATTTATTCTAGACGTTGCAGTGACGTGCGGTACAGTCAGTGAACCATGCGATGGGGTCATTTCCTTTACCTCTCTCTGGTTGTATCATACGTGTATTAAAGGTGGGCCTCGACACGGTTTTGCTTTGCCAGATAACCGTTTGTGTCACTTCCACAGCTGCCTGTTTACAGCGTTTCGGCAGCGCCAACGCGTTTGACTAGCACTCGCACGCACTGTGTGGCTGTGACCATGCACCTCTGGCACCAAACTTTTTTTAGTGGTTCATTACTTCCCATTGTGGCGTTCCTATCACATGATCGAAACGCGCTTTTAACTTCAGTTGGTCGACGTCCATGTTTCACAGTGTACACAAACCGTCTGTTGATAAATTTAGTATCGTTCGTTCAGTCTGTTGTTGAGCTTTGGTTTCTTTTGTATAAATCCAAACGTTTCAGAGACTTGCAGCAGTATTTACTCTCGATATGAAACGTATGTTGTCAGCAAACTGTGTCGTTGGCTGGCGTGAAAATAAACTTTTCAAACAAATCATACGAGTCGGAAATCAACAGGCTTAGGAGCCATTAAAACCTTGCTTTAGCATAACTATACTTTTCAAGGTGGGGAAAGAATCAACGCCTGGTTCCCTTCACGATAAGCACTTTATTTTTCCACAGTCAATACATGGCTTCCTGCATGTCACCCCGGCTTTTTACCTCATACGCTCTTGCATAATGTCCAACGGTGGAAAAAATCTGCGCGTGAGAGCAACGCGTATGACAATTTCAAAAACGTTGCAAAGCGCTGTTTTTTACGTGACTTCAAAGTAACCTTTCAAGTAACTAGAAATACGGACTAAATTGTTGTTTACGAGAAAGTTCCACGAGAAAAACTTTTGTATCATTTATATGCATTTTCCCTGTTTTTGTCGGCGCTGTTTCTCCACTTAAATTAAGTAAATGTTTTCTGATATTTTCAATGCTGATGCTTCGCACAAGTTGCTGATAAAATTCCTGGATTACAATTGGGAAGTGCATCGCTCTAAGAGTTCCTTTGAATAGAGCAACAGCGTACTGTCCCGTACTGGAAAACTTCATAAACAACAAAACATCGGTAATTTTGTTGTTACTAGTGAATTTGTCAACAGAAACAAGCATAAATATATTGACTGGAGAAAGTGAAACTTTAGTTTTACAGAGCGTTTCCTCTCTTGTTTTCAGCACTACACTGGAATTTCGCGGAACTGGAAGGCACATTCATCGTGCAATCGATTTTCTGCGTTGGAAAATTATTTCAGAAATTCCTGATCAAAATAGAAGCACAAACGAGCCTCACTGATATAGAAGTCAGATCAGCGACAAAAGAAATCTATGTGCAACTACCTTCCCGGTTATCTTCGTCTTGCCTCGCTCCTTGTTGTGACTGGGTTCGTTCTTTCAATCTCAGCTCACGATGTCGCGCTTCGAGAATCTTCTCGCGCTTCGTTTCGCGCTCGAACATCTGCAATGAGATACAATCCAGTCCGGGGTCAAGCGAAATTTCTGACTTGCGAATTCGCTGATTTCACGCCATCTACGCATGCGCAGAGCGATATTTCAGGTCATGCATTTCGCAAGCCGTGGCTGTTCACTGAGATATCAAATTCAGTATGCTGGGAACTGATGATTAGGGTTAGAGTTTAGGTTAAGGCTTAGGGTTAGAAAAAGAAAAATACCTGAAGTCTGAAACCAATCAAATATTTACCAGTGGTTAATTGTTCCCATAACTGTCGCTTGTGGACTATCTGACGTCTAACCAAAAGTTTTCATTTTCGCAATAGACATCAAAAAATTAATCGTCAACGTTTATTCCCTTACTTCGAGAAGAAAAATAACTGACATACAAGAACTGGTCAGTTATTTCGCAGCTCTGGTCAGAAATTTCGCTTGACACCGAAAAATAAGTGCCGCCTTCCTGCATACGCTGTGATTCTAAACTGACCGAAAAAGACGAAAGCAGCCTTATCAATTGAAATGGGAACGCTTCGGCACAAGAACGATAATATCTTCGCTGGTTACTTTTAAGAGTTCTCGTGATACTGCAAAGTGTAAACTGCAGGATATTCCGAAAACCTCCAGTTTTTAGGAAGCGTATAGATTAGCAAACATTCCATGACTGAGGTTTGTTTTATTTCGGAAAAGCGAAAATTACAGTCCATATTTAAAAACAATCAGTGGCGTTTCTGACCAAACTCATATGAAACCTACGCAGATGAATATTCACCGCATTCTATGCCGGGTTCGACAAACATCGCAAAAATGATGTCGTCACCAAACATCTCAAAAAGTTCTGTTTCTCTCGTTTGAAGCAAATTTAACGGTTGCTGCGTGCAATGAAACTCAGAAGCAAGTGAAATCACTCTGTTGTGCAGCAAGCAAGCTCAGCGAAACCTTTGCTCAGTGCTCTATTGCAGTTAAAAACAGTTTCACGCTTGGTACATTTCCAATATATGCCTGCCAAATCGGGTGGAGTGAATTTTCAAAATTTTGCAATACCAACCAGAGTTGGATCAATTAGAACTGTATTTGTAATTGAGTGTAGTTAATTACATATTTTCGGGTGATTGTAATGAAGACTTTTTATTCTTGTGTAATTGTAATTTGCAATAAAAATTGACCAAATTACAATTACTTTTGTTTCCAGCAACTACACAAAATTCAAGAAAACGCAGACAAGCAAAACCATTGTTACACCTATGTTACCTACTACTACACCACAGAGCTTGTCATGTACACAGCACGATCACACACACGGTAGCCAGCCAGGCCCATACAGAGTGAAGACAACGAACCAGGGGCGAATTTTCATTTTCGGGGCCCTAGGCTATTTTAAATTGGGGGCCCCTCTTGAAGGTTTGCGACGACTGATGTCATACAAATTAGGACTACACGTGCTCGTTATATTCACTGAATAAGTTGTTCTAATTTGTGAACATTATTTTAATCTGAATTCCCTCGATATCAGAAACAAAACCAGTCACAATGAAGCTAACGGAAAGGGCAGCGGTGAAGTTATCTGACTACACTCACGTTACACATATTTATTGAGTGCCTCACGGGCCTCGTGTAATCTGAATAATGGATTCAGGGGTTTTGTTCCACACATTATACATAACAATAACTAATTCTCAACGCCATAAAAAGAGAAAGCTCATCGTCATTCACTTCAATCCTCTGCACTCATTCTTCTAACCCAGCGGTCCCCAAAGTCCGTCCCGCGGGCCACATCCGGCCCGCGAAGGATTCCAATGTGGCCTGCGAGCTTTCGTAGAACTGCTTTGCATTTTAACAATTTCGTGTAAGTAAATAAACTAATGTGAGATGTATTTGCACCAAAAGCAAAAAGAATTTAACCAGGACATTGAGGAAATCGATGGAAATTACAAAGATGTCCTCTACTTTGAAGAAAATTGCTGGCTTACCAGGGGAAAAATATTGAAGAGAGTGTGGGATTTAAGACAAGAAAGTGCATTTTATATGGATTCTGAAGGGAAACAGCATGAGTTTTCTAATGCTCATTGGCTTTCAAAACTTGTTTTCTTGGTGGATGAATAGTAAAATGTAACTATCTGAATGCGTCATAGCAAGAAGGGTTACGGAGTCGGTATGGCAAGCAGTCGGGGGTTTTGGGTGGAGTCCGATTTTTAAGAACACTAGAAGTCGGATTTTTTCATCCGACTCCAGAAGTTCAATTGAATTATTTTTTACATCGCACTCCTAAGTTAGGAATCCTAACTCGTGCCTGTTGAAATGGTACAATTTCTTTTGACACTTTTAATGAAACAGATAATTCTTGCTGTGTACCACGATTTCCATTGACTGGCATTTAAAAAGTCGGCGTCGGACCATTTTGGAAGCGAGGAGTCGGAGTTGGAGACGAACATTTTACCTCCGACTCCGCAACCCTACCAAGGAAAGAAAAAACTCATTCACAATCTTTTTGGTGAAAGTAAAGCGTTTGAAGCAAAGCTAAAATTTTGGCAAGAGGCAGTTACGCTAATATGTATTTGATCTATTTGGGTGTTTGCAAAGTGCACTTGGAGATGGTGAAAGAGACATACTGATGCTGAATATGCTGATAAAATCGTAAAGTTGCAACGTGAATTTGATCGCTGATTTCAGGATTTTCGTAATTTGGAAATTTGGAAGCATAAAAATGTTTTCAATACCCTTTGAAATTGATGTTGAATCAGTGCCAAAAGATTTCCAAATGGAACAGTGCATCTTAATCGTGGGGGCGCTCCTCCCAGGGGGAATCAATAAAATTCCAAGGGTCGCGACTTTATAACATGGAAATTTTGATCAATACATTTACCAATAAATACATTTGTTTTTACAGCTTATTTAAAGTCAGGGGGGTTTGACACAAAGGACAATTACTTGAGGGAGGCGTTGTAGAGAAAAGGTTAAGAACCACTGCAACGGTAGTTATTGAATTGCAGAATGACTTGGATCTGAATGCAATTTCTATCAAAAACGCTTCTGTAGCTTTAGAACAGGGGTTCCCAACCTGGGGTACATTTGCTTATCCGAAGGGGTACATTTAAGGTTAGCAATAGAAGGTAAAAATATATTTACATGTTGTTTATTTTCAAATCTTTATACATATATCACTTAATA